>Ga0210248_100019_pt1 | contig 149369 bp, 144 predicted proteins | sample ChrtobMetP3_32mM_FD_155493 | JGI IMG/M metagenome (GOLD analysis project Ga0210248, IMG submission 155493) | Chrysochromulina tobin associated microbial communities from unialgal haptophyte culture, Seattle, Washington, United States - P3_32mM | ecosystem: Host-associated > Algae > Haptophytes...
CAAAAAACCTGCGGCTGCAGATCTGCAAATAACTGGTGCCCTTGGCGGGAATCGGACCCGCGACCTCTCCCTTACCAAGGGAGTGCTCTACCACTGAGCCACAAGGGCCAAGGAAGCCGGCAAGCCGACCATCCTGGAACATTCAAAACCAACTCAATACCGACTACCAGCGGGACATGGAGCGGGAGACGGGAATCGAACCCGCGTCATCAGCTTGGAAGGCTGGGGTTCTACCATTGAACTACTCCCGCCAAATTCGCCCCGCCCAAACGGCTCACGCCCACAAAGGCAAGAGCTGCCGGACGCAAAGTCCCATCGCTTGCATGTCACACATCGATCGCTGGTGGAGGAGGCTGGATTCGAACCAGCGTACGCGTAAGCGGGCAGATTTACAGTCTGCTGCCTTTAACCACTCGGCCACCCCTCCATAGCGCAGCCCGCGATTATGCCATGGTTTTAAGACCGTGTACCAGCCTCAACGCAAGCCCGTGCATCACCAGGCCACGGGCCGGGCGCCCTGCTCCACCAACCAGGCGTTCGCCTGGCTGAAATGGCCGCAGCCGATGAACGGCAAGGGGCCGCGGCGGGCCGACAGTGGCGACGGGTGGTTGGCGAACAGCAGCAGGTGCCGCCCTGAGTCGATCAGGGCCGCCTTTTTCTGGGCATGCGCACCCCAGAGCAGGAAAACCTTGGGCTGGCCCGAGGCGCTGCAGCGCTCGATGAGCCTGTCGGTCAACACCTCCCAGCCCCGCCCGGCGTGGCTGGCGGGCTGGCCGTCCTCCACCGTCAGGCAGGTGTTGAGCAGCAACACCCCCTGCTGGGCCCAGCGCACCAGGGAGCCACTGGAAGGCAGGGGAAGACCCAGATCGCGCTGCAGTTCCTGGAAGATGTTGCGCAGGCTGGGCGGTGGCTTCACGCCGGGCGCCACCGAGAACGCCAAGCCCTCGGCCTGACCGGGGCCGTGGTAGGGGTCCTGCCCCAGCACGACGACCCGAACCTGGCCGGGCGGGGTGAGTTGCAGGGCCCGCAGGGGCTCTGGCGGGTAGATGGTGGCGCCCTGCGCGCGCCGGGCCTCCAGAAACGAAGCCAGCGCGGAACCTTCAGCGGACGACCAGAAAGTCGCGGTCAGGTCGGCCCAGCCCAACGTGTCCAGCCCGGACATGCGTTCAGGCGAACAGCTCGGCCAGCGCCAGACCCGGCTCGGGCGCGCGCATGAAGGCCTCACCCACCAGGAAGGCGTGCACGCCGGCCGTCCGCATGGTCTGCACGTCTTCGCGACCGAGGATGCCGGACTCGGTGATCAGCAGGCGCCCGGCAGGCACCTCGGCCATCAGGTCCAGCGTGGTCTGCAGCGTGACCTCGAAGGTGCGGAGATTGCGGTTGTTGATGCCGATCAGCGGCGTCTTGAGCTTGAGCGCGCGCTGCAGTTCGGCGCGGTCGTGCACCTCCACCAGCACCGCCATGTTCAGGCTCAACGCCAGCGCTTCGAGATCGGCCATCTGCGCGTTGTCCAGGCAGGCGGCGATCAGCAGGATGGCGTCGGCACCCATGGCACGGGCCTCGTAGACCTGGTACGGGTCCACCATGAAATCCTTGCGCAGCACGGGCAGGTCGCAGCTCGCGCGGGCCTGTTTCAAATAGTCGGTGCTGCCTTGAAAAAACTGCTTGTCGGTCAACACCGAGAGGCAGGCCGCGCTCACTGTGCCGTCGCCCTCGGCATAGCTCTGGGCAATGTCGGCCGGGACGAAGTCTTCGCGCAGCACGCCCTTGCTCGGGCTGGCCTTCTTGACCTCGGCGATCACCGCGGCCTGGCCGGCGGCGATCTTGCGACGCAACGCGCCTTCGAAGTCGCGCGTGAGCACGCGGCTCTCGGCGTCGAAGCGCACCACGTCGAGCGGCTTCTTGCGCTGGGCGGCGGCGATTTCTTCGTGCTTGACGGTCACGATCTTTTGCAGGATGTCGCTCATGGCAGTGCTCCAGGTCAGGCCGCGAAGGCCTTGAGTTGTTCGAGTTTGGCCAGGGCCGCGCCGGAGGCCAGCGTGCGCCGCGCGAGTGCGATACCTGCGCCCATGTCGGCGACCACGTTGGCCGCGTACAGCGCCACGCCGGCGTTGAGCGCCACGATCTCGCTGGCGGCCTTGAAGGTCGGGTCGTCGCGGCCTTCCAGCACGCCCATGAGCATCTGGCGCGAGGCCTCGGGCGTTTCCACACGCAGCGCGCGGCTGCTGGCCATGGTCATGCCGAAATCTTCGGGGTGGATTTCGTACTCGGTGATCTCGCCGTTCTTGAGTTCGCCCACCAGCGTGGCCGCGCCGAGCGAGACTTCGTCCATGCCGTCGCGGCCGTACACCACCACCGCGTGTTCGGCGCCCAGGCGCTGCAGCGCGCGCACCTGGATACCCACCAAGTCGGGGTGGAAGACGCCCATGAGGATGTTGGGCGCCGAGGCCGGGTTGGTCAGCGGGCCGAGGATGTTGAAGATGGTCTTGATGCCGAGTTCGCGCCGCACCGGGGCGACGTTTTTCATGGCCGGGTGGTGGTTGGGCGCGAACATGAAGCCCACGCCGACCTGTTCGATGCAACGCGCGATGGCCTCGGGCGGCAGGTTGATGTTCACGCCCAGGCTTTCCAGCACGTCGGCGCTGCCGCTCTTGCTGGAGACGCTGCGCCCGCCGTGTTTGCTCACGCGGGCGCCGGCCGCGGCCGCCACGAACATCGAGCAGGTGGAGATGTTGAAGGTGTGCGAGCCGTCGCCGCCGGTGCCCACGATGTCGACCAGGTGCGTCTTGTCGGCCACATGCACCTTGGTGGAAAACTCGCGCATCACCTGCGCGGCGGCGGTGATCTCGCCGATGGTTTCCTTCTTCACGCGCAGGCCGGTGATGAAGGCGGCCATCATCACGGGCGACATTTCGCCGCTCATGATCAGGCGCATGAGGTGCAGCATCTCGTCGTGAAAGATCTCGCGGTGCTCGATGGTGCGCTGCAGCGCCTCTTGTGGCGTGATCTTGTGGCTGTTCGGCATGCGTGTCTCCAAAGCTTCTTGTTTACTGGGCGGGATTGTCGGTGAAGGCCAGGCGCAGACCGAAGCCCATGAAGAGCAGGCCGGCGGCGCGGTCGAGCCAGTGCATGGCGCGCTGCACCGTCTGCACGCGGCGCGCGGCCCAGGCGGCAAGCCAGGCATAGCCGACGTTGATGGGCAGCGAGTTGAGGCTGAAGATCAACCCCAGCAGCAAAAACACCAGCGCCTTGTTGGGCGATTCGGGCGCGATGAACTGCGGTACGAACGCGAGGAAAAAAATCGCCACCTTGGGGTTGAGCACGTTGGTGAGGAAACCGCGGCGGTACACGCGCCACAGGTTCACCTCTGCGGTGCCCGCATTCAAATCCAGCGGCGTGGATTTCGACATCAGCAAACGAATGCCCATCCACAGCAGGTAGGCCGCACCGATCCACTTGAGCACGGTGAACGCGGTGGCTGAGGTCGCCAGCAGCGCGCTCACGCCGACGGCGGCGGCGAACACGTGCACAAAGCAACCGCTGACGATGCCCAGCGCGGCCGCGATGCCGGCCCGCACGCCGCTCTTCAATGCGTGGGTCACGATGCAGAGCACGTCCGGCCCCGGCGTGAGGTTGAGCAGCCAGCCGGCCGCGATGAACAGCAGGAGTTGCGGCAGATCGGGCATGACCGGGCGCCTGCGCTCAGTAGACGGCGGAGCCGACGGGCCGGGTGCTGGCGACTGTGGCGCCCTGCGCAAAGAACGCACGGGTGCTGGCAATGGCGCGGTCGATGCCTGCCGCATCTACGTCGAGGTGGGTCACGAAGCGCAGGCCGATCAGGCCGGTGGCCAGCACACCGTCGCGCGCGAGGTGCGCCAGCAGGTCGGGGCCGCGCCCGTTCGCCACATCGACGAACACGATGTTGGTTTGCGCCGAGCGCACAGCCAGGCCATCGATGCCGGTCAGCCCTTGCGCCAGGCGCTGCGCGAGCGCGTGGTCGTCGGCCAGGCGGTGGATGTGGTGGTCCAGTGCGTGGTGTGCGGCCGCTGCGAGCAGGCCCGACTGGCGCAAGCCGCCGCCGAGCATCTTGCGCCAGCGCAGCGCGCGGCGGATCAGGTCTTTGGAGCCACACAAGGCTGATCCCACGGGCGCGCCGAGGCCTTTGCTGAAGCAGACCGAGACGCTGTCGAAGCGGTCCACGATGCCGCGCAAAGCGGTGTATGGATCGCCCCCACGCTCCCCCACTGCGTGTGAGTCGCTGCCCCCCGAGGGGGCGGCCTCGGCTTGGATCGGTCCGGCGCCGAGGCGGGGATCACCCCCAGCCGCCACCGCGGCGTTGAACACGCGTGCGCCGTCCAGGTGCACCGCCAGGCCGTGCTCGCGCGCCAGCGCGGTCGCCTGGTCCAGGTACTCGGCCGGCATGGGGTGGCCGTTCCAGGTGTTTTCCAGGCAGAGCAGGCGCGTGCGTGCGAAGTGTGGATCGTCGGGTTTGATGGCGGCGGCGATGTCGGCCAGCTGCATCTGCCCGGTGGCGTTTTGCGCCAGCGGCTGCGGCTGGATGCTGCCCAGCACGGCCGCGCCGCCACCTTCATAGCGGTAGGTGTGGGCGTTCTGGCCCACGATGTATTCGTCGCCACGCTCGCAGTGCGCCAGCATCGCGCACAGGTTGCTCTGCGTGCCGCTGGCCATGAAGAGCGCGGCTTCCTTGCCCGTCAGGGCTGCGATTTTTTCCTGCAGCGCATTGACCGACGGGTCGTCGCCGAACACGTCGTCGCCCAGGGGCGCGGCCATCATGGCTTCGCGCATGGCGGGCGTGGGTTGCGTGACGGTATCGCTTCTGAGATCAACGGTTTTCATGCGATCCGGCGCCGGGCCGCCCCAAGCCGGATCAGCCCCCTCGGGGGGCAGTGACCCGCGCAGCGGTGGAACGTGGGGGTTCATGGTCTTTGCTCCAGAAAGTTCTTGAGCATCGCGTGCCCATGTTCGGTGAGGATGCTCTCGGGGTGGAACTGCACGCCTTCGATGGCGAGCGTCTTGTGCTTCACGCCCATGATCTCGCCGTCGTCGGTCCAGGCGGTCACCTCCAGGTCGGGCGGGCAATCGCTGCGGCGGATCGCCAGCGAGTGGTAGCGGTTCACCGTGAACTGTTGCGGCAATCCCGAGAAAACGCCTTGCTGCGTGGTGGTGATGACGCTGGTCTTGCCGTGCATGAGTTCCTGCGCGCGCACCACCGTGCCGCCCAGCGCGGCGCCGATGGCCTGATGACCCAGGCACACACCCAGGATGGGCAGCTTGCCGGCAAAGTGCTGGATCGCCGCGACCGAGATGCCGGCTTCGGCGGGTGAGCACGGGCCGGGTGAAATCACCAGGCGATCGACCTTTCCGGCCGCCAGTCGTTGGTCGATGTCGTCCACCGTGATCTCGTCGTTGCGCACCACGGTCACCTCGGCCCCCAACTCACCGAGGTACTGCACGATGTTGAAGGTGAACGAGTCGTAGTTGTCCACCATCAAAACCTGGATTGGTTTGTTCGAGCTCATTCCAGACCCTCCTCCACCAGTTCGGCCGCGCGCAACAAGGCCCGCGCCTTGTGTTCCGTCTCTCTCCATTCCATCTCGGGCACCGAATCGGCCACCACGCCGGCCGCGGCCTGCACGTACAGCGTCTGGTCCTTGATGATGCCGGTGCGGATCGCGATCGCCACGTCCATGTCGCCCGCATAGCTGAGGTAACCGCAGGCGCCGCCGTAGATGCCGCGCTTGGTCGGCTCCAGCTGGTCGATCAGCTCCATGGCGTGCACCTTGGGCGCGCCGGTGAGCGTGCCGGCCGGGAAGGTGGCTTTCAGCACGTCCATGCTGGTCATGCCGTCCACCAGCATGCCCTCGACGTTGCTCACGATGTGCATCACGTGGCTGTAGCGCTCCACCGCAAACGCCTCGGTCACCTGGACGGTGCCGATCTTCGCGATGCGACCGATGTCGTTGCGCGCCAGGTCGATCAGCATCACGTGTTCCGCGCGCTCCTTCGGGTCGTTGATCAGCTCGGTCTCGGTCGCCTTGTCCTGCTCGGGCGTGGCACCGCGCGGGCGGGTGCCGGCCAGCGGGCGGATCGTCACCTTGGTGCCCTCGGCCGTGTTCTCCTGGCGCACCAGAATCTCGGGCGACGCCCCCACCACGTGGAAATCCCCGAAGTGGTAGTAGTACATGTAGGGCGAGGGGTTGAGCGAGCGCAGGGCGCGGTACAGGCTCAGCGGCGACTCGGTGTAGCGCTTCTTGATGCGCTGGCCCACCTGCACCTGCATGAAGTCGCCGGCGGCGATCAACTCCTTGGCGCGGTCCACGGCCTTGAGGTAATCGGCCTTGGCGAAGTCGCGCTCGGCCGGGTAGCCCTGGCTGGGCTTGACGACCGGCGCGCTCACCGAGTACTTGAGTGCCTCGCGCAGTTCACGCAGGCGCTTCTTGCCGTTGGCGTAGGCCTCGGGCTGAGCCGGGTCGGCATAGACGATCAAATACAGCTTGCCCGAGAGGTTGTCGATCACCGCGAGCTCTTCGCATTGCAGCAAGAGGATGTCGGGGCAGCCCAGGGTGTCGGGCGGGCACGACTTTTCGAGCTTCTTCTCGATGTGGCGCACCGCGTCGTAGCCGAAGTAGCCGGCCAGGCCACCGCAGAAACGCGGCAGGCCCGGGCGCAGCGCGACCTTGAAGCGCTGCTGGTAGGCCGCGATGAAGTCCAGCGGGTTGCCGTGGTTCGTCTCCACCACCACCCCGTCGCGCACCACCTCGGTTTTGGCCTCGGCGCCGAAGCCGGTGGCGCGCAGCAGGGTGCGCGCGGGCAGGCCGATGAAGCTGTAGCGCCCGAAGCGCTCACCGCCCACCACCGATTCGAGCAAGAAGCTGTGCTTGCCGTCGCCGCGACCATGCGCGAGCTTGAGGTACAGCGAGAGCGGGGTTTCGAGATCCGCGAAGGCCTCGGCCATCAGCGGTATGCGGTTGAAGCCCTGCTGCGCCAGGCTCTTGAATTCCAGTTCCGTGATCATGTTCGTTCTTTCCATCGGCCACGCGTCGGGTCATCGACACTTCGGGCGGGGCGCTGGGTTCCATGCCATCCGGTCAGGGGTGCTGCCGGGCTTGGGTGGGGTGAGACAGCGGCGGGCCCGGGGCCCGGTGGTCGCTGTGCCAACCCCGGGGGGAGTGCACGTTTACGCTGGCTTGCGCCAGGGCCAGGCTCCCCGGCCGTTGCGGCTCGGCAGAACACCTGAAGGGGTTGTGCATGGGTTGAACATGGTGGCCGGAGTGTAGCAAAGGGGTTGTTGCGTGTCGTGGGTCACGCCGACATGCTTTGGTTTTACGGCTAAACCCTGTGAGGGCGGGGTCGACCCGCAGGGACAATCGGAAAAATAGAACGGCTGTTCTTTTTTTCCGACCCGGAGTCCCATGAAACACAAGCTCTTTTCCCCTTCCCTTGTGGGGTCGGTTGCCCTGTGCGCCGCCCTGCTCGTGCCGGCGCTCGGTCAGGCCGCCACGGTGGACCTCAGCGGCGTCAAACTCGAAGACCGCGTCACCGTGGCCGGACAGCCCCTGCTGCTCAATGGCGCGGGCATCCGCTACAAGGCGGTGTTCAAGGTCTACACCGCCGGCCTCTACCTTGGCCAGAAAGCCGAGACACCCGAAGCCGTGCTGACCGCCACCGGCCCGCGGCGCATGACCATCACCATGTTGCGCGACATCGATTCGGCCGAACTCGGCAAGCTGTTCTCGCGCGGCATGGAAGACAACATGGACCGCGCCGCCTTTTCCAAGCTCATCCCCGGCGTGCTGCGCATGAGCCAGGTGTTCAGCGACCACAAGAAGCTGGTCGCGGGCGACACCTTCCTGATCGACTGGGTCCCCGGCACCGGCACGGTGCTGACGATCAAGGGCAAGGTCGAAGGCGAGCCGTTCAAGGAACCCGAGTTCTTCAACGCGCTGATGCGCATCTGGCTGGGGCCCAAGCCGGCGGACTGGCAGCTGAAAGACGCTTTGCTGGGCAAAGCAAAACCCTGACAGTCAGGACACCCCAGGGGTCAGCTCGGCCAGCGATCCGATCAGCCGGTCGTGCGGCGCCTGCGCGATCGGATCGCCATGGTTGTACCCATAGGTCACCAGCACCACCGGGCAGCCCGCCGCGCGCGCGGCGATGCCGTCGTTCTGCGAGTCGCCCACCATCAGCGTGTTCGCTGGCGCGGTGCCCAGCGCCTCGCAGGTCTTGAGCAGCGGCAGCGGGTCGGGTTTGGTGCGCTCGAAGCTGTCGCCACCGAACACGTGTGCAAAAAAGCCCAGCAGGCCTTTGGCTTTCAGCAACTGCACGGCGAAGGCGTGGGGCTTGTTGGTCAGGCAGGCCAGCGGCAGGCCGCGCTCGCGCAGCGCCGTGAGACCTTCGATGACGCCGGGGTACACCGCGCTGTGCGCGCCGTTGATCGCGAGGTAGTTCGCCTGGTAGCGCGTCCAGGCATCGCCCTGCAACGCTGCTGCGTCATCGGCCTGCAACCCGCCGTGCAGCAGCGCTGATCGGATCAGGTGCGCCGAGCCCTTGCCCACCATGCGTTCGATGTCGGCGCGGGTGACGCCGGGTCGGCCCAGCGCCTTCAAGGTTTCGTTCAACGCAACATCGAAGTCGCCCAGGGTGTCGACCATCGTCCCGTCAAGATCGACGATCACCGCCCCCACGCTCCACCGCTGCGCGGGTCGCTGCCCCCCGAGGGGGCTGACCGGGCTTGGGAGCGGCACGGCGCCCGGTCTTGCTTCGGCAAAAAACATCACGCGAGCGCAGCCCGCATCTGGTCAATGACCGCCTTGTAATCCGGCTTGCCGAAGATCGCGCTGCCGGCCACAAAGGTGTCGGCGCCGGCGTCGGCCACGCGGCGGATGTTGTCGGGCTTGATGCCGCCGTCCACCTCCAGGCGGATGTCCCGTCCGCTGGCCTCGATGCGCTTGCGCGCGTCCTCGATCTTGCGCAGCGCGGAGTCGATGAAGCTCTGGCCGCCGAAGCCGGGGTTGACGCTCATGATCAGGATCAGGTCGATGTCGTCGATCAGCCAGTCCAGCACATCCAGCGGCTGGCCCGGGTTGAAGGTGAGGCCGGCCTTGGCGCCCTTGGCCTTGATGGCCTGCACGCTGCGGTGCACGTGGGCGCTCGCATCGGGGTGGAAACTCACCAGGTCGGCGCCGGCGTCGATGAAGGCGCCGGCCAGCGCGTCCACCGGCTGGATCATCAGGTGCACGTCGATCGGCACCGGGGTGCCATCGGGCTTTTTGGCGTGCGGCTTGAGCGCCTGGCAGACCATGGGCCCGAAGGTCAGGTTGGGCACGTAGTGGTTGTCCATCACGTCGAAGTGGATCCAGTCGGCACCGGCGGCGATGACGTTTTTCACCTCGTCGCCCAGGCGGGCGAAGTCGGCGGACAGGATGGATGGGGCGATGAACGCGGCGCTGGAGTTCTGGGACATGGGCAACCTGTGGTGAGAGGTGAATGGGTGGTCGGGTGCATTTTGTCAGGCCTCACGGCGCGGTGCATGCCCGGGGTAACATCCTCGCCATGCCCAAATACCTGTTCACCTGCGAGGTCGAACCCCAGTACCTCAGCGAGCAGTCTTCCCCCGAAGAAGACCAGTACGCCTTCGCCTACACCATCACCATCACCAACACCGGTGAGGCCACGGCGCAGCTGATCTCGCGGCACTGGATCATCGATGACGAGCAGGGTCACACCGAGCAGGTCAAGGGCCTGGGCGTGGTGGGTCACCAGCCGCTGCTGCGGCCGGGTGAATCGTTTCAGTACACCAGCGGCACCCGCCTGAAAACACCCACGGGCAGCATGCGTGGCAGCTTTTTCTGTGTGGCCGAAGACGGCGAGCGTTTCGAGGCCGTGGTGCCCGCGTTTGCCTTGCGCGCCAGCGGCGCGGGTGACACGCCATCGCGGGTGCTGCACTGAAGCGCGGCTCCTCGCCCATGGCCGTCACTGCCCTCATCGACGCCATCGACCCCGACGCGCCCCTGGCGCAACGCCACCTGTGGCTGATCGATGCCATGCGCTGGGTGCGCGGCGATGAAAAGGACGTGCAGGCCAGCGTGGCCCGCGTGCGCGAGTTTCTCGACAGCGTGCAATCCCATCCCGACCTGCAGCAGCGCTGGCGCCGCTGGTGGCAGCGTTTTGTGGAAACCGTGGACATCACGCCGCTGCTGGCCGACCACGGCTTTGCCCCGCGCACGGCCTTCCTGAGCGAGTTCGGCAACCGCCTGCGCAAGAAGGCGCTGCCCCACACGCCCGAAACCCACGACCTGGGCGAACTGTTCGATCTGCTGCTGCCCACGCGCTTTGACGTGCGCTGGCTGAAGGCACTGGACAGCGCCACCTTGCTGCGCCTGCGCGACCTGCTGATCGGCACCGGCACCGAACCCGGCGCCGACACGGCCGATTTCTGGCAGGTGGCGCTGATGGACGCCATGATTTCCTGCGTGAGCCAGGTCAGTGCGACCGGCTTTGCCTCCGAGATCCGGGTGCGCATGTCGCCCGAAGCCCAGGAACAGAAGCCGTTCCACCAGTTGCCCAGCGACCTGGAGTCGCTGCGCCGCGAGGTGCGCGTGCATGGCGCGCAAAGCCCCGAGGCATTGGCTGCAGCCACGCGGTTGCGCAACCAGCTCGACGCCTGCCGCCACGCGGCCTACTCGGTGTATTCGCACCTGGAAGAACACGGCGTGTCGGTGGGCATCGTGTTCCGACTGCGCCAGCTGCGCGAGCGCGTGGTGCGGGTGAAGGAGTTGCTGGATTGCCTGCAGTCCGACCAGCCCGAACGCGCCACCGTGGCCCTGCTGGCCGACCTCGCCCAGGTGGGGCTGGACAACCGCAGCATCCGCTCGCTCATCGCGGCCAGCTCGCACCTCACCGCCGCCAAGGTGGCCGAGCGCAGCGCCGAGAGCGGCGAGCACTACATCACCCGCAACGCCGCGGAATACAAGGACATGCTGGGCAAGGCGGCGGGCGGCGGCGCGATCATCGGCCTCACCACCTGGGTGAAGTTCGCGCTCTACGGCCTGGGTCTCTCCGCTTTCTGGAGCGGCTTTGCCGCGGGCATGAATTACGCTGCGTCGTTCGTGCTCATCATGCTGCTGCACCTCACGGTGGCCACCAAACAGCCGGCCGTCACCGCGCCGGCCATGGTGGCCAAGCTCAAGGACATCAAGGCGCCGGGTTCGGTCAAGCGTTTCGTGGATGAGGTGGCCAACCTGTTCCGTTCACAGGTGGCGGCGATCGTGGGCAACATCGGCCTGGTGGTCCCGGTGGTGCTGCTGATCAGCTCGGTGCTGGCGTTCACCACCGGTAGCGCCATGGTGGACGAAGAAAAAGCGCATCACACGCTGGAGAGCATCAGCCTGCTCGGCCCCACGCTGCTGTTTGCGGCGTTCACCGGCGTGCTGCTGTTTGCTTCCAGCATCGTGGCGGGCTGGGTCGAAAACTGGTTTGTCTTCCACAAGCTGCACTCGGCCATGGAGCACAACCCACGCTTCACCAGCGTGCTCGGCCGCCAGCGCGCCGCGCGCTGGGCCAACTTCACCCGCACCAACATCTCGGGCCTGGCCGCCAACATCTCGCTGGGTTTCATGCTCGGCCTCACACCCGCCTTCCTGCAGTTCTTCGGCATCGGCCTGGATGTGCGCCACGTGACCCTGTCGGCCGGTCAGATGGCTGCGGCGGCGTTTGCGCTGGGGCTGGACGTGTTGCGCGAGCCCGCCTTCTGGTGGGCAGCGGCCGGTGTGATGGCCGTGGGCCCGATCAACCTGGGCGTGAGTTTCTACCTTGCGTTCCGTCTCGCCCTGCAGGCGCAGAACATCAGCGAGGTGAACCGCAAGCTGATCCGCGCCGCGATCAGGCAGCGCATTGTGCTGGCACCGCTGAGTTTCCTGCTGCCCCCGAGCGACCCGCGTCCTGCCGACGCTTCCACCGAACAGCCCCATGGGTGAATTCGAACTCATCCGGCGCCACTTCCAGCGCGCCGGCCAGGTGGCCCGGCCCTCGGTGGCCCTGGGCATCGGCGACGACTGCGCCCTGCTGAAGCCGCAACCGGGTTGCCAGCTCGCGGTGTCCACCGACATGCTGGTCGAGGGCCGGCATTTCTTCGAGGGTGTCGACCCCGAGGCCCTGGGCCACAAGGCGCTCGCGGTGAACCTGAGCGACCTCGCCGCCATGGGCGCGCGCCCGCTCGGTTTCACGCTCGCCCTGGCCCTGCCCCAGGCCGACGAAGCCTGGCTCGCCGCGTTCGCACGCGGGCTGTTTGCGCTGGCCGATGCCCACGCCTGCCCGCTGGTGGGCGGGGACACCACGCGCGGCCCGCTCAACATCTGCATCACCGTGATGGGCGAGGTGCGCCCCGGCTTGGCCATGCAGCGCAGCCAGGCGCAGGTGGGCGATGACCTCTACCTCACCGGGCGCACCGGCGAAGCGCGGCTGGCGCTGGAGTTGATGCAGGGCACCGACTGGGCCACCCAGGCCTGCGGGGCCCAGGCGCTGACCCAGCACCCCGAATTGCGTCGGCGGCTGGAGCGCCCCACGCCGCGGCTGGAACTGGCGACCTTGCTCGCCGTGCTGGGCAACGCGGTGCACGCGGCCATCGATGTGAGCGACGGCCTGGCCGGCGACCTGGGCCACATCCTGGCGGCCAGTGGCGTGGGCGCCGAAGTCGCGCTCGGCCAGTTGCCCACCGCTCCCGCGCTGGCCCTGCTGCCCGAAGCCCGGCGCATCGACTGCCTTCTCAACGGCGGCGACGACTACGAGCTTCTGTTCACCGTTGCGCCCATCGCCCGCGCCGCCGTGGAAGCCGCGGCCCAGGCCAGCCACACGCCCTTGCAGCGCATCGGCCGCATCAGCGCCGCGCCCGGCTTGCGCGTGCTGGACGCCTCGGGCCACGCGGTGGCGGTGTCAGCGCGCGGCTTCGACCACTTCGCCTGACACCGGTTCTTTGCCGGCGCCGAGCAGCGCGCCCACGATCTGCGCCACGCGCTTCTGCTCCAGCCGCCCGGCCTCCACCCACACCACACGCCCCGCCGGCGCCAAGGCCAGATCGGCCAGCGCGGTGCCACGGTCGGTGCTCGCGTCGAACAAGAGCACCACACGCTGCAGGTGCGCCGCGGTGGCGAGCACGCCGAGTTCGTGGCGGCAGCCCTGGTTGCGCGCCTGAAAGCCGCGCAGGTCCATCAGCACCACGTCGGCCTGCGCCACCAGCGCGGCCAGGGCCTGCTGCCAGGTGCTGTCGAAGCAATAACACTCGTTGACGCGGTAGCGGCCGTCGGGGTCGGGCGCGAGGTCGAAGTCGCGCAGGCGCTCGGCCACCTGCGCCTCGTTGGCCACAAACCGGTCGGCCAGGCGCCCGTTGAGGAAGGTGAACACGTCGTCCGGGTCGATGGTGCGGCTGAGCAGGTCGGTGCCGGCGATCAGCACCGTGTTGCCCGAGTGGCGCCAGCGCTCCACCACCCGGTCGAACAAGGTCTGCACACCCGCGTCCTGCTGGAACACGCGCAGCACCAGCAGCGTGGGCGGTGCGCCGCGCGGCGCCAGCCAGCCGCGCAGGCCCCAGGCCGCCAGCGGAATCCACAACCAGGGGAGGAACTGGGTGAGCGCGATCCAGCCCACGCCCTGCAGCGCCGGCAAGGCCGAGGCAGCCAGCACCACCAGCCAGTAGGCTGCGAGCAGGTACCAGAGGTCGGAGAAACGCTTGGCCCGGTAGGCGCGAGCCAGCGCACGGGCGATGGCCCAGGCCGGCCAGGCGAGCAGCACCCACGGAGACAGCGCCATCAGCACGATGGCGGGCCAGGCCCCCACGGCACCCACCAACCAGATCACCCACGCGGGCGGGTCCTGCACGCCGCTCACCATCACCTGCAGCGCAAGCACCGACGAGGCCGCCAGCAGCATGAAGATGGGCAACAGGTACGGCGCCACCGCACGGATGCGGCCGCTGGCACCGATCACCAGCGTGACCACCACCGGCAACAGCACCAGCCCCCCCAGCCAGCCCAACGAGGTGGCCAAAGGCTGCGGCGACACGGAGCGCCACAGCGTGAGCGCCAGCATGGCCAGCAAATAGAGCCCGATGGCGCCCAGCGTGCGCAGCCACGACCAGCGCCGCACCAGCCCCCAGGTCAGCGCCATGGGCCAGGCGTAGACCACGCCCAGCGTGAGCGCGCGGCCCACGCTGAGCAGTTCGGCGCCGTAGACAAAGAGCAGCGCCAGCACCGACTGGGTGATGCCGATCAACAGGCTCAGCGCGCTCACGGCGAACAGATAGCGCCCGCTGGCGCGCCGGTTGGCGGCGGGGTCCAGCGGGGCGGCGGGCCTGGCCTGCGCGGGCACCCGGTTGCCGGCGACGGCCTGCGCCGGATCGGGCGGTGGTGACCGTTTCATGAGGGCCAGCATGCGGCGCCGGTACAGGCCGGAGACCACCCACGAGGCCGCCCCCGTGAGCAGCACGCCCAGCACCATGGCGGTGAGGATGGCACCCGAGTTCATCTCCATGCGGCCCCCTTGTTTGGTCCGCGCCAGTATCTCGCCGGCGTCACGGCCCAGCAAGTGCGCACACCCATAATTCGTCCATGTTGTCGACCGCCCCCGCCCCCCTGGCCCGCCCGACCTGGGCCTTCCTGCTGTCCCACCCGGCCCACTTCATTGCGCTCGGCGCAGGCGCGGGCCTGAGCCGTTTTGCGCCCGGCACCGTGGGCACCCTGTGGGCCTGGGCTGCGTTCCTGCTGCTGCAGCCACTGATGTCGGCGCCCGCCTGGGGGCTGCTGATCCTGACCACCACGCTGGTCGGCTGGTGGGCCTGCACCGTGACCGCACAACACATGCGCGTGGCCGACTCGGGCCACATCGTGTGGGACGAGGTGGTGGCCTTCTGGCTGGTGCTGTGGTTGATCGCGCCAGCGGGCATCGGGGCGCAGCTGGCGGCGTTTGTGCTGTTCCGGTTTTTCGACGCGGTGAAGTTCGGCCCCATGGCCTGGGCCGACAAGACCTTCAAAGGTTTCGGGCCGCGCGGCGGCTTCGGCATCCTGCTCGACGATTTCGCCGCCGCGCTCTGCACATTGCTGGTGATCGCACTCTGGAGGTTTTGATGAACACGCCCGAACTGGTGCTTGAGCTTGCGCGCGAGCTCAAGGCTCGAGGACTCATGATGGCGACGGCCGAGAGCTGCACCGGTGGGCTGATCGCGGGCGCGTGCACCGATGTGAGCGGGTCCAGCGACTGGTTCGAACGCGGTTTCGTCACCTACTCCAACGCCGCCAAAACCGAGCTGCTGAAAGTGCCCGCCGACCTGATCCGCCAGCACGGTGCGGTGAGCGAACCGGTGGCGCGCGCGATGGCCTCGGGCGCACTCGCCCACTCGCCCGCGCAACTCGCGGTGGCCGTGACCGGCGTGGCAGGCCCCACCGGCGGCAGTGTGGACAAACCGGTGGGCACGGTGTGGTTCGGCTGGGCCACACCGGCGGGCAGCTTCACCGAACACCAGCGCTTCGACGGCGACCGCGCCGCCGTGCGTGCCGCCACCGTGCGGCACGCACTGGCCGGGCTGCTGCAACGCCTGCCCTGAGAGCACGCGATGGAACCGTTCAAGAACCTGATCAACGCCACCACCGTGTCCAGCGCAGGCCAGCACCTGCAACGCGCCTGGAGCGACTTCGACCGCCCGCGCTTTGAAGCGCTCGCCAACCACGGCCTGGACGCGCTCGAACTCAAGGCGCGCATGCTGCAACTGGCGGACGCGATGCGCGCCACGCTGCCCGGCGATTTCAACGCCGCCTGCAGCGTGCTGGAAGCCAGCCTGGCGCCACCGCTGCCGCTGGACGCGCGGGGCGAGCCCGAGGGCCTCACCTCCGCACAGGCCAGCACCGGGCTGGCCGGCTGGGTGATCTGGTCCATGGGCGAGTTTGTGGCGCGCCACGGCCAGCACGACGTGCCGCGCTCACTGGTCTGCCTGCACGCGCTCACGCAACGCTCCACCGCCGAGTTCGCGATCCGCCCATTCATCCAGCAGCAGCCGCAGGCCGTGTGGCCCGTGCTCGCGCGCTGGGCCAACGACCCGAGCGCGCACGTGCGCCGCCTGGTCAGCGAAGGCAGCCGCCCCCGCCTGCCCTGGGGCCTGCGTCTGCAGGCCCTGGTGGCCGACCCCACCCCCGCGCTGCCGCTGCTGCGCGCCTTGCAGGACGACACCAGCAGCTATGTGCGGCGCAGCGTGGCCAACCACCTCAACGACATTGCCAAAGACCACCCGGATCTGGTGGCCGACTGGGTGAAGGACCACCTCATCCAGGCCACGCCCGAGCGCAGCACGCTCTTGCGCCACGCGAGCCGCAGCCTCATCAAACAGGGCCATGCGCCCACGCTCGCGGCCTGGGGTCTGGCCAGCGGATTGACGGGGCGGGCCACGCTCAGCCTCTCGGCGGCACAGGCGGCGGTGGGCGACGCCATCGGTTTGCGCGTGACGCTGCAATCCACCGCGCGCCAGCCCCAGCCGCTGGAGATCGACTACGCGGTGCAGCACGTGCGCGCCAACGGCAGCAGCTCACCCAAGGTGTTCAAGGGATGGAAGCTCTCGCTGGCAGCCGGCGAAGAACGCGCGCTGGACAAACGCCACAGCCTCAAACCCGTGACCACGCGCACGCTCTACCCGGGAATGCACCGCATCGAGTTGCTGGTGAACGGGCTGGCGCTGGCCGAAGCCACGTTCGACCTCAAGCCTTGAGGATGTGCGCATCGAGCCCACGCCGCGGCGAGGGCCCGATGGCCGGCGCGTAGCCCAGCCGCGCCCACATCTGCACCGTGAATCGCGGCGCGGGTGCCTCCACCAACTGGTGGATCGCCGCATAGGTGCCGGCCTGTTCGGGGTACTCCTGCAAGGCCTGCGACAGCGGCTGCATGGACAGCCCCGCCGCCGTGGCCGCGAGTTGGGCACGCACGTAGGCGCGGCCCGACTGCACCTGGGTGACGCGGTCGTTGCCCTCGGTCACCAGCCAGAAGAACGCGGGCGTGGCGGCAATGTTGGCGTTGAAGTCCTTGATCTGCATGGTCGTCGATGCATCGTCGGGGGCGGGTGCCTTGCTGCGGTCGAACAAACCCACCGCCGCCAAGGCGCGCACCATCGGGTCGTTGAGCGAAATGCCGTCGCGGTGCTGCGCGATTTCGGCCGGGCCCACGCGCAACACCTGGATGGACTCCATCACCGTGCGCGGCGTCACCAGCTCGATGCGCCAGGCCTCCATGGCGATGCGGCGGTGCTGCTGCATCAGGTCGGCCTGGGCGGTCCCCACAAAACCCGCACGCACCGCGTGCGGCTGCACGCTGGCCCCGATGGCCTGCAAGGCCGACGCGTCGGGCTCGCGGGCTTCATAGGCTTCGCGGTGGGTGCGACGGCGAAACACCTGGGCAAACAAGGGATCGGGCTGCACCGACGCGTCCGGCACCAGGCGGATGCGCGCCGTGGGCCGCGCGTCCACCGTGGTCGGCGGGAACACACCTTGCGGGAACAATGAGATCTCGGCGCGCAGACCCTTCTGCTTCGCGGCGAGGTCGAGCAGCTCCAGGAACGTGCCCTGGCTCATCATCATCTGGCGCGAGAACGGGTCGGTCTCGGGCAGCAGGCGGCTGCGGTCGAGGAAGAGCGTGATCTCCTCGGGCACGCTCAGGTCCACCAGCCACGACTGCAGGTTGTGCGAGTGCGGTGCGAGGATGGCGTGGGCCAGGATCCAGCGGCGCGCATCGGGCTCGTTGCCCGGGCCGTTCCAGGCGGCGATGGCTTCGGGAGGCAGCGCGCTGCTGCAGCCCGCCACGGTGGTGGCGGTGGCGGCGGCAATGACGCCACCACCCACGGTGCGAAGGAAAATTCGGCGGTCCATGTGATGGCTCCTGTTTCAGTCGTTCAAGCGGTTGCGCGCAGCGCCGGGGACGTCGGCACCGACAGCAGGTGCAGGTCGCTCAAGGTGGCCTGCAGCGCGGTGGGCCACGGGGTGTGGGGCTCGGTGCCGATCAGCGAACGCAGGCGGCGGTTGTCCAGCTGGTGGGGCTGCGTCCACAGGTAGCGCAGGGCCGACAGCGCGCCCCAGCCGGGCATCACCGTGCCCAGCGCATGAATCAGCGGCCAGGGCAGACCGCCCACCCGCAGCGGCCGATCGGCCTGCAGCCAGCCCTGTTGCCGCGCCAGCGGCTCCAGCGCACGCACCCAGTCGGCGCCGGTGAGGGTGTGGCCGCTGAAATGCAACGACTCGAACGCGGGCATCGAATGCCGGACCTGGGCCAGCGCCACAAAGGTGCGCGCCAGATCGGGCAGGTAGGCCCAGGGCGTGGCCACGTCCATCGGACCCGGAAACACCAGCTTGCCGCGGTGGATGCCGGTGAGCATCGCGCGGTCCAGCCAGGTGCCCGATCCCTGGCCATAGAAGTTGCCGGCGCGCACCACCACTGCGCGCAGTTCGCCGCGCTGGGTGGCCGCTTCCAGCCGCGCTTCCATGGCGGCGCGGATGCGGCCCATCGCCATGCTGGGTCGCTCGGGCGCGCCTTCGAGCAACACCGCCGGCATGCTCTGGCCGAAGTTGTAGACGTTGCCCGGCAGCATCAGCGTGGCCCCCAGGGCTTGGGCCACCCGCATGCCGGCTTGCAGCAATGGCCAGGCCTCGCGCTCCCAGGCCGGGCGGGTGTACTGCTTCGGGTTGAGGGCGTGGACGACCACCGTGGCACCTCCCGCCTGACGCACCTGGTCCACCAGCGTCTGAACAGCGCCGGGTGTGTCCAGCGGCAGGGGCAACCACTGCACTCCCGTCACCTGCGGTGCCTGCGCACCGGGGCGCATCTGGGCCAGCACGCGCCAGCCGCCGCGCGCAAAGGCCTGCACCGCAGCCAGACCGAACCGGCCCCGGCCCCCCAGGACCAGCACGGTGCCCGAGGGAAGAAGAGAAGGAGATGTGTTCATGAAGAACTCCTGTGGGCACCGACCACCGGCACCATGGAACGCATTGTGGAAATGTCTCGCCCCATACACAATTGCCTGAAACCAAACACCAGCCATGCACAAATGCATACCGGCCACTTCAACTGGGCATTGATTCCCTCGTTCCTCGCGGCGCTGGACCGGGGGAGCCTCATGGCCGCCGCCCGCGCGCTCGACACCAGCCAGCCCACCGTGGGCCGGCACATCGGCGAACTGGAAGCGCAGCTTGGGGTGGTGCTGTTCGAACGCACTGGCCGCGGCCTGGTGCCCACCGCGCACGCCCACCGCCTGGCCGAAGCGGCGCGCAGCATGTCGGGCGCGGCCGACCAGCTGGCGCGCCAGGCCTCGGGAGCGCAGGCCGACACACGCGGCACGGTGCGCATCAGCGCAAGCCAACCGGTCACCTGCGTGCTGTTGCCTCCGCTCCTGCAACAGATGCGCGTGCTGCACCCCGACATCCAGATCGAGCTGGTGTCCAGCAACGCGGTGAGCAACCTGCTGCAGCGCGAAGCCGACATCGCGCTGCGCATGGTGCGGCCCGACCAGAGTTCGCTGGTGGCCAAACGCGTGGGGCAGGTGGTGATCGGCACCTTTGCGCACCGCGACTACCTGCGCCGGCGCGGCACGCCGCGCGTGCCCACCGACCTGCTGGCCCACGACCTGGTGGGCAACGACCGCAACACCGACATCCTGCGCGGCTTCGCTGCCATGGGCTTCCCTTTGCAGCGCGAGGATTTCGCCGTGCGCACCGACGACCTCAACGCCTACCAGGCCGCTGTGAACGCGGGACTGGGCGTGGGTTTTCTCGCGCGCTATGTGGCGCGACACAACCCCGAGCTGGTGCCGCTGCTGCCCATGCTGGACATTCCACCGCTGCCCATGTGGCTGGCGGTGCACCGGGAAATTCGCAGCAACCCCCGCATCCGCCGGGTCTGGGACTTTCTGGCGACCGCGATGCCGCAGGCACTGGCCTGAACACGCACGCGCCGCACCTACACTCGACGACCAGGAGACACCACATGAGCGCTGACTGGTTCAACGGTTTCGAGTTTCAACAGATCCCGACCCAGGGCGCCCACGCCGCCGTGCGCGTGGGCGGCCGGCTCGACGGACCTGCGCTGGTGCTGCTGCACGGTTTTCCGCAAACCCACGTGATGTGGCATCGCGTGGCGCGCGAGCTGGCGCCCCACTTCAAACTGGTGCTGCCCGACCTGCGCGGCTATGGCGATTCGTCGCACGCGCCTGGCGAGAACGACCACAGCACATACAGCAAACGCGCGATGGCGCAGGACGTGGTCGACGTGGTGGATGCGCTGGGCATCTCCACCTTCTTTCTGTGCGGCCACGACCGCGGTGGCCGCGTGGCGCACCGGCTCGCGGTGGACCACCCGGCACGCGTGCGCAAGCTCTGCGTGATCGACATTGCCCCCACGCTGGACATGTACGCGCGCACCGACATGGCGTTTGCCCGCGCCTACTACCACTGGTTCCACCTGATCCAGCCCGCGCCCTTGCCCGAACTCATGATCGGCGGCAATGCGCTGGCCTATCTGCACGCCAAGCTCGGCGGGTGGGGCTCGGCACAGGGCACCACGCGCCTGCCGCACATCGAACCGCAGGCGTTGGCCGAGTACGAGCGCTGCTTCTGCCGCACCGAGGCGATTCGCAGCGCCTGCGAGGACTACCGCGCCAGCGCCGGCATCGACCTCGATCACGACCGCGAGAGCCGCGAGCGCGGACAACGCATCGCCTGCGACACGCAGGTGCTGTGGGGGGCGCGCGGCGTGGTGCAGAAGTTCTTCGATCCCCTCGCGCTCTGGCAAGCCCAGTGCGCAGGCACCGTGAGCGGCGAGGCCATGGCGGCCGGCCATTTCATTCCCGAGGAACTGCCCGGGGCCACCGCCGCAGCACTGCGCAGCTTCATGACCACCACCGCCTAAAGGACCCCCATGCTCACCGTCCACCACCTCAACAACTCGCGCTCGCAGCGCGTGCTCTGGCTGCTCGAAGAGTTGGGCGTGCCCTACCAGATCGAGCGCTACGAACGCGACCGCAAGACCATGCTGGCGCCGCCCGCACTCAAGAAGGTCCACCCGCTGGGCAAGTCGCCGGTGGTCACCGACGGGCAGACCACGCTGGCCGAGTCGGGCGCGATCATCGAGTACCTGGTGGAGCGTTACGGCGAGGGCAAGTTTTCACCCGAACCCGGCACGCCGTCGTTTCTGCGCTACCGCTACTGGCTGCACTACGCCGAAGGCTCGCTGATGCCGCCGCTGCTGATGAAGCTGGTGTTCGACGAGGTGGAGAAAGCCCCGCTGCTGGTGCGCCCGATCGCCAAGGCGATCTCGGCCACGGTGCACAAGCGCTTCATCACCCCCAACCTCACGCAGCATCTGGATTTTCTGGAAGGCGAACTCGCCACGTCGAACTGGTTCGCCGGCCGCTCGTTCAGCGCGGCCGATGTGCAGATGAGTTTTCCGGTGGAAGCCGCTGTGGCCCGCGCGGGGCTGGACGAGAGCCGCCCCAAGCTCATGGACTGGCTGCGCCGCATCCACGCCCGGCCTGCTTACCAGCGTGCGCTGGTGCAGGGTGGGCCGTTTGAATTGAAGTGACTTCGTTGTGCCAGTTCAGGCACCGTGGCACTTCTTGTATTTTTTTCCGCTGCCACACGGGCACGGATCGTTGCGCCCCGGTGTCTCCGCCTTGCGGATCGGCTCCACGCGCGGCCCCAGGCTGCGCCCGATCTGGGCCAGGTCGTACACCGCCCAGATCGCCGCGCCGAACGCGTTGAGGCGCTCGTCGCTCACGCTCGGCGGGCCGTCTTCGGCGTGCATGTTCACCGTGGGTTGGCCGGTGTCGTCCTTGGTCAGGGCCACCAGGTGGTCCAGCGCTTCGTCGATCCAGGTGGCGGTGTCCTTGTCGCGCGGCGGCTCCCAGTCTTCGGGCCAGTTTTCCACCACGAACATGAAGCCCAGCGCCCACACCTGCGCGTAGGCCGGCAGCTCCTGGTCCTTGAACTCGGCGCGTTCGGCCTCGGGCAAGGCGGCCACCGCGCCGCGCACGTCCATCAACTCGGGGTGGTAACTGCGCTCGTCTTCCAGCGTGTCCACCGGCGCGGCCAATGAAGCGGACACCTCGGCGCTGCGCCGCGCCCACAGCGCCATGAATTGTTCGTACTGCGCGGTGTTGGCGAAGTGTGTGCCATCTTCCTGCGGAGCGGTGGGCAGCGCACCGGTGCCCAGCAGCATGGGCAACCACTCGGCCGGCTCCACCGGGCGGCGCGTGCACAGCAGCGCAGCCATGGCGCCTTCGCAGAACTCCCACTGGGGCACGTCTTCACCGCGCGTGCGCAGGTCGTCCAGGATGGCGTCGAGGGCGTCGTAGTCTTCGTTGTCCAGCGCGCCGGCGGGGTCGGGCGACGTGTTCAGGGGGGTGTTCATGGAGGTCTTGGGGCCTGCAGAGGCCCGGGTTTTATGATGGGTTGAAGTGTATTCCGCACCCTCTGACGAAAGCCCGCATGCTCGAACGCCTCAACGCCCTCTATCCCGTGCGCTACACCGCGCTGGGCCTGTGTGTGGTGCTGGCGTTGCTGAGTCTGTTCACGCTGATCGCTTTCGGCATCGGCGGCTTCTGGTTCCTGGTGTTCACCGGTCTGTCGGTGCTCGGTGTGTACGACCTGCGGCAGACCAAAAGTTCGGTGCTGCGCAACTACCCCGTCATCGGCCACCTGCGCTTCATGCTGGAGAAAATCCGCCCCGAGATCCGCCAGTACTTTCTGGAGAGCGACAACGAGGCCACACCCTTCTCGCGCAGCCAGCGCAGTCTGGCCTACGCGCGCGCCAAGGGCGAGACCGACAAGCGCCCCTTCGGCACGCAGGTGGACCAGAACGCCACCGGTCACGAATGGCTCAACCACTCGATGGCGCCCAGCCTGCTCGCCTCGCACGATTTCCGTCTCACCATCGGTGGGCCGGGTTGCACGCAGCCCTATGAGGCCAGCGTCTTCAACATCTCGGCCATGAGCTTCGGCGCACTCTCGGCCAACGCGATCCAGGCGCTGAATGCCGGCGCCAAACGCGGCGGCTTTGCGCACGACACCGGCGAAGGCTCGATCTCCGCTTACCACCGGCTGCACGGCGGCGACCTGATCTGGGAGATCGGTTCGGGCTACTTCGGTTGCCGCGACGAGAACGGCCACTTCAGCCCCGAGCGCTTCCAGGCCAACGCCATGGACCCGCAGGTGAAGATGGTCGAGATCAAGCTCAGCCAGGGCGCCAAACCCGGGCACGGCGGTGTGTTGCCGGGGCCCAAGGTCACGCCCGAGATTGCGGCCGCGCGCGGCGTGATCGTGGGCCAGGACTGCGTCTCACCCGCCGCGCACAGCGCGTTCGCCACGCCCATCGAACTGATGCATTTCATCGTGCGCCTGCGCGAACTCTCCGGCGGCAAACCGGTGGGCTTCAAGCTGTGCATCGGCCATCCGTGGGAGTGGTTCGCCATCGTCAAGGCCATGCTGGAAACCGGCATCACACCCGACTTCATCGTGGTCGACGGCGCCGAGGGCGGCACGGGCGCGGCACCGCTGGAGTTCACCGACCACGTGGGCGCACCGCTGCAGGAAGGCCTGCGCCTGGTGCATAACACGCTGGTGGGCGTGAACCTGCGCGACCGCATCAAGATCGGTTGTGCCGGCAAGGTGATCAGCGCGTTCGACATCGTGCGGGCCATGGCCATCGGCGCCGACTGGTGCAACAGCGCGCGCGGCTTCATGTTTGCGCTGGGCTGCATCCAGGCCCAGAGCTGTCACACCGGCCAATGCCCCACCGGCGTGACCACGCAGGACCCGGTGCGCCAGCAGGCGCTGGTGGTGCCCGACAAGGCCGAGCGCGTGTTCCAGTTCCACCAGCGCACGCTCATGGCCCTGCAGGAACTCATCCAGGCCGCCGGCCTGCAACACCCGGCCGAGATCACCGCCCACCACCTGGTGCGCCGCGTGAACCAGAACGAAGTGCGCCTGCTCGCCAACCTGCTGCCCGAGACCCTGCCTGGCGCCCTGTTGCACGACCTCACCGGTCAGCACGCGGTGTTCACCACGTATTGGCCGCAGGCGCATGCTGACCGGTTCGGGTTGGCTTGAGCGTCAGGTGGGTCGACTGAGCAACCGGATCACGACGGCGAACAACAGCCACCACACCAACAGCCAGAACAGGGAGAGCAATGCCCAGCCCAGGAGGGAAGGCCCAGGCCAGCCGCCCGACTCTGCGGCTCCAAACACCGGCAAACCGAGACCTTGAAGCAGCATGAGCGGCACGTAAATCGACACCGCGATGGCAGGGGCAAGCGCTTGCGGTAACCGATCGCCCAGCGCTATGTAGCCGGCGTGCGCAAGGGCTGGTGCGAGAAAGGCCACTGAGCGCCAAGTGAACATGCGGTTTTTCGTCCAAATCCCGCTTCAAACGCGTGAACCGTCTTCCAGAAACCGCTCTTCGCGCACGAACACACCCTGCGCATCAAAGTGCTTGCGGCGCAGCAGCACGCCGCGCTCGCCGTGTTCGTCTTCCACCGCCAGCACGCCCGATTCGGTGAAGTATTTCTGCCAACCCCGCAGGCGGCCGTTGCGCTCCACGTTCACTGCGGCGGGCAGGCCGCTGTCCCAGAAGCTCTCGGTGGTGCGTTCCTGGTTGCGGCCATCGCGGCGGATCTGCTGGCGGACTTTCTGTTTGCCGTTCAGGTACCACTGCTGGATGCGCTGCTCGTAGCCGTCGGCCCACGTGGTTGCCTGCGTGAGTTGGCCGCTCTCGGCCCACTCGCGCGACACGCCTTCACGGCCTTCGCGGCTGTTGGGATCGCGCTCGATGAAATCGGCCTCCGAGCGCTGCTGACCTGAGGGGTAGAACACGCGCTTGATGCGCCTACCGTCCTTGAGTTCTTCATTGCGCACCAGCCGGCCTTCGCGGTCGAGCACGGTCTGGCGCCGCATCTGGCCCTGCAGGTAGCTCACCGTACCGGCGACCTGACTGTCTGCGCGGTGGAGCGTGACCTCGCTGGCGCGGCCCGCGTGGCCACACACTTCGCGGTCTTGCGGCACCAGCGTCACGGCAGCGCAGCGCAGCTCGGTCAGGCGGCCGTCGGCAAGATAGCCGATGGTGAGCACGGTGCGCCGGCCGGCGGCGAAGTGCAGTTCCTGCAAATGACCGGCTTCGGCAAAGTGTTTCTGCACGCCCACGGCGCTGCCGTCTTCGAAGTTTTCCTCTTTGCGCAGCGTGCCTTTGCCATCGAAGGTGCGCGCCACGCCGTCGCGGTTGCCGCGTTCGTTGACGCTGTACTCGCGCCGCTCGCCGTCGGCCAGCACCATGAGCACCGGACCCACGTATTTGCCGCCGCGCAACGTCTGGTCGAGCCGGCGCACCTGGCCACTGTCGTCGGTGCAGCGCATCACGCCGCTCTTGCCGGCGGTGGTGTGGCCGTTGGCGCGGCTCACGCTTTCGCCGTTGAGTTCGCAACTCTGCACCGCCCAGGCGTTCGCACAGAACACCGCACCCAGGGCCAACAAGGGCCAGCGCATTTCAATCCACATGGCTCGGACTCCACTCGCGACACACATGCACTCCGACGCGCGCCAGCCGCTTGGCCATGCAGAGCACCGCGTCGTCCTTGCTCACCAGTGTGGCGCGGTGGGCCGCCGCGAGATCAATGAACTTCTGGTCGTCGGGGTCTTTGCAGGTGTAGGCCGCCTTGGGCGCTTCGGCCACGAGGCGGGTGCAGCGGTCGAAGGCGTCGAGCACCGCCTGCGCTGGGCGGGTCTGTGCGGTCAGGCGGCGTGCGATCTGCGGGTAGGCCAGCACACGCACGAGTTCTTCGCGCATGGCGGTGGTGGCGATCCATTGGCCCCCGGCCAGGGCCGCGCGCAGCGACTCGGTGGCCGGGTCTTCAAAGACGAAGAGGTCGAGCGCGATGTTGGTGTCGAGCACCAGCGCTTCGGTGGTGTCCGGCACCTCGGCCACGTTCAGTCCTCGGCGTCGGGCTCGGGCCGCGGCCTGCGTGCGGTCAAGTCAAAGCGGAACAGGCGGCATTCGATCGGGCCGTTCCACAGCGGCACGCGGCGCGACTCCTTGAAGCGCATCTTGCCGGGCAGCTTGAGGTCGGGTGTGAGCAGCCAGGCGGTCCAGCCGGCGTAGTGGCTTTTCCAGTGGGCGGCGAGCTGGTTGAAGAAGTCGCTGCCGTCGCCACCGTCGGGCATCTGCGCACTCTCGCGCCCCAGGCCGGGCGCGGGCGGAGCCGCCTTGCCGACCGTGAAGGTGCGCGGCTCGCGCGGCGCCGCGCGCTGGGCTCGTGCGCTGGCGCGGTCTTCCGAGCTCTGGCCCGCCACACCGGCGGCGGCGATGCGCTCGCCGTAGGGCGGGTTGAGCAGCATCACGCCGGGCTTGTCGCTCGGCGGCATGCGCTGCAGGGCGTCACCGCCGCGCAGCTCGATGGCGTGCGCCACGCCCGCGCGTTCGGCGTTGCGCTGCGCGAAGTCGACCATGCGGAAGGACACGTCGCTGCCGAAGACGATGGGCGGATGGCCTTCGGGCCAGTCGCGTTGCTGGCGCTCGGCCTCATCCAGGATGGGTTGCCACACGTGCGGCTGGAAGGGCAGCAGTTTCTCGAACGCGAAGCGGCGCAAGTAGCCAGGCGGGATGTTGAGCGCGATCTGCGCGGCCTCGATCACCACGGTGCCGCTGCCGCAGCAGGGGTCGTACAGCGGCACGATCTCGTCCAGCGGCTGGTCGGCGCAGGCGTCCCAGCCGGTGGCCGCGATCATGGCCGCGGCCAGGGTTTCCTTCAGCGGCGCGTCGCCCTTGTCCTCGCGCCAGCCGCGCTTGAACAGCGGTTCGCCCGAGGTGTCGATGTACAGGCTCACCGTCTCGGTCGTCAGGTGCACGTAGATGCGCACGTCGGGCCAGGTGGTGTTCACGCTGGGGCGCTCGCCGCGCTTTTCGCGGAAGCGGTCGCAGATCGCGTCCTTCACCTTGAGCGCGGCGAAGTTCAGAGACGTCAGCGGGCTGTGCTGCGCCGTGATCTCGACCTTGATGGTCTGCGCCGGTGTGAACCAGATCTCCCACGCCACCTCGCTGGCCGCGTGGTAAAGGTCTTGTTCGCTGCGGTAGCCGCCGTGCCAGAGCTGCACCAGCACGCGCTGCGTGAGGCGGCTGTGCAGGTTCAGCCGCATGGTGTCGCGCCATGACGCATTCAGTGCCACGCCGCCACGCGCCTTGTGCGGCGCGTCCACACCGGTGATGCGCTTGACCTCGGTGGCGAGCATGTCCTCCACGCCGGCGGCGCAGGGCAGGAAAACTTGAAGTTGATTCATAGAAGGGCGTTTCGCCGCCGGGCCGCCCCAAGGCGAAACAGCCCCCTCGGGGGGCAGCGACCCGCGAAGCGGCGGAGCGTGGGGGCCATGTTCAAAGCGATTTTCTAAGGTTCGCGGGGGCGATCCGCAAGGCTTCGCGGTACTTGGCCACCGTGCGGCGCGCGCACTCGATGCCCTGCTCGCGCAGCAGGTCGGAGAGCTGGTTGTCCGACAGAGGCTTGGCCGCTTCTTCGGCGGCGATGAACTGTTTGAGCAGCGCACGCACGGCCGTGCTCGACGCGTTGCCGCCCGTTTCGGTGCCCAGCGACGAGCCGAAGAAGTACTTCAGTTCGTAGGTGCCGAACGGCGTGGACATGTATTTGGCGGTGGTCACGCGGCTGATGGTGGACTCGTGCAGGCCGAGTTCGTCGGCGATCTCGCGCAGCACCAGCGGGCGCATGGCGAGTTCGCCGTGCATGAAGAAATTGCGCTGGCGCTCCACGATGGCGCTGGAGACGCGCAGGATGGTGTCGAAGCGCTGCTGGATGTTCTTGATGAACCAGCGCGCCTCCTGCAGGCGCTGCTGCATGGCGGCGTGGCCGGCCTCACCGCCGTTGTCGCGACCGCCACGGTTCTGGCGCATGGCGCTGGCGTAGGCATCGTGCACGCGCAGGCGCGGCATGACCTCGGGGTTGAGCAGGACCTTGAAGCCCCGACCGGCACGCGTCACCAAGACATCGGGCACGACCACGTTGCGCTCCACGTCGACGAAGCGGCGGCCCGGCTTGGGCTCCAGCCGCGCGATGAGGCCGAGCGCGCCGCGCACGGTTTCGTCGTCCAGGCCGCACAGGTTGCACAGTCGCTTCACATCACGCTTGGCCACCAGCTCCATGGACTGGCCACAAATGGCCAGGGCCGCGCGGGCTTCGGGCGTGTTGCGCATCTCCAGGATCTGCAGCCGCAGGCATTCGGCGAGGTTGCGCGCGCCCACGCCGGCGGGCTCCATGTGCTGCAGCAGTTGCAGGGCCATGGCCAGGCGCTGCTCCAGCGCCTCGCGTTCTTCCAGACCCTCGTTGGGGTCGTCGGTGGCCATCCGGCCCGACAGTGCCTGCCAGGCCGCGGCCAGTTCGGCCAGGCTGTCTTCGATGTAACCGTCGTCGCTGAGCGACTCGATCAGGAAATACAGCGCGGCGCGGTCCTCTTCCGACAGGCGCAGGCAGCGCGCCTGGTCGTGCAGAAAGTCCTGCAGGCTGATGTGGGCGCGGGCCAGGTCGGCCGCACTCGCCGTGTCGTCGTCGCCCGACGCATTGTTGTTGCGCGCGGGGGCATCGCCGCCCCACTCGCTGTCGTCGGGCGCCATCTCCACCGTGCCGTCGCCCTCCCAGCTTTCTTCCACCGGCGTGGCGCCGTCGAGCTTGCCTTCGATGGCATCACTTTCGCCGGTGTCGCTGCTCGTGCTGCTGCTGGATTCGGTGCCGGAGAGCATGGGGCCGGGCGCCTCGGGCATGTCGGGCGCGATCGCCGCTTCGGCGATCTGCTCGCCCGCGCTGACCGGCACATCGGTCTGCTCCAGCCCGAAAGTTTCGCGGTCGGCGGCGTCTTCGGAGCGCTCCAGGAACGGGTTCTCGTCGAGCATCTGCTCGACCTCCTGCGCCATCTCCAGCGTGGAGAGTTGCAGCAGGCGGATGGATTGCTGCAACTGGGGCGTGAGCGCCAGGTGCTGCGAAACCCTGAGTGACAGGCCTTGTTTCACAGGCCCTACATCCTGAAGTGTTCGCCGAGATAAACGCGGCGCACGTCGGCGTTTTCCACGATCTCGGCCGGCGTGCCGCTGGTGAGCACATGACCGTCGTTGATGATGTACGCACGGTCACAGATGCCCAGGGTCTCGCGCACGTTGTGGTCGGTGATGAGCACGCCGATGCCGCGCGACTTGAGGAAGCCGATGATGCGCTGGATCTCGATCACCGCGATCGGGTCGATGCCGGCGAAGGGTTCGTCGAGCAGGATGAAACGCGGGTTGGTGGCCAGCGCCCGGGCAATCTCGACCCGGCGGCGCTCACCGCCGGACAAGGCCGGCGCGGGCGACTCGCGCAGGTGGTCCACATGCAGGTCTTTGAGCAGTTCGTCGAGCCGGGCCTCGATGGCGGCCTTGCTCAGGGTTTTGCCGGCTTCGTCTTCCTGCAGTTCCAGCACGGCGCGCACGTTGTCGGCTACGTTGAGCTTTCGGAAGATCGACGCCTCCTGCGGCAGATACCCCAGGCCCAGGCGCGCGCGGCGGTGGATGGGCAGGTCCTGGATGGCCTGGCCGTCGAGCAGGATCTGCCCCGCGTCCGAGCGCAGCAGGCCGACCAACATATAGAAAGAGGTGGTCTTGCCCGCGCCGTTGGGGCCGAGCAGGCCGACGACTTCACCTTTGAAGACCGCGAGCGACACGTCCTTGACGACCTTGCGGCTGCCGTAGGCCTTCTGCAGGCCCTGGGCCTCCAGGCGGCTGATCTCGGGCACCGGCGCGGCGCGCTTGTCCGGGCCCAGGGCCTTGGCCGATGGCATCGCTGTCACTTCTGGCCCTCACCGAGCTGGTTGCTGGGGCGCAGGTTGGCCGGTGGCGCCGGCGTGGGGGCGGGCGCGCCCTCTTTGGGCACGGGCGTGAGCATGGCGCGCACGCGGCCCGTGGGGTTGCTGGCGGTGCGGTTGGCCACACCACCGTCCACCGTGAACACGTCGGTCGTGTTGTTGTAGACGATCACGTTGCCCGTGGTTTCGTCGTTGAGCTGGGTGCCCTTGAAGCGTTTGAGCACGGCCTCGCCCACAAAACGCACGGTGTCGGCCTGGCTGTCGTATTCGATGCGCTGGGCCGTTCCTTCGATGAACTCGTCCACCCCGTCGCGCTTCTGGCGGAAGAAGCCGGGGCTGCCGTTGACGATGCCGAACTGGTTGCCCTGCGCGTCCTGGCGCACCTCGACCTTGGCACCACGGATGACGATGGTGCCCTTGGTGATGATCACGTTGCCGGTGAAGATGCTGGTCTGGCGCGCATCGTCGTAACGCAGCGCGTCGGCTTCGGCGTTCAGCGGCAGGTTGCGGTCGGCCTTTTCGGCCTGCGCCGTTGCGGCAAACAACAGGCCCGCCACAAGGCAGCCGGTCAGAAGCAAGGGATGGCGAAGGCGCATGGAGGTGGTGACAGCAGGAGGATTTGAGGGCACGAAACTTGCATTCATTGTAACGACGTGATGCCGGCCGAACGGGTGGCGCGACGCCTTTACCGGTTCTTTTCTCACATCGATTCAAGAAGTTGCGGCGAGCCGCCTGCGCCCCGGTCCCAGCCTCAAAGAGAAAGCCCGCAGAGCGGGCTTTCTCTTGATGAATGAAGCGCTCCTCAGCCTTTGCGGGCCTCGGCGATCAGCGCATCGGCCACCACCAGCGTGCGGGGGCCCTGACCGTTGACGTAGTAACGGCCGGCCACGCCCAGCGACGGCGTGCCTTCCACCTTGTAGGCCTCCTGCAGCTGGGTGGCCTTGGTGGCCAGACCGGCGGCGGCGCCGTTGTAGAAGGCGTTGAAGCGGGCCATGTCCACGCCGCCCTGCTTTTCGATCCAGGCGGTGATGGCCGGCGTGTTGGTGAGCTGCTGGCGGTCCACATGGATCGCCTGGAACACCTTGCTGTGCAGGCGATCCACCAGCTTCATGTTTTCCAGGGTGAAGTACAGGCGCTGCATCGGCACAAATGCCGGGCTGAAGGCCACCGGCATGCGGCGCACGTTCACGCTGGCCGGCTGCTTCTTCATCCACTCGTCGAACATCGGCTCGAAATTGAAGCAGTGGATGCAGCTGTAGGCAAAGAACTCGACCACCTCGATCTGGCTGGCCGGGCTTTCCACCGGCGCCGTGGGGCTCACGCGCACGAAGTCGGTGCCCTCCTTGGGCCCGACGCGCTGGGCGAAGGCGGGGGTGATGAGGCCACCGGTGGCGGCCAGGGCGGTGGTGCCAGCGGCCAGCAGGGACCGGGAAAAATCGCGACGTTGCATGGAATCAGACTCCTTGTATGGACTGGATTGGGGCAGGCGCAGCGGGGATAAGTTCCCGGCGCGCCCCCGGCCCGGGATCAGCGCTGGATGCGCACCAGCGCGGCTTCAACGCCGTTGACTTCGAGTTGCTCCTGCGTGAGGTCGGCCAGGGCCTTCTGGTTGAACGGCCCCACGCGCACGCGGTACACGGTCCTGCCGGATTGTTCGCGCTCACTCACATCGGCATTGATGCCCAACATGGCCAGCTTGGCGCGCTGGGCCTCGGCGTCCTGGGGGGTGCGGAAGGCACCGGCCTGCACAAAGTAGATGAACGGATCTGCACCGGGGGCGGGTGGCGTGGCGGCGGACCCGGCAGCGGCTGGCGCCTGGCCCAGCTTGGATTGCGCGAGGTCGCCCAGCGGATCGGCCACCGGCCGGCTGGCCGCGGCCGGCGCCGGGGGCAGGCCCTTGCCGTCGGCCGGCGGCACCACGATGGCGCCGGCAGCTTCCGGCGGCACGGCGGGCGCGGGTGCGGCGGCATCGCCATTCAAGGCCTTGTTGGGATTCCAGCCCTTGTTGCGCTCGGCCTCCAGGGCGTCCTGGCCGGCGTTGCGCGAGACGTTGCGGTCGACAAAGGGAATCGGCACGCGGGTGACATAGACCGCCACGGCCAGTGCCACGCCCAGTCCCACCAGCAGGCCCACCACGAAGCCGATCAGGGTGCCGCCGAGTGAGCTCGAGGTCTTGGCAGGTTTCTTTTTCATCGCTTGTTTCACCATCACATTTTTTGCGGGGCACTGACGCCCAGCACAGCCAAACCATTGTGCAACACCTGTGCGGTGGCGGCGACCAGCGCCAGGCGCGCCGTCTTCACCACGGCGTCGTCGACCAGGATGCGCTCGGCGTCGTAGTAGCTGTGGTAACTCGCGGCCAGCTCGCGCAGGTAGAAGGTCACGTCGTGCGGTGCGAGGTCGCGCGCGGCGTCGCTCAGCATCGCGGGGTACTTGGCCAGCAGCAGCATCAGGGCCTGGGCCGGTGCGCTGTCGAGCGCGGACAGGTCGGCGCCTTTCAAGGTGGCGGTGTCACCGCCCCAGCTGGCCAGCACCGAGCAGATCCGCGCGTGCGCGTACTGCACGTAGTACACCGGGTTGTCGTTGTTCTTCTGCACCGCCAGGTCCACGTCGAAGGTGTATTCGGTGTCGGGCTTGCGGCTGAGCAGGAAGAAGCGCACCGCGTCCTTGCTGGTCCATTCGATCAGGTCGCGCAGCGTCACATAACTGCCGGCGCGTTTGCTGATCTTGACCTCTTCACCGCCCTTGACCACACGCACCATGGTGTGCAGCACGTAGTCGGGGTAGCCCGCCGGGATGCCGACGTTGGCCGCCTGCAGGCCGGCGCGCACGCGGGCGATCGTGCCGTGGTGGTCGGTGCCCTGGATGTTGATGACCTTGGTGAAACCGCGCTCCCACTTGCTGATGTGGTACGCCACGTCGGGCACGAAGTAGGTGAACGAGCCGTCGGACTTGCGCATCACGCGGTCCTTATCGTCGCCGTAGTCGGTGCTCCTGAGCCACAGCGCGCCGTCCTGTTCGTAGGTCTTGCCGGCGTCGATGAGTTTTTGCACCGTGGCTTCGACGCGCCCGCTGGTGTACAGGCTGGACTCCAGGTAGTAGTGGTCGAACTTCACCGCGAAGGCCTGCAGGTCCAGGTCCTGTTCGTGGCGCAGGTAGGCCACCGCAAATTGGCGCATGCCGTCCAGGTCGTTGATGTCGCCACTCGCGGTGAATGCGCGGTCGTCGGCCGTCACGGTTTTCTTCGCCAGGAAGTCGGTCGCGATGTCGGCGATGTAGGCGCCGTTGTAGGCGTTCTCGGGCCACTGAGGGTCACCCGGCTTGAATCCCTGCGCGCGCAGGTGGGTGGAAGTGCCCAGCGTGGCGATCTGCACACCCGCGTCGTTGTAATAGAACTCGCGGTGCACGCTCCAGCCCTGGGTCTGGAACAGGCTGCAAATCGCATCGCCCAGCGCGGCCTGGCGGCCGTGGCCCACGTGCAGCGGGCCGGTGGGATTGGCCGAGACGAACTCGACCATCAGTTTCTGGCCATTGGGCTCGGCAATGCCGAAGCGCGCACCCGAGGCCAGCACCTCGCGCACGATCTGCTGCTTGGCCGCCGGCTTGAGGCGGATGTTGATGAAGCCGGGGCCGGCGATGTCGACGTCGGACACCCACTGCGCGTACTCGGGGCGGGCCAGGAGCGCGGTGCGCAGGGTCTCGGCGAGCTGGCGCGGGTTGAGCTTGAGCGGTTTGGCCAGCTGCATGGCCGCGGTGCTGGCGAAATCGCCGTGCGCCGCCACCTTGGGCGACTCGAAGGCCGCGCGCGCGGCAGCGCCGGGCAAAAGTGTGTCGAGCTCGGCGGCGAGGCCGTCGAGCAATTCCTGTTTGATCTTGAGCATGGGCTGAATTTTAGGCGTCGGGCTCCGGCCTCACGGCGGCACGGGCCGCAGGTGCTTGTGCGCAGCTTCCTTCACCGCCGCCGTGAGCCGCTGCGCCGAGAGCGACTCGTGCGCCCAGTGCTGCCAGTACAGCACCACGTCCACCGTGGCGTCGGGCAGGATTTCCTGCAGGCCGGGGCGGGCCGCCAGGTGCTGCTCGGGCACCATGCCCCAGCCCAGGCCGAGCTCGATCGCGGTCTCGAACGCCTCCACCGCGGGCGCGAAATGGCGCGGGTAGTTGGGCTGGCGCAGGCCGAAGTGCTGCAGCAGAAACGTGTCCTGCAGCGCGTCCTTGCGGTTGAAGATCACCGCCGGCTGCGCCAGCAGCTTGTGCACCGACACCGCGCCGCGCGGCGTGCGGCAGCGCTGCGCCACCGCCGGCGAGGCCACGCAGCGGTAGCGCATGACGCCCAGCGGCTCGGCCACGCAGCCGCGCATGGCGGTGGTGAGCGTGGTCACGCAGCCGGTCACGTCACCGCTTTTCAAGGCGTCGTGGGTGTGGTCCTGGTCGTCGATCAGGATCTCCAGCAGCAGCTGATGCCGCTGCAGCAAAGCGGCCACGCCGGGCAGGAACCAGCTCGCCACCGAGTCGGCGTTGATGGCCACGCCCAGGTGTTGCCAGCGCACGCCACTCCTGGGTTTGGCGCCACCCTGCAAACCGTCGAGCAGGTCGGCCTCCATCAACCGCACCTGCTTCACATGGCCCAGCAGCGCCTGCCCGGCCGGCGTGGCGCGCACCTGTTTGCCGCGCACCAGCAGGCGCTGGCCCAGCGTGTCCTCCAACGACTTGATGCGCAGCGAGACAGCGGCGAGCGTGATGGACAGGGACTTGGCGGCGGGGCCGAAGCCGCCGTGTTCGATCACGGCGTTGAGGGCTTCGAGTTGGCGGGCGTCGAGCATGGCGCTTGAGAAAAACTCAACCCGATGGGGTTTGGTCAGGCGCAGTTTAAGTCCTGCGCCTCTCGGCGGGGACCTGTCGCATCAGTCCAGCCGGGGGGTCTGCGAGCCCGCTGGCAAGCCGGTGAGTGGCAGGCCGCTGTGGTCCTTGAGCCCCACGCCGCTGAGCCCCAGGCGGCGGCTCTCGCCGAGCAGCCAGACCAGGCGGCGCGCGGCGGTGTCCAGGTCCTGTCCCGCCGGGCGCACGTTGGAAATGCAGTTGCGCTGCGCGTCGCTGCAGCCCACGCGCGGCGCGTGCGTGAGGTAGATGCCCACGCTGTCGGGTGAGCTCAGGCCCGGGCGTTCGCCCACCACCATGGCCACCGCCGCAGCGCCCAGGCGTTCGCCCACCTCGTCGGCCACGGCCACGCGCGCCTCGCGCACCACCACCAGCGGGCCCAGGCGCAGTGCCGGGTCAAACGCCGATGACAGTGCGCGGCGGATCGCGCCCAGCAGCGCCGCGCCGTGCAGCTGGATGCCCAGCGCCGACAGGCCGTCGCCCAGCACCAGCACGAGGTCGGGGCTGTCGCGTTCAACGGCGTCGAGCCGCTCCGCGCTGGCCGGGTCCAGCCGCCGCCCGAGGTCGGGGCGCAGCAGGTATTCGTGGCGGTCGCGCGCCTGGCTGTGCAGCAGCAGCGGCGCAGGCCAACCCTGCGGTTGCAGGTCGGCGCTCAGGCTGTCGGTGTCCAGCGGCAGGTGGATGGCGTCGCGCGCTTGCGCGTGGGCCAGTGCGAAATCGAGCAACTCGCGCGTGGGCAGGCTCACGCCGGTGCGCCCCAGCGCGATGCGCGCCGAGGTGTGCTGGCGCAGGTGGGCCCAGGGGTCGCGTGCGGGGGTGGTCATGCGGCGGGCGATGTCCAGAGCAGCTGCGGCAGCGCGGGCTGGCTCGGTGCGGGCAACAACTGGCCCTGCGCGCCGGTGACACCCACGCGCTGCAGCCAGGCCTCGAATTCGGGCGCGCGTTTGAGGCCCAGCATGTCGCGCAGCACCAGCGCGTCGTGGAACGAGGTGCTCTGGTAGTTCAGCATGATGTCGTCGGCGCCGGGCACACCGATCAAAAAGTTCAGCCCCGCGGTGGCGAGCAGCACCATGAGGTTGTCCATGTCGTCGCTGTCGGCTTCGGCGTGGTTGGTGTAGCAGATGTCGCAGCCCATGGGCAGGCCGAGCAGCTTGCCGCAGAAGTGGTCCTCGAGCCCCGCGCGGGTGATCTGCTTGCCGTCAAACAAGTACTCGGGTCCGATGAAGCCGACCACGGTGTTGACCAGCAGCGGCCGGTAGCGCCGCGCCACCGCGTAGGCGCGCGCCTCGCAGGTTTGCTGGTCCACCCCGTGGTGGGCGTTGGCCGAGAGCGCGCTGCCTTGCCCGGTCTCGAAGTACATGACGTTGTTGCCCACCGTGCCGCGTCCCAGCGCCTGCGCCATGGCGTGGGCTTCGTCGAGCAGGGCCAGGTCGATGCCGAACGAGGTGTTGGCCGCCTGTGTGCCGGCGATGGACTGGAACACCAGGTCCACCGGGGCGCCGTGCGACATGGCCTGCATGCTGTTGGTCACATGGGTGAGCACGCAGCTCTGCGTGGGGATCTCGCCGCGCGCCAGCACGTCGGCCAGCACATGGTTCAGGCGCACCAGGTCGGGCACGCTGTCGGACACCGGGTTGATGCCCACCACCGCGTCGCCCGCGCCGTGCATCAGGCCGTCGATCATGCTGGCCACGATGCCCGAAGGGTCGTCGGTCGGGTGGTTGGGCTGCAGCCGCACCGAGAGGTGGCCGCGCAGGCCCTGCGTGTTGCGAAAGCGCGTGACCACCTCGCAGCGCTTGGCCACCAGCATCAGGTCCTGGTTGCGCATGAGCTTGCTCACTGCGGCCACCATCTCGGGCGTGAGGCCGGGCGCCAGCGCGCGCAGCACCTCGGGTGTGGCCTGGGTCGAAAGCAGCCAGTCGCGAAACCCACCCACGGTGAGCGATGCCACGGGCGCGAAGGCTGGCGCGTCGTGGCTGTCGATGATGAGCCGCGTGACCTCGTCGTCTTCGTAAGGAATGAGCGCTTCGCTGAGGAAGGCAGCCAGCGGCACGTCGGCCAGCACCCAGCGTGCGGCCACGCGCTCCTGCTCGGTGGCGGCGGCCACGCCGGCCAGGCAGTCGCCCGAGCGCAGCGGCGTGGCCTTGGCCATCACCTCGCGCAGGCTGGCGAACCGGTGGCTGCGTCCTCCCAGCGTGGCGCTCAGGTTCATTCCACAGTGCCGAGCATGGCGTCCAGCGGTGCTGCGTCCCGCTGTCCGCTGGTGAGGAAGAAGTACAGGTAGGCCAGCGCCATGAGCCCCAGGAACAGGGCCGTAACCATGGCGTTGAAGTACACCACCGCCGCCAGGCAGACCACGCCGCAGACCAGCGCGATGGCCGGGAACAGCGGGTAGAAGGGCGCGCGGTAGGGGCGATCGAGTTGGGGCTCGCTCATGCGCAGCTTGAACAGCGAGGCCATGGACACGATGTACATCACCAGCGCGCCGAGCACGGCCATGGTGACGATGTTGGCGGTGAGCGGCAGGCCGCCGAAGGTGACCCACTGGTCGCTGAACACCGCGATCACGCCCACCACGCCGCCGCCGATGAGCGCGCGCACCGGCGTCTTGAAACGCGGATGAACCACAGCAAAGTAAGCCGGCAGATACCCGGCACGGGCCAGCGCAAACATCTGGCGAGAGTAGCCCAGAATGATCCCGTGGAAGGAGGCGACCAACCCGAACAAGCCGATCCAGATCAGCATGTGCAGCCAGCCGCTGGACTCGCCCACCACCATCTTCATGGCCTGGGGCAGCGGGTCGTTGATGTTGGAGAGCTTGCTCCAGTCGCCCACGCCTCCGGCCATGATCATCACCAGGAAGGCCAGTGCCACCAGCGTGAGGATGCCGGTGATGTAGGCAATGGGAATGGTGCGGCGCGGGTCCTTGGCCTCTTCGGCCGCCATGGCTGCGCCTTCGATGGCGAGAAAGAACCAGATGGCGAACGGGATGGACGCGAAGATGCCGGCCCAGGTGCCCATGGTGAAGGTGTCGGACCCGGCCCAGCCGTTGGCGGTGAAGTTGGCCAGCGACCAGCCCGGCGCGACCACGCCGGCGAACACCAGCAGCTCACCCACCGCCAGCAGCGTGACCACCAGTTCGAACATGGCGGCAATGCCCACGCCAAGCGCGTTGAGGGTGATGAAGATCACGTAGGCGCCCAGCGCCGCCATCTTGGGGTCGAGCGACGGGAACTGCAGCCCGAGGTAGGCACCGATGGCCAGCGAGATGGCCGGTGGGGCAAAGACGAATTCCACCAGCGTGGCGTAGCCCGCGATGAAACCGCCGGTGGGACCGAAGGCACGCCGCGCGTAGGCGAACGGGCCGCCCGCGTGGGGAATGGAGGTGGAGAGCTCGGTGAAGCTGAAGATGAAGGTGGTGTACATCAGCGCCACGAAACTGGTGGCCACCAGAAAGCCCAGCGTGCCGGCACTGGCCCAGCCGTAGCTCCAGCCGAAGTACTCGCCCGAAATCACCAGGCCCACGGCAATGCCCCACAGGGAAAAAGCGCCCAGCACGGGTTTGAGGTCCCGCGATACCAGCTTGGGTGTTGTTGACATGTTGTTGCTCGCATCAAGAGTGGATGACGCCCGAAACGGCTCGGGCAGCCCGGCCCGCATCTTGTGCAAGGCGCCGCCCGCGGCGGTATCCCGATTGGGCAAGCGGTGGCGCGCTGGCCGCGTTTTTTCCGATTCGGGATAGCGCACCGAACCGGGGCGGACGGTGGCATGAAACTTGATGCATGCAACCGGTTGGGAAACCGCCGGGAAGGAGCGTGCCATGTTGGTGCAGCCAGACGCTGCCACTGCCTGCTTTCGCGTCAAACGCGCGCAGGACGTGGACATCCACGCCCGCAACCTGGCGTCGTGGGAACAACACTACGAACAGACTTCGCCCGGCACCTTCAGCGGCGAGGTGCGCGAACTGGTCGACCACGGCCTGCAGGTGTTTGAAGAGGTGGCCACCTGCGCCACCAGCCAGCGCTGCCGCCCCTGGCCAGGCGGTGTGTGGGTGGGCCTGGCCGTGCCCGAAGCCGACCAGGGCCTGCGCTTCATGGGCCGCCCTTCGCACGGGCTGCAGCTCATGCTCGCCGCGGGTGAAGAGCCGTTTGACCTGCAGGTGCCCGCCGGCCACGGCCTCTACGGCATGGTGATCGACACGGAACAGCTCGCGCGCCACGTGCAGGCCGTGCACCAGCAGCCCTGGCCCGAGCACTGGGCCGGCGCCCCGCGTGTGCAGGCCCTCACCGCGCTGCAGCGCTACCGCCTCGCCGGCATGGTGCGCGAGGTGCTGCGCTGCCTGCAGGAGCAGCCCGAGGCCCTGCACCACGAAGCCAGCCGGCGAACGCTGCGCGAGGCCTTGCTCAGCGTGCTCTGCGACGTGGTGATGCCGCAAACCCTGAGCGAGGCCGTGAACCCGCGCCAGCTGCGCCGCCAGGAGCTGGTGCGCAAGGTGCGCGAACTGGTGTTCGAGCACCCGGAGCAGCCGCTGAGCGTGGCCGAGCTGTGCACCCGCCTGCACGTGACGCGCCGCACCCTGCAGAACGGTTTTCAGGACACCCTGGGCACCAGCCCCGCCACCTACCTGCGCACCATGCGGCTCAACGCCGTGCGTCGCGCGCTGCGCGAGCAGTCGTCCACCACCACGATCGCCGACACGGCAGCCCGCTGGGGCTTCTGGCACATGGGCCACTTCTCGCAGGACTACAAGGCGCTGTTCGGCGAGACACCTTCGCGCACGCGGCAGCTGGCCTGATGGAGCACGCTGCCGCCAACGCCCTCCGGTTCTCAGCCACCGGCCGCCGTGCGGGAGCGGTTGCGCAGCGGCACCATGACCTCGTCGGCCAGGGATTCCAGCAGCTTCGCATCGCGCAAGCTCATGGTGCGCGGCTGGGTGTCCAGCAGGCACAGCGTGCCCAGGATGTGTCCTTCAGCATCCCGAAGCGGCGCCCCCGCGTAGAAGCGGATCGCGTTTTCGATCAGCGCCGGGTTGGCGGCAAAACGCGGGTCCCGCTGCACGTCGGGCACGACCAGCGCAGCGCCGCCAGCAACAACGTGTCCGCACATCGAAGCGCTGCGCTGCGGCCCGCGCTCCGGCTCTCCGACACCCAGGCGCCCGGCCTTTGCAGAGTCGCCGTGCGTGTACTGCCACTGTTCGTCGATCAGCGTGATCATGGCCATGGGCACGTCGAAGATGTCGGCGGCGCGGCGTGCCGCACTGTCGAACGTGCCGCGCAGCGAAGCGTCCAGCACCCCGCTGTCTCGCAGCGCTTGCACCCGCTGTGCGTCGTCCTCGCCGTATTGCGCCGGCGTCCAGCCCACCGTTCCTTCGCGTTCCAGCCGGGCGCAGACTTCGGTGACCAGGGCGTTGATCGAGCCGACTGCCGCATCCACCCCCCAGTCGGCAATCGGCAGCGCCGCCAGCTCGGCACCCTCCACATTCCACAAGGCCAGGATCACCTTCGAGTCGGGCCAGCGCCGCTTGAGCCGGCGTGAGAAGTACTGCGCGTGCTCCTGAGGTTGCGGGCTGAAGTACGACAGCACAAACACTTTCGCGCCCTCGGAGCCCAGCGACGCGATGAGCTCCGCCGTGACCGCGCCCGCCGCCGTCGGCGCTGCCGCCGCGGCCACACCATCCAGCGCCAGCGCATGGGCGGCCATGCCGGCGCCCAGGGTGTCCACCGTCCAGCGGCTGCCAATGCACAGGGCTTCCAGTGGGCCTTGTGGCCGCTCGGCGGCGTGGCGCACCCGCAGTTCGTCAATCACCGCCGACATGCCGCTGACGATGCGGTGCCGGTGTTCCGCCGAAGCCTCCTGCAAGCGGTGATCCACGGTGGCCATGCGCAGCACGGGAATGCCGACGTCTTCGTAAAACTGGCGCGGGCTCGACCCGGCCACCGATTCTTCGGCCAGCTCGATGGCGTCGGCGCTGTTGCCGGCCAGCAGCCTCTGGTACATGCGGCTGGGGAGTTCCAGGGCGGGCCGACTGCCCAGCATCACGTCCAGGAAAGCCAGCTGCGGCAGGTGCCTTCCGATCACGAGCATGCACACCGTCAGCGGCGTCGACAGCACCAGTCCGATCGGACCCCACAGCGCCGTCCAGAAGGTGGCTGCAACGATCAACGACATGGCCGACAGGCCCGTGCTCGACCCATAGAGCCAGGGTTCCACGATGTTGTTGCTGATCAGCTCCAGCACCACGATCAGGGCCAGCGCCCAGGCCACCATCGTCCAGCCCGGGTCGACCGCAAAGGCCAGCATCAGCGGAAACGCCGCCCCCACCAGCGAACCGACGTAGGGGATGAAGCGCAGCACCGCAGACAGCAGCCCCCACAGCAGCGCCCCGGGGACGCCGATCAACCACAGCCCGGCCGCCATGGGCACGGCGTAACAAAGGTTGACCACCAGCTGCATCGTCAGATAGCGGCTCACGCGCTGGCCAGCGTCGTTGAGCGCATCGGTGGTACGGTGCACGCTGCCACCGAGCAGGCTGACCAGCCGATCGCGCAGGTCCCCGGGGTTCAGCAGCACCAGGAACAGATAGATCAGCGTGGTGCCGAAGAGCGCGGCGGGCGGGCCGATGCGTTCCAGCCAGCGGCCCACCGCCTCAAAGGCCCCGGGTGCCGTCGGGACCAGCTCGACGCGGGCGGGGCGCCGGGTGCCGGGTGCCGGCTTGTCGTCGAACTCCCCCTGTGTCTGTTCGATCTCGGATTCGACCGCGTCGATCACCCGGCTGGCCTCGCTAAAGACACCGGGCGTGCGCAACTGCGCTCGAAACCGGTCGAACTTCGCCGCGATGTTGCTTTGGTAGGTGGGCAGTTCCTTGCCCAGCACGCGGACCTGCCCGGCCATGAACATGCTGAGTCCGATCAAGGCGCCCAGCGTGATCGCGACCACCACCGTCACCGTTACCGCACGGGGGATGCCCAGGCGCCGTATGCGGTCGGTCAAGGGCGCCAGCACGAACGCCAGCAAGGTCGCCAATGCCAGGGGGATCAGCAGGTCGCGCCCGAAGTACAGCGCCGTCACGACGACCGCTACCGCCAGCAAGCGCTGGGGAAGCGGCAACGATGTTTCTGGCTCTTGCAAGCTGTACCTCCGGATAGGGAGCAAAAAATGGAACGAATGTGGCGGGCTGCGCCCGTGCAACGCCCCCTCGGTGGCCTGATTCTCGAAGAATACCCGGTGCGCTGTTGGTTGCTCAGCGCACAGTCTGGCGATCGACACCGCGCCAACTCAACAATTACTTGATCAACCCAAGTTTGGATTGATTCGGTTTAAATCATGCCAGCCCGCAGGCACACTCCCCCCATTCACCCGCCACCCCCAGCGGGCACCCTTGGTTTCCGGAGCCGTTCGCCATGACCCTCGCCTTCCCCACCTTCACCGCCGGCATGGTGCTGAGCATTTCCTTGATCATGGCCATCGGCCCACAAAACGCCCACGTCTTGCGCATGGGTCTGCAGCGCCAGCACCTGTGGCTCACGGTGGCGGTGTGCGCGGTGGCCGACATTGCGCTGATCTCGCTCGGCGTGCTCGGTCTGGCGCAGCTTGGCGGCCTGTCGGACAAGCTGATGGGCGCCATGATCGGCGCCGGTGTGCTTTTCCTCTCGGTGTACGGCTGGCAGGCTTTCCAGCGCTTTCTGAACCCGCGCACCATCGCCATCGAGGGCGACAGCACCGTGGTGGCCGAGCCGGTCTCGCGCCGGCAGGCGGTGTTGTCGGCGCTGGCCTTTTCGTGGCTGAACCCGCACGCCTGGCTCGACACCGCGGTGCTCATCGGTACCGCCTCGCTGGCCTACGGCCAGGGCAGCCGGGTCTTCGGCCTGGGTGCGGCGGCGGGTTCGGTGGTGTGGTTCCTCGCGCTGGGCGTGGCCGCCTTCTGGCTGGGCCGCCGGCTCAATTCGCTGCACGTGTGGCGTGCGCTGGACGGCCTGGTTGCGCTCATGATGTGGGGCACGGCGCTCTGGCTCTTGAGCAGCCTGGCCTGAAGTCCGTTCACACCGGGAGGCTCCCATGTCCCTGCGCAGCGCCGAGGCGCCCGTCACCGTTTTCGGCCCCGACTTTCCCTTTGCTTTCGACGACTGGATCGCCCACCCGCAAGGCCTGGGCGAGTTGCCGAGCGAGCGCCTGGGTCAGGAGGTGGCCATCGTCGGCGCCGGCATGGCGGGCATGGTGGCGGCCTACGAGCTGATGAAGCTGGGCCTCAAACCCGTGCTTTACGAGGCTTCGCGCATGGGCGGGCGGCTGCGCTCGCAGGCCTTCGAGGGCGGGCAAGGGGTGGTGGCCGAACTCGGCGGCATGCGCTTCCCGGCCTCGGGCACGGCCTTCTTTCACTACGTGAACCGGCTGGGTCTGAAGACGCGGCCGTTTCCCAACCCGCTCACGCCCGCCGCCGGTTGCACCGTGGTCGACCTCGAAGGCCAGACGCACTGGGCCCGCACGCTGGCCGACCTGCCGCCGCTGTTCAGCGAAGTGGCCGAGGCCTGGGCGCAAGCGCTCGAAGCCGGCGCGGGTTTCACCGGCCTGCAGCAGGCGCTGCGCGAACGCGACATTGCGAGCCTCAAGGCCTTGTGGGACCGGCTTGTGCCGCTCTGGGACGACCGCACCTTCTACGACTTCGTGGCCACGTCCGACGCCTTTGCCAAGCTCTCTTTCCACCACCGTGAGGTGTTCGGCCAGGTCGGCTTCGGCACCGGTGGCTGGGACTCGGACTTCCCCAACTCCATGCTGGAGATCCTGCGCGTGGTGCTCACCGGCTGCGACGAGAACCAGCACCTCATCGTCGGCGGTGTGCAGCAGGTGCCGCTGGGCCTGTGGCAACACGCCCCCGCTGCCAGCGAGATGCGCCACTGGCCCGCCGGCACGACGCTGGCCGGCCTGCACTGTGGTGCGCCGCGCGCCGGCGTCACGGCCATCCGCCGCACGGCGGGCAACCAGCTCGCCGTCACCGACACCTGGGGCAACACCGGCGTCTACCCCGCCGTGCTCACCACCTGCCAGAGCTGGCTGCTGACCACGCAGATCGCGGTGGAGGAATCCCTCTTCTCGCAGAAGCACTGGATGGCGCTGGACCGCACGCGCTACATGCAGTCGTCCAAGACCTTCGTGATGGTGGACCGCCCGTTCTGGAACGACCTCAAAGCCAACGGCTGGCCGACCCTGGGCATGACGCTCACCGACCGGCTCACGCGCGGCACCTACCTGTTCGACAACGGCCCCGACCAACCCGGCGTGATCTGCCTGAGCTACGCCTGGATGGGCGACGCGCTCAAGATGCTGCCGCACGGCACGCAGAAACGTGTGCAGCTCGCGCTGTCGGCGCTGGCCAAGATCTACCCCGACGTGGACATTGCGAGCCACATCATCGGCGACCCGATCAGCGTGTCGTGGGAAGCCGACCCGCATTTCCTCGGCGCGTTCAAGGGCGCGCTGCCCGGCCACTACCGCTACAACCACCGCATGTACAGCCACTTCATGCAGGACGGATTTGCACCCGCCGAACGCGGCATCTTCATCGCGGGCGACGACGTGTCGTTCACGCCGGCGTGGGTCGAAGGCGCGGTGCAGACCTCGCTCAACGCCGTGTGGGGCATCGTGAAGCACCTGGGTGGCAAGACGTTTGATGCCAACCCCGGACCGGGCGATGTGTTCGCCGAACTGGGCCCCATGGCACTGCCGGACTGAGCCCCGCTACAGTCCTGCCCACGATGCAACGACGCCACTTTTCAACCGCCACCGCGCTGGCCATCGCCAGCCCCTTCACCCTGTTGTCCGCGTGCGCCCACTCGGCGCCCGGATGGCAAGCCCGGCTGCAGCAGCTGGAGGCCACCGCCCAGGGCCGCCTGGGCGTGGCCATCCTCGACACCGCCACCGGCCAGGTCCACGGCCACCGCGCCGACGAGCGTTTCATGATGCTCAGCTCCTTCAAGCTGCTGGCCAGCGCGCTGGTGCTGGCGCGGGTGGACCGGGGCCAGGAATCGCTGGACCGTCGCATCACGTTCGCCAAGACCGATCTCGTCACGTATTCGCCCGTGACCGAACGATTCGCCGGCACCACCGAGGGCATGAGCCTGGCCGGCTTGTGCGAAGCCACCCTCACCACCAGCGACAACAGCGCGGCCAATTTCATTCTGGACAGCTTCGGCGGCCCGGCGGCGCTCACACGTTTTGCACGCGCGCTGGGCGACGACACCACCCGCCTGGACCGCCGGGAGACCGAACTCAACACCGGCACCGCCGCTGCGTTGCTCGACACCACGACGCCGCGCGCCATGGCGCTCACGATGCAGAAGCTGCTGCTCGGCAACGCGCTCTCCCCCGCATCGCGCCAGCTGCTGCAGCAATGGCTGGTGGGCAACACCACCGGCGACAAGCGCCTGCGCGCCGGCCTGCCTTCGGGTTGGCGTGTGGGCGACAAGACCGGCACCAACAGGACCGACGCGAACGACATCGGCATCGCCTGGCCCGCCAACGGCCGCCCTCCCCTCATCATCACCTCCTACCTCGCGGAGAGTACGGCCAGCAGTGCGGTGAAAGAAGCCACGCTGGCGGGTGTGGCCCGGCTCGCTGCGGGTCTCGTGGCCTGAGCAACATGGCCACCGACACGCTCACCCTCGCGCTCTGGCAGTGCCCCTACGCAGCCAGCATGGCCGAAGCCTTGGCGCGGCTCGACACCACCGCCGCCGAGGCCAGCGCGCTGGGGGCGGAACTGCTGGTGTGTCCCGAGATGTCGCTCACCGGTTACCAGATCGGCCCGGACGCTGTGGCCAGGCGGGCCGAGCCGGCCGACGGCGCATTGGCGCAAGCGGTGGCCGCCATCGCGCAGCGCAACCGCATCGCCATCGTCTACGGCTACCCTGAACACAAGGCCCAGGGCCAGCCGTACAACGCCGCGCAGTTCATCGGCGCCGATGGCGGGCGCATCGCGAACCACCGCAAGACCCACCTCTTCGGCGGCATCGACCGCGCGCAGTTCAGCCCCGGGCCGCAATCGCCCGCGGTATTCGACTGGAACGGCTGGCGGCTGGGCCTGCTGATCTGCTACGACATCGAATTCCCCGAGCCCGCTCGCGGCCTCGCGCTGCAAGGGGCGGACGCGGTTCTGGTGCCCACGGCCAACATGGTCGATTTCGACGAGGTCCAGCGTGTGCTGCTGCCCGCCCGCGCGCTGGAAAACCGCGTGTTTGTGGCCTACGCCAACGCCTGCGGGCAGGAGGGCAGCACCACCTACGGCGGGCTCAGCACCGTGTGCGCGCCGATGGGGGCGGTGCAGGCGCAAGCCGGGCGGGATGAACAGCTGCTGCTCACCACGCTGACGCGCGCCGCGTTGCACACCGCGCGGACCACCAGCCAACTGCCCGACCGGCGCACCGACCTCCAGCGCGGCGGCCCGGCCTGACCGCTCACAGGGCAGGCGCCCGCTCCCCCATGCCCAGCACAAACTCACCCGGCACCGCAAATCCGTCGGCACGCGCCCAGTGCTGCAGGGACTCGAGATACTCGGCGCGCACGGCCGCGCGGGTGGAAGCGTCGAAGCGGCCGTAGGCCAGCGCCACCGGCCCCCCTTCAAAAGCAGCGTCGCACGCGGTGGTGGCATCCGCGTAGTCGATGGTGGTGGCCACGCGCTCGGTGTGCACGCCCTGCAGGCCGGCGCCGCTCATCGCGGCGCGCAAGGTGTCGCCACCCCCGAGCCGGAAAAACATCGGACAGACCTCGGACTGCACGCGCGCATCGACGATGGGGAACACGCCCGACCAGCCGCACGCCGAGCGTTCGCCCCAGACCGACACGACCAGCCGCCCGCCGGGCCGCAGGCAGCGCGCCATGGCGGCGAGACTGGCTTCGGGGTCGGGCATGTACATCAGGCCCAGACCGCACAGCACCACGTCGAAATGCCCGGGCGGCAACACCTCGCCCACCGCTTGTGCATCGGTGCGCAGGAAGTGGCAACCGATGGATGCGGCCTGCGCCACGGCCACCATGCCCGCCGACACGTCGCAGCCCACGGCCTCGCCGCTCGGCCCGACGGCGGCCAGCGCGGCGCGCGTGAGCACGCCCGAGCCACAGGCCACGTCGAGCACACGCTCACCCGGTTGCAGCCGCGCCAGGCGCAACACGCCCCGGGTGGCCGGCGCCAGCACCTCGCGCCACAGGTATTCGTAGCGCGCCGAGGCGCGGTCCCACCCGTAGCGCTGCACGCGCAGCTGAAGCCGCCCGTCCACGATCAACCCCGGGGTCCGTAGACCACGCTGCCCTGCAGCGGCTGCGGGTCGGCGAACACATGCAGGTAGGGGCTGCAGCGCTGCGCCTCGTCAATCAACGGCGCGAGTTGCTCAGGCAAGGCGTCCGCGTCCAGGTAGAGCGAGTGGCGCACGCCCAGGTAACCGGGGTACACGCCGTCCATGCCGAGCAGGCCCCGGTTGTCGTAGTCCGCCGCCACCTCCACCTCGAGGCTTCGCACCACGATGCCGGCGCGCGCCAGGAAGATGCTGTAGCCGATGGCCAGGCAGCTCGCCAGCGCGGCGCGCCCGTGCACGCCGGGCGTTGGACCGGCGCCGGCGCCACCGCCTTCGACCGGCATGTCGATGCTGAAACGCCAGTCGCCCTCGCGGGCCTCGCAATGCAAACCGTCGACCACCCGGGCCCGCATCACGCTGGTGTCCCGCGCGGCCTCCGGCCTCTTGGCGAACACGTGTGCCATGCGGCCGAAGGCGTTGCGGATGTGCTCTTGTGCGTTCATGGCGGATCTCCGGTGGTTTCAGCGGCGCGTGATGACGATCTCGAGGTATTCGCTCGGCACGACCAGCGAGTGCTCGCCGCCCTGGTTCAGGCGGTTGAGCAGCTCGATCAGATCGCGCTCCAGCAGCACCGCGGTTTCCGCCGGCAAGGCCGCAAACGCCTTGTGCACCGGGCCGTACCAGGCGCGGAACACCTCGACGAAGTGTGCTGCCGAACGGTAACGGAAGTTGAAGACCTTGGGGGTGGCGGCGATGGCCGAGGCGCGGTCGCCGAACAAGGTTTCCAGGTGCGACTTCACGCCCCAGAGCGATGGCGGCTTGACGCCCGCGGGCGGCGGCAGGTGGCGGCCCAGGGTCTTGAACAGCTGGCCGATGAAGCCCTCGGGGGTCCAGTTGGCCATGCCGATGCGCCCGCCCGAACGGCACACACGCGCCATCTCGTCGGCCGAGCGCTGCTGGTCGGGCGCGAACATCACGCCGAAGGTGGAGAGCACCACATCAAAACTGGCGTCCTTGAAAGGCAGCGCCTCCACGTCGGCCACCTGGGTGGTCATGGCCAGGTGCTCGGCGCGCGCACGCTCCGCGCCTCGCGCCAGCAAGCTGTCCACGTAGTCGGTGGAGGTGACGTCGCAGCCGCGGCGCGCGGCGGCCAGGCTGGCGTTGCCGTTGCCGGCGGCCACGTCCAGCACGGTTTCGTCCCAGCACAGGTCGCAGGCTTCGGCCAGCGATTCGCCCACGATCTGCAGCGTGGTGCCGATCACGGCATAGTCGCCACTGGCCCAGGCGGTTTGCTGGCGTTGTTTGAGCGCGGTGAAATCGGTCAGGGTGTCCATGGGTCGTCCTTCGGGTTGGGTTGAACAAGGTGGGTGTCTGGAGACCCGACTGTCCGCCCGAGGTGCCGAGAGCGTCTTTGGCTTTTTCTGAAGACTTCCTGTATTTTCTGAAGCCACTGTTCCACAGGAGCCCACGTGCCCGCGTCCTACCGCTTCGATCGCTTCGAGCTCCGGCCCGCCGAGCGTGTGCTGCTGGTCGACGGCGTGCCCGCCGCGCTGGGCTCGCGCGCCTTTGACCTGCTGCTGTGCCTGGTGACGCAGCGCGATCGCGTGCTGAGCAAGGGCGAGGTGCTGGAGCAGGTCTGGCCAGGTCAGGTGGTGGAGGAAAACAACCTCTCGGTGCACGTGTCCGCGCTGCGCAAGGTGCTGGGCGCGGGCGCCATCACCACCGTGTCGGGCCGGGGCTACCGCTTCACGCTCGACCTGCAGCCCAGGTCTCCCGTCGATCCGGCGCCGCTGGCCACCGAATCGCTGGACCGGCCCACCATCGCGGTCATGCCCTTGAGCGTGCTGTCGGACGACCCCCGCATCGGGTTTTTTGCGCAGGGTCTGGTGGAAGACGTCACCGCGCTGCTGGCCCGCGTGCCCGGCTTCATCCTCATCGCACACGCCTCGTCGCTGGTGTTTCGCGACCACCAGGCCCCGCTGCCGGACGTGGCGCGGCAACTCGGTGTGCGCTTCGTGGTGCAGGGCAGCGTGCGCCCCAAGGCCGATGCGCTGCGTGTTTCGCTGCAGCTCATCGAGGCCGCTTCCGCCCGTATCTTGTGGAGCGCGCAGTTCGACAGCCCGGCCGACGAGACCGTGGACGCGCAGGAGACCATCGCGCGCGGCATCATCAGCGAGCTCGAACCCGAACTCACCCGCGCCGAGATCGCCCACATCCGCCGCCAGCGCCCGGAAAACCTGGACGCCTGGGCTCACTACCACGAGGCCGTGGGTGCCATGGCCGCGCAGGGCTGGAGCGCCGACGGCATGGCCACCGCGAGGGCTGAACTGCGGCGCAGCACCTTGCTCGACCCGAGCTTCGGCCTGAGCCATGGCCACTACGCGCTGCTGACCATCGTGGCGGCCAACATCGGTCTGGTCCCGGACACGCCCGACCTGCGCGCGGACGTGCTGACCTCCGCCGTTGATGCCATTGCGCTGGATGACGGCAGCTCCGAAGTGCTGGGTTATGCAGGGTGCGCCCTGTGCGACCTGGGCCACTACAGGCACGGCATCGACACCCTGCAACGCGCGCTGGACCTCAACCCGAGCAACGCGCAGGCGCACGTGGCCATGGGTGCAGCGTTGGCCATGAACCGCAAGCTCGACGCCGGCATCGAGCGCATGCGTTACGGCATGAAGATCAGCCCGCGCGACCGCCGCCTGGGCTTCTGGGGCTGGCTGCTCGGGCGTTTTCTGCTGCGCGCCGACCGCGTGGACGAAGCGCTGGTGGAGGCCCGGCTGTCGTGCCGCGCGGACCCGCGCTTCCATCTGCCGCACGTGCTGCAGGCCGCCAGCCTCGACCGCCTGGGCGCCACCAGCGATGCGGTCGCCGCGCTGAGCGCCGCGCGCCAACGCCGCAGCCAACTGTCGCTGGACGAGGTGACGCTGACGCACGGCCGGCGCATCGGTGAACGGATCGCGCTGATGTGGGAGCGGGCCGGGTGAGACCCGACAAGACGCTCACCAGCGCGATCGACCGAGCGCCAACACGGCGACGGCCAACACCGTCACACCCAGCATCACCCAGCCTTGCGCAGACCCCATGGTGACCAAGGTGGCCGCGCTCACGGCACACCACAACAACGCCCCCGCGCGCAAGCTGCCCAGCAGAACACGTGTGGCGCGGGTGCCGGCATCGGCACACACCAGCACGCCCAGCATGGCGATGGCGGTGGGGTCCGGCGCGAGTCCAGACACTTCGGCCTGCACCCATGGCCGGCCCAAGGCCAGGGCCAGCAGCGGATGCACCAGCACCGCCCAGAACAGCAGACCCAGGCCCACCCGGCGGCGCGCCCGCCCGGCCGCCAACACCAGCGACGCCCGCGTGGCCAGCACGAGCAAGCCGATCGCCTGCGCCCCGAAGGCCCACGCAAACCCGGTCGCCGCCCAATTGATCACCGCGTAGCTTTGCCAGAGAAACGTCCACGCCACGAAGGCGCAGCCGAGGGCCAGCACGCCGGTGGCGAACCGGAGCGCGGCAGGCCCGGAGCGCCACAGACCCACCAGGATGGCCAGCCCCGCCAACACGGCCAGCACATGCGCTGGCCACCACGCCTGGTTGTGCAACTCGAACAGCCGCCAGTAGGTGCGCGGCGCGAACATGAGGAAGTCCTCGGGCCGGTAGGTCCACCACTCGCTCATGTTGAGGAGCCGGGGTTGATCACAGCGCGGCGACGTCGCGCGCCATGCGCTCACGCAGCGCAGCGTCGGGCATGGGGCCCAGGGCTGCGCCCATGTTTTGCCGCAGGTGGGCCACCTGGCTGGTGGCCGGGATGGCGCAGGTCACGCCGGGGTGCGAGACCACAAACTTCAGCGCCACCTGCGCCCAGTTGCTGCAGCCGATCTCGCCCGCCCAGCCCGGCAGCGGGTGGCGCGCGAGCTGGTCCAGCAAACTGCCCTGGCGAAACGGCCGGTTCACCAGCACCGCAATGCCGCGCTCCTGCGCCAGCGGCAGCAGTCGCTGCTCGGCCTCGCGGTCGAGCAGGTTGTGGGTGAGCTGCACGAAGTCGATTTTTTGCGTGCGCATGATGCGCTCCAGCTCGGCGTGCCGCCGGCCTTCCGAGGTGCTGATGCCCACGTAGCGCAAGCGCCCGGCCGCTTTCATTGCCTGCAGGCGCGGCAGGTGTTCTTCCCACGACAACAGGTTGTGCACCTGCATCAAATCAAACTGCGGCACGCCCCAGAAAGCGCGAGAGGCCTCCATCTGCGCTGCCCCACGCGACACATCACCCACCCACACCTTCTCGGCCGAGAACAGCGCGGTGGAGCGCCCGAGCTTCGCCAGCGCGTGGCCGATCACGGGCTGCGAAGAACCGTACATGGGCGAACTGTCGATGACCCGCCCGCCCGCTGCAAAAAAGGCGCGCACCACCTCCGTGCAGGCGTCGCGGGCCTTCGAGTCGTTGCCCACGTTGAAGGTGATCCAGCTGCCCAGCCCGATCACGGGAACGGCTTCGCCGCTGGACGGAATGCGGCGCACCAACACCTCCGACGCAGCAGCCGGCTGCGCCAGCGCAGGCCAGGCGAGCGGCGCCAGCGAAGCGGTGGCGGTGCTCAGCCACTGGCGGCGGCTGAGCCCGGGCGGAAGAGTCGGCATGGCGGGCCTCCAGACATGGCAAGGCCTGTGGGACGCCGTGCGGACGCGGGAAGTTCCAACCCCGGCCGCCGGCCCTGAACCGCCCTCAGAAGCCGACCGAGTAGGTGGCCAGCAAGGAATTGGTGGCGGCGGACGAGAAGGCCTCCTTGCGGTAGACCCACTGCGCACTGAGCTGCTGGGTCTTGTTGATCTCGAAGATGCCGCCGATCGAGGCCACCGGTCGCGTCTTCTTCGGACTGCTGTTGAAGTCGAGCGGCAACAGCGCGGCGACACCGGTGGCGCTGTACTCGCTGGTCTTGCGCGACTGGTCGTGTTCCACGCCGGCGAAGCCGGTGAGCGTGAAACGCGGCGCCAGCCGGGCCGCCACATGGCTGCCCAGCAGCAGGGTGACCGAACGCTCGGACAAGGCGCCGTAGCTCAGCGGCGCGGTGACGCTGGCCGAGGCCGCTTCGCTGTAGGCGCCGCGTTCGATCTCGATCGCCCGCACACCCACATAGGGGCTCACGCGCCAGGTGTCGTTCAGCCGCACGCCGTGGCTCAGCGTCAGCTGGGTGCCGCGTGATGTCAGGCCCGCGGTGCCGCTGCCGGGCTCGGAGCCGGCGACCACCGGGCGGGTGATGTCGACCTTCTTTTGTCCCTGGCGGTGCGCCACGCGCACCTGCGGACCGTCGCCGTCGGGGCGCTGGTTCCAGACCACGAACACGCCGAGATCCGGGTTGCCCTTGCGCACGCTCACCGACGGGTCGCCGGTCGAATCGATCGTCTGCTCCACATAGCCGCCCAGGCGAAGCGTGGGCTGCACACGCCAGGCCAGCGTGACCACGCCCGAGGTGGCACCCGCGTTGGAGCCCTGCACCGAGGTGTTGCGCCCGGTCGCCGCCACACACAGGCCCTGGCTGTCGAACAGCGCGCAGTCGTAGCTCAGGCCGGGGTTGAGGTAGGCGGTCTGCACGGCGAAGGCGCTGCGCAGGCCTTCAGCGGTGGACTGCATCGAGCTCAGGGTGTCCTGCGCCGTCGGGCCGGGCGGGACAGGTGCGGCGAACACGAGGTCGTAGTTGGCGCCGTCGAACAGCAGGGACCATGAGAGGCCGTTGAACGCGCCTGCGGTGGTGGTCAGCCGGGAAGCGTCGAGGCCAGTGAGCACGTCCTCGTAAGTACCGGGAGCCACCACCGAGGTGTTGTAGATGCCGAAGGTCAGGTTGCCCACGCTGGCGGGTGCCGACAGCTTGCCGTAGACGCTGGGACTGTCGATGATGATGTTGTAGTTGGTCGGCACCAGGCTGTTGGTCATGACCAGCGGCGAGCTTCCTCCCTGGCGGTTGTTCAGCGTGATGATGGGCGCCGTGTTGTAGATCGACCGGAACTGGCCGGTGATCGACCCCAGGTTGGTGAGCGTGCCGATGGATCCCGACTGGTTGTAGAGGTGGTAACCCGGTCCAATCACGCCGTTGTTGATGAAGGTGGTGATCGTTCCCTGGTTGAACAGCGTGGCGATGTCCGAGGAGATCGTGCCGTTGTTGATGAGGGTGATGTTGGTGGCCGAGGAATTGATCCGAACACCGTTGTTGCCCGTGTTGGACACCGTCGTGTTGGCCTGAATCGTGATCGTCTGGTTCGGGTTGTTGATCACCAGACCCGTGCAACTGACGGTCACGCTGGCGTCGGGCGCACAAGGAGCCGCCAACACCTCGCCACGCGCCACCAACAAACAAGCCGCCAACGTGGACAAGGCAAACAGTCGCTGAACTGGGTTGCTCGAACACGGCAAGCAGGCCGGACCGCGGCCAACGGGGTGTTTCATGGAAAGGTTCTCGGTGTGGCGGAGCGTGTCCGCCCAGGTGGTGGGGTGGTTTGCGCAGCAGAATGTGAGTCCCCACTGCGTCCATGGAAGTTACGCCGCCTGACCGACGGTCAAGCCCTGAACTGACCCCGGATCACCCCCCTCTTCCCGCGCCGCGCGGCCCCGAGGTGGCAGCGCATCCCAGGCCGCTTCACACGACCCCGCTACAATTTTCCACCGTCCACTGCCCCCACACCCCCTGTGCCTGCCTGAGCAGGCGCCGAAGGTGCACTCACATGAACAACGACAAACAGGGACCCGAACGTCTGGAGTGCGACGTTCTCGTGATCGGCGGAGGGCCCGCCGGCTCCACCGTTTCGCCACTGCTGGCCGAGAAGGGCCACCGCGTGGTGCTGCTGGAAAAGGCGCACCACCCGCGCTTTCACATCGGCGAGTCGCTGCTCCCGGCCAACCTGCCCTTGCTCGATCGCCTGGGCGTGGGCGAGGCGGTGCGCGCCATCGGGCAGTACAAACCGGGTGCCGAATTTGTCTCGCCGCACCACGACCACACACAGACCTTCGAGTTCGCCGACGCCTGGGACAAGTCCATGCCGTTCGCCTACCAGGTCAAACGCGCCGAGTTCGACGAAATTCTCATCCGCAACGCGCAGCGCAAGGGTGTGGATGTGCACGAGGGCTGCAAGGCGCGCTCGGTCGAGTTCCTGCCCGACGGCGGGGTGCGCGTGCATGCCGATCACGACGATGGCCGCAGCACCGTGTGGGACGCGAAGTTTCTCGTGGACGCCTCTGGGCGCGACACCTTTCTGGCCTCGCGCTTCAAAATCAAGGAGCGCAACCCGCGCCACAACAGCGCGGCGGTGTTCGGCCACTTTGCCAATGCGCGCCGCAACGACGGCGAGGCCGCGGGCAACATCACCATCTTCTGGTTTGACCACGGCTGGTTCTGGTTCATTCCGCTCAACGACGGCGCCACCAGCGTGGGCATGGTGACCTGGCCGTACCACATGAAAACGCGCGCGGGCCGCACGGTGGAGCAGTTCCTGATGGACAACGTGGCCACCTGCGCCGGCCTGGCCGAGCGCCTGAAAGACGCGCACCTGGTCACACCGGTGGAAGCCACGGGCAACTTCTCCTACGCCGCGCAGCGCAACCACGGCCACAACTACCTGATGCTGGGCGACGCCTACACCTTCATCGACCCGGTGTTCTCCTCGGGCGTGTGGCTGGCCATGAGCGGTGGCGAGATCGGCGCGCAGACCATCGACACCTGCCTGCGCCACCCCGAGCAGGCGCGCGCCGCGCTCAAGCGTTTTGACCGCCAGAGCCGCCACGGGCCCAAGGCCTTTTCGTGGTTCATCTACCGCGTGACCAACCCCATCATGCGGGACTTCTTCATGGGGCCGCGCAACATCTTCCGCGTGAAAGAGGCGCTGCTCTCCACGCTGGCGGGCGACGTGTACGGCGGCGCGCCCATCGGGCGTTCGCTGCTCGCGTTCAAGGCCCTGTACTTCGCGGCCAACATCATGCAGCCCCGGCGCGCCTTCGCCGCCTGGCGCAACCGCCGCGCCAACATCCGGCCAGTGGACGACGCAGCCCTGGCCCAGACGCCGTGACGCTGCTGCACACGGCCTGGCCAACACCGGGCAACGCCGGCCAGGTGCTCGGCGGCGTGGTCATGGGAGATCTTTCCAGGGCGCCCGACGCAGACTGGCCGTTGCAACGCCTGCGCGTGCCCTTGCTGTCTGCCCGCGCGGCCTTTCTGCAGGAGGTCTGGCACACCGATGGTCCGGTGGCATCGGGCTGCAGCGACGGCATCCACTGGCGGCGCCACGCCGATGTTCTCTACGGCGTGGTGGAGTTGCCTGAAGACACCTGTGCTGCCACCGGCGGCACCACACCACTGCAAGCGGCGAGCCAGCTGGTTTACGAGCGCGTGTTCGGTCTGCTGCGCGCGCAAGGCCTGCCCCACCTGTGGCGGGTGTGGAACTACCTGGCCGACATCAACGGCGAATCGCATGGACTGGAGCGCTACCGCCAGTTCAACCAGGGCCGATACAACGCCTTTGTGCAGGCGCAGCGCGACACCGGAGGCCAGGTGCCCGCGGCGTGCGCCATCGGCCTGGCGGCCGGCCCGCTCTCGGTGGCGTTTCTGGCGGGCACCTCGCCGCTGGTGCCGCTGGAGAACCCGCGCCAGGTGAGCGCCTGGAACTACCCGGCGCAATACGGGCCACGCGCACCCACGTTTTCGCGCGCGGCGCTGGCCTACCCACGCGGGAAAGAGGTGCTGTTCGTCTCGGGCACGGCCAGCATCGTGGGGCACGAGACGCTGCACGCAGGTGACGTGGCGGCGCAGTGCGTCGAGTCCGTGCGCAACATCGGGTGCATGGTGCAGGAGGCCAACCGCGTGGCGCGATCGGTCCGGCCGTTTTCGCTTGAAGGTTTGAGCCACCGTGTGTATGTGCGCCATGCGCAGGACGCCGACACCGTGCAGCACACGCTGGCGCCCTTGCTGCGCGGCGCAACCGTGGTCTGCGTGCAGGCCGACATCTGCCGGGCCGATCTGCTGGTGGAGATCGAGTCGCAGGCGATCCACCCGATGCCTTGTCCATGAACACCGAGGCCCGCCCCCGTTCGCTGCTGTGGGGCCTGTACGAACACCTCGCCATGGTCGTGGGCCTGAGCGCGCTGGCGGTTGTTTGCCTGAGCTGGTTGCCGCTGGCGCTGGTGTTGTACCGGGTGCTGCCCGGGCCGCTCGGCCGCTGGCTGGGGCGCCAGGCCATCATGCGGGGCTTTCGCCTCTACGTGGGTGTGTTGCGCACACTGTGCACCTGCCGCTTCGACCTCGGCGCGCTCGACACGCTGCGCGACCAGGGGCCCATGGTCATCGCGGCCAACCACCCTTCGCTGCTCGACGCGGTGCTCATCACCTCGCGTCTGCCCAACGCGTTCTGCCTCATGAAGTCCAGCCTGATGGACAACCCGCTTTTTGGAGCTGGTGCGCGCATGGCGCGATACGTGCGCAACGACAACCTGCTCAGCGCCGTGCTGAGCTGCCGGCGCGAACTGCAACAAGGCGCGCAGCTCGTGATCTTTCCCGAAGGCACGCGCACGCTGGGCTATCCGACCAACCCGCTCAACCCGCTGTCGCGCTCCACCGCGCTGATCGCCACCCGCGCCGGCGTGCCGGTGCAGACCGTGATCATCGAATTCTCCAGCCCCTACGTGGGCAAGGGCTGGCCGCTGTGGCGCAAGCCCTCGCTGCCACTGACCTGCCGCGTGCGCCTGGGCCGGCGGTTCGACGCGCCACACGATGCGCGCGCCTTCACCACCGAGCTCGAAGCGTACTTTCGCGCCGAACTCGCCTCACCGCCTGCCCCATGACCGCAACCAGCACCACCCATCTGGTCCTCATCCCCAGCTACAACCCCGGCCGCAAGGTGCTGGCCACGGTGCGCGCCGCGCGCGCGCGGTGGACACCGGTGTGGGTGGTGGTGGACGGCAGCAACGACGGCTCGGCCGACTGGCTGCAAGCCGAGGCCGCACAAGACCCAGGCCTGCGGGTGATCGTGTTGCCACAGAACCAGGGCAAGGGCTCGGCCGTGCTGCACGGCATCACGCTGGCGGCGCAGGCCGGCTTCACGCACGCGCTGACCATGGACTCCGACGGCCAGCACCCCGAGACGCTGATCCCCGACTTCATGGCGGCCTCTCAAGGCACACCTGCGGCCATGGTGCTGGGCAAACCGGTGTTCGGCCCCGAAGCGCCCGCGCTGCGCGTGAACGGCCGCAAGGTCTCCAACGCCTGGGCCAACCTGGAAACGCTGGGCATGGGCATCGGTGATTCGCTCTACGGATTTCGCGTGTACCCGATCGCGCCGCTCATGCGCGTGATGCACGGCACCCGCTTCATGCGCCGCTTCGACTTCGACCCCGAGGCCGTGGTGCGCCTGTGCTGGGCCGGCGTGCGGCCCATCAACATCGACGCGCCGGTGCGCTACTTCTCGGCGCAGGAAGGCGGCGTGTCGCACTTCAAATACCTGCGCGACAACGTGTTGCTGACCTGGATGCACACGCGCCTGTTCATCGGGTTTGTGCTGCGCCTGCCACTGCTGCTGTGGCGGCGCCTGACGAACTGAGCAGGGGCAATGGCTCTTGGCCGCAAAGGTCGGGTGAATACTGAATGGAGTCGTTCAGACGCATCGCCTCGAAAGGCTGCCGCCTCCGTCAACGGTCATTCAGCCGACCCCGTACGAAGGGCGGTTGAATCACCAAGACCGGGTACTCAACCGTTGGGTGCCAGGGTACTTGCTACGGCGCCTTTGCGAAAACAACGACTGCAGGATCTGATGTCACATGACTTTCTGCGTGGAACCACAACACTTCATCTCGAAGACCAGGATGCGACTGCTGCACGAACCACATCACACGGGTGCCACGAAAACCCGGTTCGGCCTGCGCCGGTGAGCCAGTTGAGGGCGGTGATGAGACAGCCTCATTGCAGCAGCTTGACCAGATTTCCCGCTGCTGCAGCTCCGTATTGTTTAAGGTCGGCTGAAGTCTGTGCCACCAGTGGGTGGTCGCGGTGCGCCCCCAGACCCGAGATGGGGTTGAGCCGAGTGCTCTTCGACCAGGCGACCACGGCGGGGTGAGACGCGCACGCGCGGTCGTGCGCCATCCGCGCGAGGTAGGTCGACAGGTAGTCGCGCGGCTCGTCCCAGTACCGGATCGGCGGGCACATGCGGTTCTTCTCGGCGGTATCTGCGATGGTGGCTTCGATCACGCCCAGCAGGGCGGCCGGGTAGCAGGCGAAGCTCCAGAACAGGGGTTGGATGGTCACCCGATCGGCTTCGAACACCGGCCGCAGCGCCGGGCGCGCCAGGCCGGCGGCAGCGCAGTGAACATGCAGCGTCCCGGGCCCGGTGGGCACAGAGCCACCGTCGAACACGATGCGGTCTCGCTCAATCCGGCGCACATGCCCCAGTCGGACCACGTCGTCGATCTGGCGCAACAAGGCCAACTCGGCTTCGCTGATCATGGCTCCGCGGCTCATGGTGGGCACGACCTTGGTGTCCACGCGCAGGAAGAGGCCCTCGGCCTCATGTCGGGCGAACACGTCATCCACGGACGTGCCCTGCGCCATGGCCTTGAGCTGCAAGCCGACCCCAGCATAGAAGTCGGGCAAACTTTCCCCCGGCTGGTAAAAGCGCCGGTTCAGCCACCAGCCTTCGCGCGGCCTGACCCACTGGATGGCGCTCGCCGAAACGCCCTGCGAAAGCAGCCAAACGCAGGTGTCCAACGCAGTCTTGCCGGTACCGATGACCACGTAGCGCTCGGGCCGCTCTGTCAAACGAGCAATATCGCCCGCAGGCACGCAGCGCACGCCCTCGGCCACTTCAAAGGGCGGCGGGCTTGTCGCGGGTATGCGTCCTTCGAGATAGCCGGTGTCGACCAGCTTTCGCCGCACACGCACCTCTTGCACCGCACCGGTCAGGCGCGAGGTGATGAAGTGACGGCCATCAAGGCCGATGGTGTGATCGCTGCAGGGATGGTGGTGTACGCGCCCGGTCGGCAGGAAGTGCTGGTCCATCACCTGTGCGTAGTACGCGCGCAGTTCGTCCGCACTTGCCATCTCGTGAAATCCGACATTGAGGCCGGATTGATTGACCGTATCGCGCCCCAAGGGCACGGACGACACACCGTAAAAAGCGGACGGCTGGTGCAGGCGCACGAAAGGATAGGCGTCGATCCAGTGTCCACCCGGCGCGTGGCGCCGGTCCACCAAAGTGACAGTCGCATCAGAGTGGCTGAGCAGGGCATCGGTGAACGCCATGCCGGCCGCTCCCGTACCAACCACGAGGTAATCAGTCTCGAGAGGTTCACGCCTCATCGCTCCTGAATTGGCATGTCCTCATGCGAAGTCGCACACGAGGCATTGAGAAATAGATACAGCTCGGCAAAGCCTGCCAGGGGTCACCCTATCGGGCTTCTGGTTGCGAACAGCGATCGCTGTTCAGTTGTTCGCCGTTGTCGGATCAATGATCTGTGAAACCTCGGTGATCTTGGCCACCGGGATGCCGCTGAGCTCTGCATGCTGGCGGATGGTTGCCTCGCTGTCCGCGAGGTAGATACAGAAGGTGCTGTCGCCAGCAACGTAGCTGTGTTGCCACTGGATCGTCGCGCCAATCTTCGCGATGGCCTGGTTCGACGCCCGCGCGGCGCCGCACAGTTCGACGATCGACATGCCGCCGACCCCCGGGATATGCCGCTCGATCAGGAATCGTTTCAGTTGAGTCATTGGTCTTCTCCTCGGTGGTTGATGTGGGATGGATCATCCGCACCAATACACCACGGGGCAAGCTAAATAATCTTGATGCAACTAAAGAAAAGATTTAGCCTTGGTCGATGGACCAACCCAGCCATCTGCGTTCGCTGCAGGCACTTGAACTCGCCCTGCGGACGGGTTCGTTGAAGGGCGCTGCCTCAAAGCTCGCAATCACACCGGCGGCGGTCGGGCAGCGCGTGAAGGCACTCGAGGACTACTTGGGTTTCGACCTCGTGGTGCGAGGTCGATCGGGCTTGCAACCCACGCTTGAACTGAGCGGGGCATTGCCGCACTTGCACGCCGCGTTCCGCGAACTGTCGCTGGCTGCGGATCAGCTCGAATTGCAGCAGCGGCAGCAGATACGCATAGCTGCGGCCAGCGACATCGTTGACTTGTGGTTGGCGCCAAGGTTGTTCGCATTTCAGGCCAAACATCCCAACGTCGAGCTCGAGATCAACGGCGAAGGTGATCTGCCGCGGCGCATGCGTGCCGCCGATTGCGAGATCTTCTTCGGCCCCGTCGGTGACGCCCGTTCGCAGGATGACCGTCTCGGGGAACTGCTGTTTCATGACCATGTGTTGCCAGTGACGTCGCCCGAGAACGAACGCCGTGTCGCTGCACTCGGCGGCTCTGCGCGCCTGGAGGGCTTTCCGCTTCTGCACGTGGACTTTTATCGCAATGACCCGCAGGCACCCAAGTGGCCGGAATGGCTCATGTCTCAGGGATTGACGCGCACGGCTCCCGAACGCGGGATTCGCTTCCAGCGCATCACACCAGCGATGGACGCCGTGATCGCCAACGCAGGCTTTGCCATGTGCGGCATTGCCCTGCTGCGCGAGGTTATTGAGGCAGCGCGGCTCTCTCTGCCGTTCCCGATGTCGGCCGGCCGACGCACGTCGCATGCGTTCCAGGTGCGTTTCTGCGCCGAGTCGCTGCATCGGCCGCAGCTGCGGCACTTTCGTCAGTGGTTGCTCGCCGAGGGGGCCGAGACTCGACGTTGGCTGGAGCCACACGCTGGATAGTCGACGGGAAGCGTTAGAACGATGGCTGACACTTTCGTAGAAGACCTCTCCCCAGGCTCAGATCGCTTCTGACGGGTCTCGTATGTTCGTCCATGCCATGGACCAGGTAAACCGTTCGGGAGACTGGGGGAAGCCCAGTGTGGCGACCCAAAAACGCCGGCTGCAGGCATCGGAACGAAGCACTGAAGCGGAAAACCCCGACCAACTCAATCCCCGCCGCCCTGTGGCCCTGCGGCTCAAAATGCTTCGGCCTCGACCGAAGCTTCTTGCGTGTCATTTGGTAGACAGTTGCGCTCCCATCCACTCCAACTGCGAGCGCACACGATGTCTATCACCTGCTTCATCCACTACCAGATTGACCCCTTCCAGCGCAGCGCCTTCAAGTGCTACGCCGAAGCCTGGGGTCGTGTCATTCCGCGCTGCGGCGGCGAACTCATCGGCTATTTCCTGCCACACGAAGGCAGCAACGATGTTGCATGGGGCCTGATCGGTTTCGACGACATGGCAGCTTACGAACGCTACCGGGCGGCGCTCAAGAACGACGCCGAGGGACGTGCCAACTTCGAGCGTGCGCAGTCGGAGCGCTTCATTCTTCGCGAGGAGCGGACTTGGCTTGAGGATGTGCATTCGACACGCAATGTCGCGCGCCAGGTGACGCCATGATTGCGGTCATCTTTGAAGTGGATCCGCGCCCCGGCGCAGCGCCGCGCTATTTCGAACTGGCAGCTGCGCTAAAGGCTGACCTCGAGTCCATCGATGGCTTCATCTCTGTGGAGCGGTTCGAGAGCCTTGCACAACCAGGACGGTATTTGTCGCTCAGTTTCTGGCGCGATGAAGCTGCAGTGCGCAACTGGCGTTGCCACGGAATGCATCGCCACGCCCAGCAAGAAGGCCGCGGCGATGTGCTTGCAGACTACCGATTGCGGGTTGCCGCGGTGGTGCGCGACTACGGAATGCTGGTGCGTGACCAGGCACCTTCGGACTCCCAGAGTGCGCTAATCTGACATCCATGAACAAGCCCCACGAACCTCGCCTGGCCCGAGTGGCTGCCATCGTGGCCGACCCGGCGCGCTCTCGGATGCTGGCCTACCTGTTGTCCGGCGAATACGCCAGCGCCAGCGAACTGGCAAAGACCGCATCGGTGACGCCAGCAACTGCAAGTGGGCATCTAGCCAAGCTCCTGGATGCTGGATTCGTTGTCTGCGAGCCCAGGGGCCGTCACCGGTACTACCGCCTGGCTGATGTCGACGTGGCGCATGCTCTGGAAGCCTTGGCGCTGGTTGCAGAGCGCGATGAACACGACCGCGCGTGGGGCCACCCTGAGCGCAAACGCCTACGCTTTGCGAGATGCTGCTACGGGCACTTGGCGGGGCAACTCGCGGTCACGGTGTTCGATGCGCTGCAGCGAAATGAACGCCTGAAATCGGCGACCGACGGGTACGAACTGACCGAAGCGGGAAGAGAGTGGCTCCAAGAATTGGGGATGATTCCGGGTTCGCCGAGTGGACGACGCCGATTCGCTTACCGCTGCCTGGATTGGTCCGAACGCCGCGATCACTTGGCGGGCCAGCTGGCAGACGAGATCTACCAACACTTCACCAAGGCGGGATGGCTGCGCCGTGCTGCAGGTCGTTCCGTGGAACTGACCATCAGCGGCCAGCAGGAATTGCTCCCTCGCCTGAGCGCCGATACCCCCTGATACCGCGACAGTCGCCTCGGGGTTTTGCCGATCCAAATGGTCGCCGTTGGCCACGGATCCGTCTCGCGCCTCTGCGGTTCGTTTTGTGGCGCCGAATCGATCGTCGCTTCTTGGCCTGCTTTAGACGCCCGCATTGAGCGGTTGACAGGAAGCAATCGATGACAAGCAGCTCTCTGGTGGGCAGCTAAAGACTGAACTGAGTCTTTCGAGCCCGACGTCTCGAAACACAGCGGCGTTGACTACCAGCCAGTCAACGGCCAGCCTTCCTCTGACTGCTGCACCTCCAAGACCGGGCACCCAAAGGGTGGAGCCCGCCATGAGTGTCCAGTGGCAGGACATGACTGCGAACGCACTGCACGTGCGGTGTGTGCCCCTGACTGCATGCTTAGCAGTTTCCCTTTTTGGCTTGTCCGGGCGGGCAGAACTTGCCGCCACCTGAGTCATGCCGACCAGCAGGGTCAATGACGACCGAGCCGGATGGCGTGTACACGGCACAGCCGGCGAAGGACGACGCAAGAAACATCGCCGCGATCAGTCTTTTCATATGTAGCCTTTGTTGATGCAATCACACCCAGTTTAAACAGGTGCGGTTTGCCTGCAGAGGAGGTGGTTGAAAGTGTTGATTCATTTCCAAAGCTGGGCCATTTCGGGACGCATTCACGTTGAAATTTGAGCCACGTTGCCGCTCTATCCTGCTGAATTTTTCAGCACGGGGGAGCAGGAGTGATCAACGTGAGCACATTGAGCAAGTTACGCCGCCTCGTGCTGAGGCAGGACGTGTCGGTGCGCGAGGCCAGCCGGCGCCTGGGCATCTCGCGCAACACAGCCACCAAGTGGCTCAGGGACGGTCAGATGGCCGAACCCCGATACCCGCAGCGCGAGTCGGGCCCCAGCATCCTGGATCCGTACAAGGAGCAGTTGAGCCAGTGGCTCAAGGCCGATAGCCACCGCAGCAAACGCGATCGGCGCGGAATCAAGGCGATGTTTGAAGCGCTGCGTGCGCAGGGCTACAGCGGCAGCCGAGGGCCGGTCTACGCATTTGCCCAGCGCTGGCAGCAAGAGCAAGGCAACGCTGCGCGTGGTGCGGGGTTTGTACCACTGAGCTTCGAGTTGGGCGAGGCCTTCCAGTTCGACTGGAGCTGCGAGTACCTGTTCATCGGCGTGCTGCGCCGCCGCCTGGAGGTGGCACACACCAAGCTGGCGTCCAGTCGCGCCTTCTGCCTGGTGGCGTACTACAGCCAGGCGCACGAGATGCTGTTCGATGCGCACACGCGGGCGTTCGCCCTCTTCGGTGGCGTGCCCCGGCGGGGCATCTACGACAACATGAAGACCGCTGTGGACAAGGTCGGCCAGGGCAAGCAGCGCAGCGTCAATGCACGCTTCGAGGCGATGACCGGGCACTACCTGTTCGAGCCGGAGTTCTGCAACCGGGCCGCTGGCTGGGAGAAGGGAGTCGTCGAGAAGAACGTTCAGGACCGGCGCAAGGACATCTGGCGCGAGGCCAGTGAGCGACGCTGGAGTTCGCTGAATGAGCTCAACGATTGGTTGCAGCAGGCCTGCGTGAAGGCCTGGGCTGAGATGAGTCACCCGGAATGGACACAGCTCACGGTGGCCGATGTCTGGCAGGACGAACGTGCTCGTCTCATGCCCAACCCCCGTGCATTTGATGGCTATGTGGAGCAGCCGGTGCGGGTCTCTGCCACCTCACTCATTCACTTCCAGCGCAACCGCTACAGCGTGCCGTGTGAATGGATCCACGCGGTGGTCAGTCTGCGGGCCTACGCGGATGGCCTGCTGGTGGTCGGGCCCGAGGGGCGACAGGTGCGCCTGGCGCGCAGCTTCGAACGTGATCAGACGCTCTACGACTGGATGCATTACATCGCGCTCATCGAGCGCAAGCCCGGCGCGCTGCGCAACGGCGCACCCTTCAAGACCATGCCCGAACCCTTGCAGGAACTGCAGCGCCAGTTGCTGCGCCACAGCGGTGGCGACAGGGTGATGGCGCAGCTGCTCATGGGGGTGAGCCTGCACGGGCTGGAAGCCGTGCTGGTGGCGGTGGAGCTGGCCCTGCAGAGCGGGCGGGTAAGTGCGGAGCATGTGCTCAACGTGCTCTCGCGCCTGAAGGAACAGCGCTTGCCCGAGTCGCCGGTGGCCACGATGCTCAAGCTCAACACGCCGCCACTGGCCAACCTGCAGCGCTACGACGCACTGCGCAACGTCCAGCCTCATGAGGCGTCACCGGAGTCCGACCATGCATGACGTCATTGATGCTTTCAAAGCACTGGGCCTGCACGGCATGGCCAGTGCCTGGCCGGAGGTACTGGGCACCGCCCGCATGAAATCGCTCGATCATGAGGCCGTGCTGCACCAGCTCATCAAGGCCGAGACCGCTCAGCGTGAGGTGCGTTCCATGGCTTACCAGATGCGCGTGGCGCGCTTCCCTTCGCACCGTGACCTCGCCGGCTTTGACTTCGCCCACGCGCAGCTCGACGAAGCACTGGTGCGCCAGTTGCACACCCTTCGCTTCGTGGAGTCGGCGCACAACGTGGTGCTGGTTGGTGGCCCCGGCACGGGTAAAACCCACCTGGCCACGAGCCTGGGGATCGAGGCCATTCGCATGCATGGCAAGCGGGTGCGCTTCTTCTCAACGGTGGAGCTGGTCAACGCCCTGGAGCTGGAGAAGGCGCAGAACAAGGCCGGGCAAATGGCGCACCGCCTGATGTACGTCGATCTGGTGATCCTGGATGAACTGGGCTACCTGCCATTCACGCAGTCGGGCGGCGCGATGCTGTTCCACCTGCTCTCCAAGCTTTACGAGCGAACGAGCGTGGTTATCACCACCTTCTCGGAATGGAGCAGCGTCTTTGGCGACGCCAAGATGACCACCGCCTTGCTCGACCGCCTCACGCACCACTGCCACATCGTGGAGACGGGCAATGAGAGCTGGCGATTCAAGCATTCCAGTGCCGCTGGCGCGGCACCGCCAAAGCAACGCAGCAAAGCTCAGAAAGGAGATCGAAAAACAGCAGACCCGATAGACTTATCCACAACCGAGTAGCCAAAGAATCCATCAACCCAGTGGCTCAATCTTCGACGTGATCACTGGCTCAGTTGTGCTGATGAATCAACAGCCCCACCGCAGTGATTGCACCGCGAGCTCCTCGAAGGCCGAATTCATAACCGATGATGCGGCGCCTGACATCTTCAACAGTCTGCTCAACCTGCGCATTGAACTGCCGTTCGATCAATTCTTGGTTTCGCACTGCCTGAGCCATGACCAGGAAGTAGGTCGTTGCACCACCGATGGCCAGCACCACCAAAGGCAAGAGAAGACTCTTGATCGAAATCCTCGGCGGGTGTATTGGCAATTTGATTCCGTGTTTGCAATGGTGCTCATTGCTCCTATCGACACGACAGGGCTGTCGCTTGAATCCATTCAACGGCTCGCTCGCTCACCAGTGAATGCTCGAACGGTCAAGAAGATGCTAGGCGCGGCATGGAGGGTTGCGCGAAATCTCCTTGCAACGGCTGTGGGCGTTCAAAATGAAAGGCAGCAACCGCCCGATGAACGGATGGCGCCGCCGCATCGGATTTGCGGTCCATGACACCGATCGCCAGTCGCTCCCTGCTGGCATCCCATTCTCAGGACCTTCCGCAGATGCTCGCAATGCTCACATGATCATCCGATCCGCAAAGCAGGGGCTGCCGGGACCCGGGTGTTCTGCAATGCAGATTGCGTCTGACCCGGACAATTGACTGGTTTTATGGCCCTTCAATCACAGATCGGGATGCTTCACCGTCGAGCAAAATCATAAAAAATCTGGTGGAGATGGATATGGCATGTCGTCGTTGGGCTCACAGGTGGTTGCTACTGACGGCGCCACTCCTGCTCCTGTGCTGGGCCGCGCCAATCGGCGCCCAGCCGCTACGTATAGCGGTGGCTCAATTGCCCTATTTTTCGCCTGCCCTCGTTGCCAGTTGGCAGGGTTTCTTCGCCGCCGAAGGTCTGGCGGTGGAAATCGTCCCTTGTGTCAACGGACGGCGTTGCCTGAAACACCTGACCGACAAAGAGGTGGACGTCGCTACCGTGGCAGACACGCCCATCGTGACAGCGGTGCATGAGGGCCTGCCCTTCCATATCCTGGGCACGATGACCACGTCTCGCGACAACAGCTTTGTCGCGCGTGCAGACCGGGGAATTGCATCGCCTGCCGACCTGCGAGGCAAGCGCATCGGCTTTGTGCGGGGCACCACCGGTCACTATTTCACCGACACCTTCCTCACCTTCCATGGCATTGGCCTGAATCAGGTCACCCTGGTTGAACTGGATGCGGCCCGGGCGCCGCAGCAAGTGGCCTCTGGTGAGGTCGATGCTGCTGGTCTGTACCAGCCTCATGGCCCGGCGGCGATGCGGCTGCTGGGGGACAAGGGCCTGGTGTTGCCAGCACCGCGGCTGTACACGGTGACCATGAATCTCGTGGCCAAACCCGGTCTGAGCGATGCCGACGCCACCAAGCTGCTGCGTGCGTTGCAGCGCGCCACAACCTATATTCGCGCGGACTCGGCACGCGCGCAGGCGCAGGTGGCCAGCAAGCTCCAACTGGACCCCGAGGTGCTCAGCCAGGCCTGGGAGCTGCTGAGCTTTCGCCTGTCGCTGGGACAGTCGCTGCTGACCACGCTGGAGGCCGAGTCTCGCTGGATGCGCCGCACTGAGCAGGTGCAGGGCAACGGCACGCCCGATTTCCTGGCGCGCATGCGCCCGGGTCCACTGCGCGCACTGGACCCGACAGCCGTGACGCTGGTGGATTGAAGGCTGCCCATGCTGCGCTGGATGATCATCATCTACCTGGCCTTCACCATGGGCGTGGGTGCCCTGAAGTTGGTGCTGCAGACCGGCAGCGCGGAGCGTGTGGCGCAGCTGGAAGTCCAGCAACAGGCTACGCGAAGGGCCACGCACGACGCCAATGCACTGCTGGTGCTGACCCACGAATACATGTTGCGCGGCACGGAGCGAGCGGCCAGCCAGTGGCAGATTGCGCACCGCGCACTGACCCAGGCCGTGGCCCAGGCCATACCGCTTGGGTCCAGCGACGAAGATTTCGACGAGTTGCGAGACACCACGGCCAACCTGACAGCCATCTTCGGCAGCCTGCGTCGGGATGTGCCCGACCTGGCGCCGGAACTGGCTGGCGAGCGCCGCGCGATGCTGGTGGATCAGATCCTGTCCGAGACCCGGCTTGTCAGCGATCTGGCCTACCGGCGCGATGGCACCTTGTTCGAGCAAGTGCAGGCGGAAACCGCAAACCTGCGCCAACGTGACGGTCTGCTGAACTGGCTGTGGCTGGCTTCATCGCTTTTCCTGGCCTGGTTGCTGGTGGTGCGCGTGCTGCGCCCGGTGGCGATGTTGCAGGCTGCGGCGCAGTCGGTGCAGGCCGGCGACATGCAGGCCCGCTGCAACTACGAGAGCCGCGACGAGCTGGGTCAGGCGGCGGCCAGCTTCAACGCCATGACCGACACCCTGGCGCATGCCAATGAGCGCGTGGCGCTGGCTGTGGACAGTGCGGCCATGGGCGTGTGGGAGTACGACCTGCAAGCCGGCACCTTGCTCTGGGACGACCAGATGTTTGCTCTGTACGGACGGCGCCGCACCACTGATGCCGAGCCCTATTCACTGTGGAGCAGCAGCCTGCATCCCGAAGACCGTGCACTCAGTGAACAAGCGTTGCGGGATGCCATCAAAGGCCAGAAACGGTTCGACACCCAGTTCCGCATTCTGCTGCCCGATGGCAGCGTGCGACACCTCAAGGCCGCCGCGCACGTGGTGCGTGATGCCACAGGCACTGCCCTGCGCATGATCGGCGTCAACACCGACATCACCGATCAGGTCACCACCGCAGCCGCACTGCAGGAGCAGACGGCGTTGCTGCGGCGCGTCGGCCAATTGGCGTCAATTGGCGGGTGGCGCCTCGAGCTGAGCACGGGCAAGCTCTATTGGGACGAGCAGACCAGGCGCATCCATGAGATGCCGACAGACTTTGTGCCAAACCTTGCCACTGCCATCAACTTCTACGTGCCCGAACACCGGGACATGATCTCCAGCGCCGTGCAGCACGCTGTCGAAACCGGCGAGGGCTGGGATCTGGAGTTGCGCCTGGCAAACCCCACCGGCCGCGACATCTGGGTGCGCTCCTTGGGCGAAGTGGAATATGTCAACGGACAAGTCGCTTGCCTTGTCGGCGCCTTTCAGGACATCACCGAGCGGCAGCAGGCTGCGCAGGCGTTGCAGGATGCGAAAGCAGCGGCCGAGGCGGCCAGTGCGGCCAAGAGCGCATTCCTGGCCAACATGAGCCACGAGATCCGAACGCCATTGAATGCTGTGCTGGGCATGCACAGGATGTTGCAGGACACCGATCTCAAGCCCAACCAGAGCGACCTGCTCGCCAAGGCCAACCATGCAGGACATGCGCTGATGGACATCATCAACGACGTGCTGGACCTGGCCAAGATCGAGGCGGGAGAACTGTCGATGCAAGCGCGGCCATTCCAGCCCAGGCAGTTGTTCGAAGAGCTGATGGACATTCATGGTGTCGTGGCACAGGCCAAGGGCTTGAAACTGAAGTTGCAAACTGCTGCAGATTTGCCCTTGTGGGTGGTCGGGGACCGCTTTCGCCTGCGACAGATACTCAGCAACCTGTTGGGCAATGCGATCAAGTTCACGTCGAATGGCGCGGTGACCTTGTCGACGCGGGTGCGACGGGATGCCTCTCGACCATGGGTCGAGCTTGTGGTTCAGGACAGCGGTGTGGGCATTTCTCCGGAAGCGATGGTCCGCCTGTTCGCCCCCTTTGTGCAGGCCGATGAGAGCACCACAAGGCAGTTTGGAGGAACCGGGCTGGGGCTGTCCATCGTTCGCAACCTGGCGCGGATGATGGGCGGTGATGCCCAGGTCAGCAGCACGCTCGGGATGGGCAGCGAATTCCTGATTACCGTGCCGCTGGTCGAAGCGGACACACACATGGTCGCTCAGGTCACTCGGGCAAACCGACCGATCGAAGTGGCCTTGATGTGCGCAGACGAGGGCATCTGTCTCGACCTGAGACAACGCCTCGCTGCACTGGGTTGGTCATGCTTCAGACCTGTGGAAGCAGAGACAGGTGAGCCGGATGTGCTTCTGATGGACGCTGCCCTGGGTGCCGAAGGAACTGTGAAGCTGCGCGAGATGGTGATTGCTTCGAACGCGCAGGGTCATGATCTGCCCGTCATCTTGCTCGGAGATTTGCAGGAACTGGAGGTGATGGAGACCTTGGCGCTGCCTCTGCACAGGGTGGTTCGAAAGCCGGCCGATATGTCCGGGATCTTCAATTCGGTGGTCGAGGTTCTGGCGCTGGGCGAAGATTCTCAGGACCGCATGATTGGAGCCACCCGCGCAATCGAGGGCGGTATCCGTTGGCTGCAGGGGGCGCACATCCTGGTGGTCGATGACAGCGAAATCAACCTGGAGATTGCCGTGGCACTGCTCCGGCACCAAGGTGCCACATGCCACACCTGTGCCAACGGCCAGGAAGCGGCCGATTGGCTGATGCTTCATCCCGACGAAGTGGATGCCGTGCTCATGGACGTGCAGATGCCGGTGCTCGACGGTCTGGAAGCAGCCCGACTCATCAAATCGCATGCAGCACTCAAAAGCCTGCCGGTGATTGCCCTCACCGCAGGTGCACTCGACAGTGAACGGCTCAAGGCGAAAGCGGCCGGCATGGACGATTTCCTCACCAAGCCGTTGGCGCCTCTGGAGGTGGTGAAGCTGTTGCGCAGCAGGATCGGGCAGTACAGGGGCTCGGCACCACAAGTGGTACTGAGCCGGTCCGATGAAGGAGCCGTCGCTCTGGATCCACCAGCGTCGCAACCCTGGCCTGAGATTCCGGGCATCGACACGAAGTTGGCCATGGCGTACTCGAGCAACAGTGTTGTGCTCTTCAACAGACTGCTCACGCTGGTGCAGAAGAACTACTCGGCCTGGGGGGTGACCTGGCTTGAACTGGCGCAACAGCAGGGCGCCGGTATCAAGGACGATCTGAGCGCCAGCCTGCACAAGTTGCGCGGCAGCGCAGGGACGTTGGGCGCTACCGAACTGGCTGCCGTGGCCAAGCATGCAGAAGGCGCCATTCTCGGTGGATCTGTCCCGCCCCTGGACGTTGTACAGCAGGTGGCCAAGGTCCTTGACGACCTGTTGGCTCAGGTCGAAGTTCACATGGCCATGGCGATGCCGAAGGAGACGGCGGTGTTGGGTGCTGGTCCCTTGACCCAAGCTGGCCGGGACAAGCTCACCACGCTTGCCGAGCGCTTGTCCGAGGGTGACTTTGATGCCATTGATCTTGGCCTGTCGCTGCGGCTGGAGTTGGTCAGCCTGCTGGGACAGGAAGACGCCGAGGGACTTCTCCAACAAATTGATGACCTCGACTTCACTGCCGCCAACGCACTTCTCAGCAGCAGGCTGAAGCAACCTGACTTGGCTGCATCGCTGGATCAAACCAGCACAGGGAGTCCACATGTTGACCATGCATGACAACGTTGAGACATCCAGATTGACCGGTGCTGTGGTCGGTTGCTTCTGGTGAAGGACGACGATGTGCAGCTTGAGGGCGTGGCGCAATGGCGTCGCGATGATGGACTGATCGTGGATGAATGCTCGAACGAGGAGCAAGCGGTGGCAACCGACGGCCTGCAACGCAGTTGACGGCACCCCACTCGATAGCCGTCGTTGTTGCCTCAACGCTGCCGGTTGAGCAAATGACGGCCTCGTGTCAGGGAGCGTGAACCCAGCTCGTGACCACGACCGACGGCTATCGCTGCACTGCAGCCCTCGAAGCGATCAACCTCCGATTTGGCGCACGCAGCGTTCGCGCTGGAACCACCGCAAGCCGAGACTGTGAAGCGCAAGCGTCTTCAAGCCATTCCGCCGTTGATGGAGATGACCTGCCCACTCACATAAGCCGCCTTGTCCGACGCCAGAAACGCCACCAGCTCGGCCACCTCGTCCACCCGCCCCGCGCGCTGCATCGGCACCAGGCGTTTGATGGCCTCGGCGTCGAAGGCGCCTTCGATCATGTCGGTTTCGATGATGCCGGGCGCGACGGCATTGACGGTGATGCCGCGGCTGGCGAGTTCCAGGGCGAGGGATTTGCTGGCGGCGTGCAGCGCGCCCTTGGCGGCCGCGTAGTTCACCTGGCCGCGGTTGCCCATGACACCGGCGATGGACGAGATGGAGATGATGCGGCCCCAGCGTTTGCGGATCATCGGCATGGTGAGCGGCTGCGTCACGTTGTAGAAGCCGTTGAGCGAGACGTCGACAACCCGGTCCCACTGCTCGCCGCTCATGCCGGGGAACACGGCGTCGTCGTGGATGCCTGCGTTGTTCACGAGGATCTGCACGGCACCCACCTCGGTCAACGCGGCGAGCGCGGCGGCGGTGGCGGCGCGGTCGGTCACGTCGAACGCCACGGCTTCGGCGCTGCCGCCGGCTTCGCAGATGGCTTGTGCGGTGGCCTGGGCCTTGTCGATGGCGCGATGGGCGTGAACGATGACGTGGTGGCCGTCAGCGGCCAGGCGCTGGCAGATCGCCGCACCGATGCCGCCGCTGCCGCCGGTGACGAGGGCTCGTTTCATGAGATGTCCTTGTTCAAAGCTGGTCGGCGTCGAGCACCACGGCCGCGCGCCCCTCGAGCAGGCAGCGTTCACCGTGGTGGAGCGTGAATCGGTAGAGCACGTGGTTCGCGTCGCCCGACAGGCGCTCGGCGCGCACGCTCAGCGGGCCGGGCAGGTCGTCCAGCCGCTCGGCGTGCAGGGTGACGCTGCGCACGCTGGTGAGGTAACCCTGGCGCGGTGCGGCGTCCGCGCCGGCCACCAGTGCGCCGTGCACCGCCATGGCCTGCGCCGCGTATTCGATGCCGTTGGATGCGCCCAGGCGCCCGGCGGCGCGCAGCGGGTGCGCCGGGTCGGTGTGGCTCAGCGCGTGGCAGACGATGTGATCGGCCGACCAGTCGGTGACCGCGTCGAGCAGGCACATACGGCCCTGGTGCGGAATGCGCGCGGCGATCCAGGCGCAGTCCCGCTCGGCGTTCACTGGAGTCCCTTCGCCCTGCCCCTGTGCAGCGCTCATGTGGGTTCGATCTGCACGTTCAACTGCAGCCCGGGCAAGTACTCCAGACACACCTCGCCGGCCCCACCCAGCGCCAGGCGCTCCAGCAGTGGCAACCCGCGCAACGCGGGGATGGCCGCGCGCAAGGCTTCCAGCGTGGGCTGCTGCAGCGGCCGCGCGGGTGCTGAGGTGGTCTGCACGGTGATGCGCGCGATGGCCTGCGGCGTGCGCACGGGCTCCAGCCGCAGCGCCACGCCGGCGCAGTCGGACATCGTGCGCTTGGCGAGCAGCGGCTCGGGGTATTCGCTGTCGTAGGCGAGCAGCAGGGTGGCTTGCTGGTCCAGCACCACCTGGCCCAGCGCGTCGATGAAGCCTGCACCGAAGCTGCCGTCGAACGCACACATGACCTGGCAGGGTGCCATCGATTTGGTGGCGATGCCCCAGTAACCGGCGGGCGCGTTGTGCACCGAGTTGTGAAAGCGCGTGGGCGAGACGTGGCGGTCGTCGGTGGCGAGCTGTTCGCACAGCGCGTGGCAGTTGTGGCCGTCGGCGCCGGACGAGGTGAACACGGTGGCCAGGGTGGACACGTCGGCGCCGGCCGCGGCTTCCAGGCCAATGCCCAGCGTGAGTTTGATGACGCGGCTGGCGCGGCGGCGCTCGGCCGGCGGCAAGAGGGCGGGTGCGGGCAGCAACGAGGGCGCCGACACCCAGGGCTGTTCGCCACGCAGCACGGCGCGTGCGCCCGGCCAGTCGGGCAGGCCGGGGGCGATGAGGCCGATGCCGGTGATCCACGCGGTGAGCGGTGCGGTCATGCGGTCAGCTTTCCGAACACCAGGCTGCAATTGCTGCCACCAAAACCGAACGAGTTGGTGAGCGTGTGGCGCAGCGTGGCGGGTGCGCCGCGCAGTTGGTAGTTCATGCGCAGCGCGGGGTCGAGCGCGCGGGTGCCGGGGCTGCCGGGTGTGAGGCCGTCGACCAGCGCGATCGCGCACAACACGGCTTCCACCGCGCCAGCCGCGCCCAGCGTGTGGCCGGTAGCGCCCTTGGTGGACGAACACGGCACGCGCTCGCCGAACACGGCCATCACGGCCTTGCCTTCGGCGCTGTCGTTGGCGGGTGTGGCGGTGCCGTGCAGGTTGATGTAGTCGATGTCGCCTGCCGCCAGCGAGGCCGAACGCAGCGCGGCCTGCATGGCCATTTGCGCGCCCAGGCCCTCGGGGTGCGGGGCGGACATGTGGTACGCGTCGCTGGACTCGCCCGCGCCCAGCAGCCACACGGCGTCGGTGGGCGCATGCTCGGCGCGCTCCAGCAACGCATAGGCTGCGCCCTCGCCGATGGAGATGCCGTTGCGCCCCGCGTCACAAGGCCGGCAGGGGTCGCTGGAGGTGAGTTCGAGCGAGGCGAAGCCGTAAAGCGTGGTGAGGCAGAGCGAGTCGACTCCACCCACCAGGGCGGCGTCGATGGTGCCCAGTTCGAGCTGGCGCGCGGCAGCCGCGAACACCTTGGCGCTCGACGAGCACGCGGTGGAAATGGTGGCGGCCATGGCAGTGATGCCCAGGTGTTCGCGCAACAGTTCGGCCAGAGCGTAGGGGTTGTGGGTGGTGGCGTAGTTGAAGGCCTCGGGCAGCGCGCCGGTGGCCGCGTCGCGCTCGCGGTAGGCCAGCTCGGTCTGCAGGATGCCCGAGGTGCTGGTGCCCATGAACACGCCGACACGGTCCGCACCATGGCGCGCCACGGCGGCGCGCACGCGCTCCTCAAACCCGTCGGCCCGCAGCGCGAGCAGGGCCAGGCGGTGATTGCGGCACTCGAACGCGGCCAGCGCGGCGGGCAGCGGATGCGCGTCCACCCCGGGCACCTCGCCCACCCAGGTCGGCAGGTCCACGGTCTCGAAAGCGCAGGGCTGCAGGCCGCTGCGGTCTTCGCGCAGGGCCGTCCGGTGGGCGTCGAGCCCCACACCCAGGCAGGTGGTGGCGGTGTAAGCGGAGAGCAGCAGGGGCTTCACGTCGGGGTGCTCAGAACAGGGTCGGGCATTGTCTCAAATGCTGCCACATCCCCTGACTTTTCACCGTGCGGCACCCGACACACCAGCATCACGTTGGCAAAGGGTTTGCGCCCGCTCATGGGCTCGGACTCCACCACAAAACCCAGGCGCTGCAGTTCGGACACCCAGTCGGCCAGCGTGCGGCAGTACAGGCGCGGCAGGCGGTGGCCACGCGTGTACGTCACGAGGCGGTCCACGCCGTTGCAGATGCGGTAGGTCAGGCCGGCGCCGGCGTCGCCCACGCGGGTGAGAAACACACCACCCGGGGGCAGGGCCTGGCGGATGCGCGCGAGCACGGCACGTTGTTGCTCGTGGCTGAAGTAGTGCAGCGCGTCCAGGATCAGGATGGCGTCGGGCTGGCCGAAGTCCACCATGTTCATGTCGCCCTGCTCCACCCGCACCACCGGGTGTTGTGGGCCGAAGGCGCGCGCGGCGCGCTCCACATCGCGCTGCATCAGCTCCACGCCACGCAGTTCCCGCGTCGGCGGTGGTGGCGCCCAGCCGGCGGGCCACTGGCCTTGCTCGTGCAGCCGGCGCGCGGCAAGCAGCCAGGAGAACAGGCTTCCCTGGCCACAGCCGAGGTCGAGGTAACGGCCGCCTTCGGGCAGCAGGCCACGGCGCAGCACCTCGTGAAAGATGGTGTCATGGCCGAGCTTGCCGCGCGCGTAGTGGTAGGCAAAACGGCCGCTAGGCCTGAAGGTCTGGCTGGCCTCGTTGACCAGTTGGGCAAGGAATGGACGGCTCATGAGGACAAGGCCTGGCTCAGGGTGACAGGCTGCAATTGGCGTTCGGCAACGGTCTGCAGCAGGCGCGGCAGCACCGCAAGAATCACGGGTTCACCGTTTCCTGTGCGCGCAGCGTGGCCATCGTGCATCAGCACGATGTCGCCCGCGCCGAGGCGGCGGGTGAGTCGCTGCAACACGCGCTCGGGGTCGCCGGTGCGGGTATCAAAGGCGCGGCGCGTCCAGGTGGCGAGCTGCAGGCCCAGACCGTGCAGCACCGGGTCGAGGAAGGGGTTGCGCAGGCCGGCGGTGGCGCGAAAGAAGCGCGGCGCTTCGCCGGTGATGTCGGCCAGCAGGGCCTGCGCGCGCGCAATGTCGCGCCGCATGGCGCCTGGGCCGAACAGCGAGAACGCGTTGCTGTGCGCAAAGCCGTGGTTCTCCACGCGGTGGCCGCGCTGCACGATGGCGCGGCACAAGGCGGGGTGCTGCTCTGCGATGCGGCCGATGCAGAAGAAGCTGGCCTTGACGTTGCATGCGTCGAGCACATCGAGCACACGCGGCGTGACCTCGGGGTCGGGCCCGTCGTCGATGGTGAGCGCGATCTCGCGCCGCTGCGCCGCGGCCGCGGGCAGGCGGGTGAGGTTGGGGCCGAGCAGGTGCGAACTGGGCCACAGGCCGGCACCGGCGAGCAGCGCGTGGTTGGCCACCAGGGCCCCGGCCGCCCACGGCCAGGCGGTGGGCACAGCGAGCGCGCCCAGCACAGCCGCGCCATGCAAGGCGGCGCTGGCGCTCAGCAAAGGAGAGGGGGTCCAGCGTGTCGGCATGTCAGGCCTTGAAGTGACCGGAAGCGAGGAAACGTTCCCACAGCGGCAGCCACGCGGACCAATCGTGACCACCGGCCACGGTGTGGCGCGACGCCGGCGGAAACCGTTCGGCCACGCGCTGGATGCGGTCGGCAAACCGGTCTTCGGTGCCGTGGCCGATGAACACCGGCAACCCGGGCGGCGGGCGCTGCAGCCACCGCCACACACGCAGCTCGGGGTCTTGCAGGTCGGCCTCGCTCGCCTGCCACGCGTCAGCACCGCCCGCGCGCTCCACGACGTTCACGCTCGGGCGGCTGCCCGGGTACGGCGCGAGCAGGCACAGGCCGTCGGCCACGCCGGGGCGCGCGGCCAGGTGGGCCATGGCGATCAGGCCACCGAGCGAAATGCCGCCGAGCCACACGCGTGTGCCGCGCTCGCGCGCGGGGGTGAGCACGCGGCTCTGCAGCGCTTCCCAGGTGTGCGCGGCGTCGAGCCCCAGTCCGTCGATGTCGACGGCGATCAGGTCCAGCGGCAGGCCGCGGTGCGCGATGGCGTGGGCAAAGCCCGCGTCGAACAAGGCCTCGGGCGGCATGGCCACGCCGGGCAGCATCACGATCAGGTGCGGTGCACCGCTGAGCGTGCCCACGGTGCGCAGCTCGGTCGTCACGGTGCGGGCTTTCGCGCGGCGAAGGCAGCAGACAACACCAGCGCCAGCACCGCGCCCGGCCCCACGGTGACACCGATGGCCTGCAGCACCGGCACCGACGAGAAGGCCAGCACCCCGAAGCCGATGGCGGTGGTGGCGCTGGCCACGCCGATGGACAGCAGGGTCTCGTCGTCGAGGGTTTCGCCGAGCGAGATGCGGTCGAAGAACAGCGCGTAGTTGGAGCCCACCGCCACCGTGAGCAACACCCCCACCAGGTGCAGCAGGTGCAGGCGCACACCGCTGATGTGCAAACCGGCGACCACCACCATGACCGCCATCACCAGCGGCAGCATCACGCCCAGCAGGCGACGAGGACTGCGCAGCACACAGCCCAGCGCCACCACGATGGCGAGGAAGCCCAGCAGCGACAACACAATGGCCTCGTCGATGTACTCACCGTAAAGCGTGTCGAACTCGCCCTTGAGGTCGATGAAGATCGCACCGCTGCCGGCCAGCGCGCTGCGCACGGCCTCCACCGGGATGTTGGCGCCGGCTGCGTTCGCTGCGGGGCGCAGCGGCAACAACACGCTCCAGCCGCTGGCGCGTTGCAGCAGCAGCGCGTCCACCGCCAGGCCCAGGCCGGTGCCGTCCAGGTCTTGCCGTGTGAGGTTGCGCGAGCCGCGCGCGGCCTGCACGTCGTCCACAAAGGGTTGCAGGCGCTCGGCCGACAAAGGAGCGTCGACCAGCGCTTCGCGCAGCCGTGCCACGAGTTCGTCGGGCGGCGGCAGGCTGGCGCGGCGCGCGTTCTGTGTGGCCTCGCTCGGCAGAAAACGCGCCGGCGTGTCGAAGCCGCCGATGAGCCCCTGGTCCACCAGCGGGCGCAACTGCGCGCCCGCGCGTTCGGCGGCTTGCAGGGCGCTTTCGCGGTCGGGCGCGGTGATCACCGCCATGTAGCGCGCATCGGGCGCGCCGAGGTCGCCGCGCAGGCGTGCGTCGAGCTCACCCTCGGCCTCGGTCACGGTGGAGAGCGCCGACAGGTTGGGGTACCAGAGGTCGTTGCGGTGCTGGGCCAGGTACACGCCGGCCACGAGCACCAGCGCCACCAAGGGCCAGCGCAACACACCGGCGTGCGCCACCAGCGGGCGCAACACGCGGCCCTGGCGCGCGCCGTCCGCCAGATGCACACCCGGGCCCGCCAGGTGCGGCAGCAGGAAGCGCGTGACCAGCGCGGCCGTGATCACGCCGCTGATGGCGTACAGCCCGAGCTGGGCCAGGCCGGGGAAGCCCGAGAACAGCAGCGCACCAAAGCCCAGCACCGAGGTGAGCACACCCAGGCGGATGGTGGGCCAGTACTGCTCGCGCCACGAGGTGGCGCCCATGCGCCCGGACTGCACGAAGTAGTAGATGGCGTAGTCCACCGCCTCGCCAATGAGCGCGGCGCCAAAGCCCACGGTGATGCCGAACACGGTGCCGTGCACCAGCCCAACGGTGACGATGGCGGCCAGCGTGCCGCTGAGCACCGGCACCAGCGTGAGCAGCATGAGGCGCGCGCGGCGGTACACAAAACCCAGCAGCACCGCGAGGATCACCGTGCTCATGATCGACAGGCGCATGACCTCTTGCTGGATGGTGGCGCGCGCCCGCACCGCGAACAGCCCGGGGCCGGACATCTCCAGGGTCAGAGCCGCCAGACCCGGCTGTTGTTTGGCCTGGGCAAAGCCCTCGCGGATCAGGTCGATGGCGGCGGACTGCCCGTCGGTGTCGGAGCCCAGCGCGTGCGTCTGCACCAGCAGCATGGTGCGCTCACCGTCGCGCGAGGCCCAGACGCCCTCGACCTCGTTGGGCTGCACACCGCCACCCAGGCCCGAGACCAGTTCGACCAGCTCACCCGTGGGGTCGCGTGCGAGGTAGGGCTTGAACAGCAGTCCGGCCGACGAACTGAGCAGATCGATGCTGTTGTTCACCGCGCTCTTCAAACCGTCCACGCTGAAACGCTCGGGCGTGACCGCGTTGCTCAGCAGGTAGCGGTGCGCCAGCAGGAAGTCGCGCGTGGTGTCCATCGCTTCGGCTTCGCCGTTCTGCACCGTGGCGAAGGCCGCGTTGCCGGCCAGCGCGGCGCGCAGCGCGCGCGAGGCTTCGGCGCGCTGGCCCGCGTCGCCGCCGGCGATGGCCACCATGAGCAGGCGCGACACCGCGCCCTCGCGCAACTGGTCGACCATCACCGACTGTTCGGCGGTGGGCTTGGACGGCAGGAAGAAGGAAACGTCGGCCGAGAAACGCGTGTTCAGCAGCAGCACCACACCGAATGCCATCGCCGCCAGCCAGATCAGCAGCGCGCGCCACACACCACGGCTCATTCGAAAACCTCCGCGCTTCGCACAACGCTCATGGCAGCTTCACCGGCTCGATCGTCATCTCCGTGCGGTCGCCATCGGCCTGCAGGTACTCGATCACCAGCACCTGTTCGCGCACGCCGCTGAGCGTGATGCGCTGCAGCAGCGAGGCGATGCGTTGTTCGGTCGGCACCAGGGTCAGCACCCAGGCGTCCATGTGGCCGGCGAGCAGCAGCGTGTAGTTGCGCTCCAGCGAAGCGCGGTTGCCCTGCAGCGTGCTGCGGATGCTCTCCACAAAGGCCGCCACCTCGGGCCGCTGGCTGAGCTGGATCTGCATCTTGCGGCGGTCGCGCTCCAGGCTCAGCGTGTCCTTGTCGAGCACCATGGTCTCGGTCTTGGGCGTGAGCGTGCGTTTTTCCAGCCGGTCGGGCGCGGTGTAGGTCATCTCGCCGGTGGCCACCAGCGGCTTGTCGAGCAGGGCGAGGTGGCGCTTCTCGACAAACGTGGCCCGCCCGCCGGGGTTGCTGGCCAGCTCGATCATGAGCTGTCCGATGTCGAACGCGGCATGTGCCAACACGCTGAAGCTGCCGAGCACCAGGCCCGTGAAAAGTCGTCGGATCATGTGCGTTGCCAGAAATCGAAAAAATTGAACCAGTTGTACGGTGCGCGGCGACACAGTTCGCCGAGCCGGTCGGCGTAGGCCTGCATGGCCTGGGCCATGGCGGCTTCGCGCTCGCCGCGGTCGACGGTGGAAAAGTCGGCCAGCAGCTCGAAGTGCAGTTCGTAGCGGTTGCCACCGAGGTACACGCCGGACATGAAAAACACCGGCCGGCGCAGCATGGCCGCCATGCGCCAGGGCCCGAGCGGAAACCGCGCCGGTGCGCCGAGGAACATGCATTCTGCCGTGGCATCGTTCGCGAGCGACCGGTCGGCCAACATACCCACCAGAAAGCCCGCGTCGAGCTTGTCGCGCGCGCGCAGCATCGAGTCGGGGTGGCCCAGCGCCACCACGTCCTGCTGGGCTCGCGGGTTGATGGCGTGCAGGATGGCGTTGATCTTGCGCGCGTTGTCTTCAAACATCAGCATGGCCACCGGCGTGCGGGCGTGCTGGTGGGCCATGGCGCGCAACACCTCGAAGCTGCCCAGGTGCGCGCCCACCAGAAAAGCCCCGGGCTGTCGGTCCAGTGCCTGCTGCACGGCGTCGTGCCCGGTGATGCGGATGTCGAACAGATCGAAGCGGTCGTTGAGCAGGTAGATGCGGTCGTGCACGGTGCTGGCGAAGGTCAGCACGTGGCGGTAACCGTCGCGCCAGGTGGGCGCGCGGCCGAGCGCTCGCGTGAGGTAGGCCCGCCCGTTGCGCCGAGCCCTGGGCGAGAACAGCACGAAGTACAGCGCGATGCCGCGCAACACCAGCCGCCCCACCGGGCGCCCCAGGCGCAGCGAGATCCACACCATCAGGCGCAGCGGCCCCAGGTGGCTGCGCTCCTTCTGCTGCATCCAGTCGGGCGTGGGTCCGCCCGTCATGGCGCTGGCGGCACGAGGCTGCCCGTGGCCACCTCGACGCCCTCGCAGGTCACGCTGAATGCCACCGAGCCGCGCGGCGTGGTCTGCAGGGCAAAGCGCAGGGTCTGGCCCGGGCCGACCGGCACAAAAAACTTGGCTTGTGCCACCTGCCAACCCGCCCGGCCGTCCTCGGCGCGCAACTGCGCGGCGAACAGCAGCGCCTGGTCGAGCAGCACCACGCCGGGCACGATGGGCCGGCCCGGAAAGTGCCCGGCGAAGGCCGGGTGATCGGGCGGCACCGCCCAGACGAACTCAGCCGTGTCCATGTGGCACCTTCTCGGCGTAGAGCGCCTGCAGCGCCTGGCGCGTGAGCTTGCCGGTGTTGTTGCGCGGCAGGGCGTCCAACAGCACCAATGGGCGCGGCAGAAAGATCGCGTCCAGCCGCTGGCGCAGGCCGGCCATGATCTCGCGCGCATCCAGCGAGGGCGCCACCACAAAGGCGGCCAGACGCGTCACGCCGTCGGCATCGTCCGCGTCGTCCGGCAGAAAAAAGGCCGCGTCCACCACACCGGGCAAGGCGCCGATCTGGTGGTTGAGCCAGGCCAGCGAGGTGCGTTTGCCCGCGATGTTCACCAGGTCGGCGTGGCGGCCGTGCAGCAGGAACGTGCCGTCGGCGCAGGACTCGATCACATCGGCCAGCGGCACCCGGCCTTCGACGTGGCCGCCGCTGGCGTGGGTGGTGTCGCCAACGTGCTCGAGCCGCACCGCGCGCAGCGGATGCCAGGCCGCGCCGTCGAGGGTGCGGCGGCTGGCCAGGGCGGACGATTCGGTCGAGCCGTAGATCTCGTGCACCGGCGCGCCACAGCGTGCTTCGGCGCGGCGCGCGAGGTCGGGGCTCAGCGGCGCGGTGGCCGAGAGCACCAGGTCCAGCGGCGGCACGGGCAGGTCGGACGCGAGCAGGGCCGAGAGGTGGAACGGCGTGGTCACCAGCATGCGCGGGCGCGGCACGGCCTGCAGCGCGGCCACGATGTCCTGCGGGTAAAACGGTTTGGCGGCCGCGAACCGGCAGCCGCCGTGCAGGGCCACGAGGAAAGTCGACTCGAAGCCGTAGCTGTGTTGTGTGGGCACGGTGCCGACGATGGTCTGCGGGTGCTGCAGCAGGCCCAGTGCCGCGGCTTCGGCGCGCCCGTTCTGCACCAGCTTGCCCCAGGTCTTGTGGTGTGGCTGCGGCAGGCCGGTGGAGCCCGAGGTGAACAGGATGGCCACGGTCTTCGCGTCGTCCACCTGCGGCATCGCTTGCACGGCGGGTCGGCTCAGCGTGGCGAGATCGGGGAACACCGTGCCGCTCAGGCCCGGCAACTCCGTTGGCTTGTCGGCCAGCCAGGTGGTGCCGGGGTGGTCGGCGGCGAGGCGCTGCAAGGTCTCCGGCGATTGCGACGAGGGCTGCAGGCTGACCTTGCCGGCGAGCAGCCCGGCCACGAAGCCGACCGCGAAGTGGTAACGGTCGTCGCACAGGTTGAGCTGCCAGCCGCCCTCGGGCAACTGCGCGGCCAACGCGTGCGCGTCGGCCAGGAAATCGCGCACGCTCACCGGGCCGCTGGCGCGCCAGGCGAACACGTCGTCCAGCCCACGGTCGCTGATCAACGGTGAGCTGCTCATGACCGGGAAGAGCCGGCGTTTCGCGCTGCCGATTCGCGCCGGTAAGCGCGCACGATGTCGGCGAGGCCGGGACGCTCGTGCGGCGGCAGCACACACAGGCGCCACGCGTGTTCCACCACGAACATCACAGCGATCAGCGGTCCGGTGAGCACGTTGGCGTGCACCGACCACACGGCCGCGGGCGCCCAGATGAACAGCCCGGTGGAGACCAGTGCGTTGATGAAGAAGAACAGTGTCCAGGCCAGCGTGACGTTGCGCGTGTAGCGCACCTTGCGCTCGGACAGCTCGTGGGCGAAGATGCGCCGCGCCATGCGGGTGATGAGGGCATCGCCCGGGCCGAGCAGCGACTTGCCGAACAACACGCCCAGCGCCACGTGGATGCCCAGGTGCTGCAGGTAATACAGCAGCGGCACGTTGTGACGCAGCTGCGGCCAGAGCCAGGCCACGAGCGCGCCAAGAGCCATCACACCGCCCGCACGCACGGCCCACTGCGGCCAGCGCCACAAGGCCATGAGCACGGCCACGGCGATCGGCAGCACGGCCACCACGGCGTTCACATCGGCGTTGCCCCAGCCGGTGCTGCCCACGTGGGCGGCGACCACCCAGGCCGCCATGAGCAGCAGCACACCGACGTTGCGCAGCACCGAAAGAGCGGTCATGCGTTCGGGCGTTTCACTGCGTGCGCTGGCTGGCGATGTGCGCCGACAGGGCGCGCGGCGTCGAGAAGATCTTCTCGTTGTCTTCGTTGTCCGAGCGCATCTGGAAGCCGTAGCGCTTGGAGATCACGAGCGAGATCTCCAGCATGTCGATGGAGTCCAGCCCCATGCCGTCGCCGTACAGCGGGCCGTCGGGGTCCACATCGGCCAGGGTGAGCTCCATGTTGAGCGCTTCAATGATCAGGGCGACCACCTCGGGCCAGAGGGCGTCGACGGTGGCGGGGGAAACAGGTTCGGTCATGGGATTCATTCGAGGTGTCAGGTTCAGCGCGGCGGAGCGCGCAAGGCCAGCACGGCGTTGCTGCCGCCGAAGGCAAACGAGTTGGACAGGGCCGCCTGCAACGGTACCCGCCGCCGGCCCTGGAGGATGTGGTCGACCCCTTCGCAGGCGGGGTCGATGCGCCCGGCGAGGTGGGCGGTGGGTGGCACGGCCTGCTCGCGCAAGGCCAGGGCCGTCACCACCGCCTCGATGGCGCCGGAGGCACCGAGCAGGTGGCCGTGCATGGATTTGGTGGCGCTCACGGGCAGGCGGCTGGCACCGTCACCAAACACCTCGCGCAGCGCCGCGATTTCCACCGGATCGCCCTCGGCGGTGGCTGTGCCGTGGGCGTTGACATAACCGATGTCGGATGGCTCCAGGCCTCCGTCGGCCAGCGCGGCGCGCAGCGCGCGCACCTGGCCCGCGCTGCTCGGGCGCACCAGGTGGCTGCGGTCACAGCTGGCGCCGAAGCCCACGATTTCGCCGTGGATGGTGGCGCCGCGGGCCACCGCGTGGTCCCAGGCTTCCAGCACCAGGGCGGCACCCCCTTCGCCGAGCACCAGGCCCGCGCGGTCGGCCGAAAAAGGCCGGCAGGCCGAAGGCGCCGTCTGCGCATCGCCCGGTGCCATGACACGCATCGCCTCCCAGGCGCGCACCACGCCATAAGACTGGCACACATCGGAGCCGCCGGTGAGCATCACGTCGGCGTCGCCGCTGCGCACGCGCCGGAACGCTTCACCGATGGCGATGCCCGACGAGGCGCAGGCGGCGGTGTGGCTGGAGCTCACGCCGCCCAGGCCGAGCTGGATGGAGATGTGCGCGTTGACCGCGTTGTTCATGCCCTGCACCACCGACAGCGGCGACAGGCGCTCGCGCCCCTTCTGCCACATCTCGCGGCTGCCGCGCTCGTGAGCCGACAGGCCGCCCAGCGCGGTGCCCCAGATGCAGCCCCAGGTGTCGCGCTCGGCCGCATCGGCGGCCTCGGGCTGGCGCGGCAGACCCGCGTGTGCCCAGGCCTGGAACGCGGCGGCGGTGCCGAGCTGCGCGAAGCGCTCCATCATCATGGCCAGCGGTTTGCCCAGCTCCACCTCGGGCTCGAAGCCCTGGCAGCTCACGAACGGTGTGGACAGCGGACGCGGCAGATCGTCGGTGAGCAGGTGGCGCACGCCCGACTCGCCGGCGAGCAGGCGTTCGAAAAAATCACCCAGGTCCCCGCCCCAGGGGCTGATCAGGCCAATGCCGGTGATGGCTACACGGCGCGCCTGCATGGCTCAGCCGGTCTTCAACGGCGTGAGCGCATCGATTGCCGACTGCATGTCGGCCACGGTGCGCGGGGGCGACAGGTCGGACGGGATCTCGATGCCGAAACGGTCTTCGGCTTCGAACATGAGCTCGGCCAGCATCAGCGAGTCCACGCCCAGGTCGGCCAGCAGGGCACCGGGCTGGATCTGGTGGGGAACGACGCCCAGGCGCTCGGTCAGAAAGTTGCGGATCAGTTCGGCGGAGTTCATGGGTGGGACACAACAGAAAGACCGGCACGCAAGGACCGGGGCACAGGCCACGACACTGAAGAAAACACGGGGAGCTCCTCCGAAGCAACAACCATCTTGTTGTTCTGGGTGGCCTGGGTCGGCCACGCGCTGCTGTCGGGGTCGCAGGGCCGTGGATTATACAAATTACCCGACAGTACCTTGGGGACATTTCACACGCTTGACGTACAGTCAGCCGGCGCTGCCACCGGTCGCCAACCCACCTTGCCCATGACACCACCTTCCGATCGCGCCTGGGCTCGTCGCCTGTATTCCCGCTTCACCACGCTCTGGTACCTCAAGGCCCTGGGCACCACGGTCTTCATGGTGCTGTTTTTCCAGGCCTATTTCCGGGTCCAGCAACACCCGCTGCGCGAGCCCTTCACGATGCCCATGCTCGCCATCGACGACTGGGTGCCGTTCACCCCCGCGGGCTTTGCGGCCTATGTCTCGCTCTGGGTCTACGTGTCGCTGCCCGCGGCCTTCATGCCCAACCTGCGCTCGCTCATCGTTCAGGGCCTCTGGACGGCGGCCCTGTGCATCTTCTGCCTGCTGCTGTTCTGGGTGTTTCCCACGCAGACACCGGTGCTGGACATCGACTGGTCGCAGCACCCGCAACTGGCCTTCATGAAAAGCGTGGACGCCACGGGCAATGCCTGTCCCTCGCTGCACGTGGCCTCTGCCGTGTACGCCGCCTTCTGGCTGCACCGCATCTTTGTTCAGATCGGCGCACCCACGCTGCTGCGCTGGCTGAGTGTGTTGCAGTGCGCCGTCATCCTCTGGTCCACCATGGCGATCCGGCAGCACGTGTTTCTGGACGTGGTGGCCGGCGCGCTGGTGGGCGCGCTGTTTGCGTGGTTGTCGCTGCGCGGGTCGTCGCCCGTGCCCGTCACTGCAACAAGGGTGAGCGCAGGATGATCTGCACCGTGGCGAAGAAGTGCTCTTCCAGGGCCTTGAGCGCCGCGGGCTCGTCGCGCGCCAGCACCGCGTCCACCAGCCGCTTGTGTTCGCCTTTCACGTCGCGGTGGTGGTCGGTGTCCAGCGGCACCGAGAGCAGGCGGTAGCGCTCGCTCTGCGCGTACAGCACCGCGCGCATGCGCAGCAGCCAGGCGCTGGGGCAGGCGGCCACCAGCGCTTCGTGAAACGCGCCGTGGGCCTGGTTCCAGGCCAGCGTCTTGCGGGCCTCGGCTTCCGACGGCGTTTCCTGCAGCCGCTCCATGCGGTGCGCGGCGGCCACGATGCCGGTTTCCCACTCCACATCGCCGTGCTGCATGGCCTTGCTCAGGCACAGCCATTCGAGCTCCACGCGCGTGCGGGTGAGGTCCAGCAGCTCTTCCTTGCTCACCGGGCTCACGCGGTAACCCCGGTGCGACTCGGCGGTGACCATGCCCTCGGCGCCCAGGCGCGAGAGCGCTTCGCGGATGGCGCCCAGGCTGACCTCGAAACGCTGTTCGAGCGCCTTGATGTTGAGCTTGGCACCGGGCAGCAACCGGCCTTCCAGGATCTCCTGGCGGATGCGCTGGCAGACGGTCTCGGCCTGGGTGGTTTTGGCGGTGGTGGTCATGGCTGGCGGATTTTATGCGGGAATGTACCAATGATAAAAGAATAGATTATTTGCCGAACGATACATCTTCACTGGTAGAGTGCCCTCCCATGAACACACACAGGAGCGAGCGATGAAGTTGGTACGTTTCCAGCGCGAGGGGCGCGAAGGCTGGGCGGTGCAGGACCCCGCCAGCGGCGCCTGGCACGGCGCCACCGAGGGCGCCAGCGCCCACCCCGGGTCACTGGACGCCGCGATCCGCCAGGGCCGTCCCGCGCTCGACGCCGCCGCCCGGGCCATGCGCGCCCAGCCCGTGGTCGACCTCGCGGGGGTGGAATTCCTGCCCCCGGTGGCCGAGCCGCGCAAGATCATCTGCGTGGGCCTGAACTACCGCGACCACTCGGCCGAAAGTGGCTTCGAGCAACCCGCCTACCCCACGTTGTTCTCGCGCTTCAACACCAGCGTGGTTGCCCACGGCGAACCGCTGGAGCACGCCGGCCTGTCGGACACGCTGGACTTCGAGGGAGAACTGGTGGCCGTGATCGGCACCGGTGGCTCGTGCATCCGCAGGGAGGACGCGCTCTCGCACGTGCTGGCGTACTCGGTGTTCAACGACGGCAGCGTGCGCGAGTACCAGTTCAAGACGCCGCAATGGACCATGGGCAAGAACTTCGACCGCACCGGCGGCTTCGGGCCCTGGCTGGTCACCGCCGACGAACTGCCGCCCGGCGCCGCCGGCCTGCGGCTGGAGACACGGCTCAACGGCCAGACCGTGCAGTCGGCCAACACCAGCGACATGGTGTTCGACGTGGCCTCGCTCATCGTGACCATCAGCGAAGCCATCACGCTCGAAGCCGGCGACCTGATCGTGGCCGGCACGCCGGCGGGCATCGGCCACGCCCGTGAGCCGCGCCTCTACATGCAACCCGGCGATGTCTGTGAAGTCGAGATCGAGCGCATCGGCCTGCTGCGCAACCGGATCCAGGCCAGAAACCCGTCCCACCAACCCGCCCACCCAGAGGAGACAACCGCATGAAACTCAACCGACTGCTGGCCGCCATGGCCCTCACGACCCTGACCGCGCTGGGCACCAGCGCCGTGGCGCAGGACTTCAAGGCGCGCACCGCGCGCTTTGGCCACGGTCTGGCCGACGCCCACCCGGCTGGCCAGGCCGCCAAACAGTTTGCCGCCGAGATGGACAAAGCCAGCGCCGGCAAGATGAAGATCTCGGTGATCGCCAACCAGGCCCTCGGCCCGGACCCACAGATGCTGGCGGCGCTGCAAGGCGGCGTGCAGGAGTTCTACACCGGCAGCGCGCTGGCCATGCTGGGCCAGGTCAAGGAACTCGGTTTTCAGGACGTGCCCTTTCTCTTCAACACCGAAGCCGAAGCACACGCCGTGTTCGACGGCCCGGTGGGCGCGCACCTCAACGCCAAACTCGCCGCCGTGGGCATCCACGTGCTGGGCTGGTGGGAAAACGGCTTTCGCCACATCACCAACTCCAAGCGCCCGGTCAACACGCTGGACGATCTGAAGGGCCTGAAGCTGCGCACCCAGCCCAACCCGCTCACGCTCGACGCCTTCAAGGCCATCGGCGCCAACGCCTCGCCACTGCCGTGGTCCGAGCTCTTCGTGGCGCTGGAAACCAGGGCCTTCGACGGCCAGGAAAACCCGGTGGTGCTCATGTACACGCAGCGCTTCTATGAAGTGCAGAAGTACATGACGCTCTCGGGCCACGTGTATTCACCGCTGATCTTTGCGGTGTCCAAAAAGTACTGGGACAGCCTTTCGCCCGCTGAGCAGACGGCCATGAACACCGCCGCGAAGAACGCCACCGCGTACCAGCGCAAGTCCACCGCGGCCGAGGCCGGCAACGCGCTGCAGGGCATGAAGGACAAGGGTGTGCAGGTCACGCAGTTCTCGCCCGCCGACCTGCAGGCCATCCGCGACCGTGTGCCACCCGCCATTGCGCCACACCTGGAAAAAATCGGTCCCGAGTTCATGACCCTGGTGCGCACCGAGATCGCCAAGGTGCGCGGCACGGCGAAATAAGTGAACGCCGTCACCTTGCCACCCGGGCTGCTGGCCAGCCTGGGCACCCTGCTGGGCGAACGCCTGTCCACCAGCACGGCCGTGTGTGATCACCACGGCCGTGACGAGTCGATCTTCGCGGCCATGCCACCCGGCGCGGTGGCGTTTGCGCGCAGCACCGACGAGGTGGTGGCCATCGTCAAACTGTGTCGCGAACACCGCGTGCCGCTGGTGCCCTACGGCGCGGGCTCTTCGCTCGAAGGCCACACGCTGGCCACACAAGGCGGCGTCACACTCAACCTGCAGCAGATGGACCAGGTGGTCGCCATTCACGGCGACGACCAGACCGCCACCGTGCAGCCCGGCGTGACACGCAAGGCGCTGAACGCTGCGCTGCGCGACCAGGGCCTGTTCTTTCCGGTGGACCCCGGCGCCGACGCCACCATCGGCGGCATGTGCGCCACACGCGCCAGCGGCACCAACGCCGTGCGCTACGGCACCATGCGCGAGAACGTGGTCAACCTCACCGTGGTCACGCCCGACGGGCAACTCATCAAGACCGCGCAACGTGCTCGCAAAAGCGCCGCCGGGTACGACCTCACGCGCCTCTTCGTGGGCTCCGAAGGCACGCTGGGCGTGGTGGTGGAAGCCACGGTGAAGCTGCACCCCCTGCCCGAGAGCATCATGGCCGCCGTGTGCGCCTTCCCCGGCATCGACGCGGCCGTGCAGGCGGTGGTGCAGACCATCCAGGTGGGTGTGCCGATCGCACGCTGCGAGTTTGTCGATCGTGTCGCGATCCGCGCGCTCAACGGTTACAGCAAGACCGGCCTGCCCGAGCAGCCCCACCTGTTCTTTGAATTCCACGGCAGCGAAGCCGGCGTGCGCGAGCAGATCGACCTGGTGCAGGCCATCGTGGGCGAGCTCGGGGGTGAGAGCTTTCAGTGGTCGCGAACGCCCGAGGAGCGCACGCGCCTGTGGGAAGCGCGGCACAACGTCTACTTTGCGGCGCTGCAGTTGCGCCCGGGTTGCCGCAGCGTGGTCACCGACGTGTGTGTGCCCATTTCACGGCTGGCCGATTGCGTCAACGAGACCGCAGCCGACCTGCAGCGGTCGGGTCTGATCGCGCCCATGGTGGGCCACGTGGGCGACGGCAACTTTCACGTGCAGATGCTGGTGGACGGCGACAACGCTCACGAGGTGGAGCAGGCTGAAGCGCTCAACGCGCGGCTGGTGGCGCGCGCCATCGCCATGGACGGCACCTGCACCGGCGAGCACGGCATCGGCCTGCACAAGCAGGGTTTCCTGATCGACGAACTCGGCGATGCGCCGGTGGCACTGATGCGACAGATCAAGCACGCGATCGATCCGGACAACCTGATGAACCCGGGCAAGATCTTTGCGTTTTGACATGAAATCGCTCATCCACTGGTACTTCAAGGCGCTCGAAGCCGTCATGGTGCTCTGCCTGGCGGCCATGTGCGTCATGGTGTTCGGCAACGTGGTGCTGCGCCACGTGTTCGACTCGGGCATCAACACCTCGGAAGAGCTCGCGCGCTTCATGTTCATCTGGCTCACCTTCCTCGGCGCCATCGTGGCCATGCGCGAAGGGGGTCACCTGGGCATGGACATGGTCGTGAGCCGCCTCACCGGACGCACGCGACGTGCCGCGCTGCTGCTGGGGCATGTGCTGGTGCTGGTGTGCTGTGGCGTGTTGCTCTGGGGCCTGCTCCTGCAACACGACATCAACGTGGCCAACATCGGCCTGGTCACCGGCATGTCGTTGTCCATCGTGTACTCGGTGGCCTACCTGTGTGCGGTCTCGATCGGCGCGATGGTGCTGGTCAACATCGTGACCCTGCTGCGCGGGCACGACCTCGCGGACCCGACACCCGCTGCGAACGACTGAGCCCACCCCATGATCGTTCTTGTTTTCGTTCTCTCGCTGCTCGCGGCCATGGCGCTGGGCATGCCGATCGCCTTCGCGCTCATGGTCTCCAGCATGGCCATGATGGCCTGGATGGACATCTTCAATGCGCAGATCCTGGCGCAGAACATGCTCTCCGGCGCCGACAGTTTTCCGCTGATGGCGATCCCGTTTTTCGTGCTCGCCGGCGAGCTCATGAACGCCGGCGGCATCTCGCGGCGCATCGTGGGTGTGGCCGGCGCGTGGGTCGGCCACTTCAAGGGTGGCCTGGGCTATGTGGCCATCTTCGCCTGCGTGATCATGGCCTCGCTCTCGGGCTCGGCAATTGCCGACACCGCGGCCGTGGCAGCCCTGCTCATCCCCATGATGCGCAAGGCCGGCTACAACATGCCGCGCGCCTCGGGGCTGATCGCCTCGGGCGGCATCATCGCGCCCATCATCCCGCCCTCCATCGGCTTCGTCATGTTCGGCGTGGTGGCCAACGTGTCCATCACCAGCCTGTTTCTCGCCGGCATCGTGCCCGGCCTGCTCATGGCCATCGCCCTGGTGGGCACCTGGATGTTCCAGGCCAAGCGCGACGACATGCCGCGGGGCGAGAAGGCCACCATGCAGGAACGCTGGTCGGCCACCTTCGCCGGCGTCTGGGCGCTGCTGCTGCCGGTGCTCATCGTCGGCGGCCTCAAGGGCGGCTTCTTCACACCCACCGAGGCCGCCGTCGTGGCGGTGTTCTATGCGGTGTTCGTCGGCTTCGTGGTCTACCGCGAGCTCAAGGTCTCGCAGCTCTACGCCTTGCTGTTGGCGGCGGGCAAGACCTCGGCCGTGGTCATGTTTCTCGTGGCGGCGGCACAGGTCACGGCCTGGCTGATCGCGGCGGCCAACATCCCCATGGTGGTGGCCGACCTGCTGCAGCCGCTGGTGGGTTCGCCCACGCTCTTGCTGCTCGTGATCATGTTGCTGATCGTGGTGGTGGGCACCGCACTCGACTTCGCGCCCACCATCCTGATCCTGGCGCCGGTGCTCATGCCGGTGGTGCGCATGGCCGGCATCGACCCGGTGTACTTCGGCGTGCTGTTCATCATGAACAACGCCATCGGCCTCATCACACCGCCGGTGGGCACGGTGCTCAATGTGGTGGCCGGTGTGGCGCGCGAGCGCCTGGAGTCGGTGATCCGCGCCGTGCTGCCCTACCTCGCGGCGCAACTCGGCGTGCTGCTTCTGCTGGTGCTGTTTCCGCAGATCGTGCTGGCGCCGCTGCGCTTCTTCCTGCGCTGACGACTCCCACCGGGCCTGGGGCCCGGTGTAGCCTCTCGCCATGGATTCCCTGATCACCGCCGCCGCGCGCGCGCTGGCCACGGGCGATGCGCTCGGCGCGCTCAAACGTGTGGCCCTGCGCGACGACCCGCCCGCGCTGGCCTTGCGCGGCATCGCCATGGCGCAGCTCGGGGACCACCCGCGTGCACGCGATCTGTTGCGGCGCGCGGCCCGGCGCTTTGGCGCTCACGAAGCGCTGTCGCGGGCGCGCTGCGTGGTGGCCGAGGCCGAGGTGGCGCTGGCCATGCGCGAACTCGGCGGCTCGACGCGTGCACTGGCCAACGCCGCCACCACGCTGGCGACACACGGCGACCGCGCCAATGCGCAGCAGGCGCGGCTGATTGCCGCGCGGCGCTGGCTGCTAACCGGCCACCTGGGCGAGGCGGCCGACGCGCTGGCGCGCACCGATGCGCGTGGTCTCTCTCCGGCCCTGTCGGCGGTGGCCGAGCTGATCGGCGCCGAACTGGCGCTGCGCGCCTTGCGCGTGGGCGAGGCGCGTGCGTCGCTCGAGCGCGCCGAGGCGGCGGCGGAGCGCTCGGGCGTGCCGGCCTTGCAGGCCGAGGTGGCGCAGGCCCTGGCCTCGCTGGCACAGCCTGCGGCTCGGCGCATGGCGAGCGGCGGCGAGCAGGCCTTGACCCTCGACGCAGTCGCGGCGCTGCTGGCGTCGGACGCCCTCGTGGTCGACGCCTGCCGCCACGGCGTTGGCAGCGGATCTGCCTGGGTGTCGCTGGCGCGCCGGCCCGTGCTGTTTGCGCTGGCGCGCGCGCTCGCGCAGGCCTGGCCGGGCGATGTGGACCGCGAGGCCTTGATCGCCGACGCGTTTCGCACCCGCCGCCCCGACGAGACCCACCGGGCGCGCCTGCGCGTGGACATCGGGCGGCTGCGCGCGCTGGTCAAGTCCCTGGGCCGCATCGAAGCCACCGAACGCGGTTTCATGCTTCAGCCGCTGGACGGGCGCAACGTGGTGGTGTTGAAGCCGCCTTTCGACGGCGATCAGGCGTCGCTGCTCGCGCTGCTGTCCGACGGTGCGGCCTGGTCCACCTCGGCGCTCGCGCTGGCGCTGGATGCCAGCCAGCGCACGGTGCAACGTGCACTTGCCGAGCTGGAAACACAGGGCCGTGTGCGCGCCATCGGCCAGGCGCGGGCGCGGCGCTGGCTGGCGCCGCCGCTGGCCGGATTCACGACGATCTTGTTACTCCCCACTGCGCTGCCGATTGCCTAGAGTGACCTCCAGGCGCCGACGACCGGCGCCACCCACCAGGAGCCCCACCATGACCAGCACGTCCACCGCAACACCGCCCTCCACCGTCCAGTCCACCCCCGCCGACATCGTTCGCGAATACGGCCCCTTCGAGGGCGCGGGCCGCGTCAACGGCGTCACCCACGACGGCCGGCAGGTATGGGCCTCCGTCGGCGACCAGATCGTGGCCTTCGATCCCGCCAGCGGCCAGACCACCCGCACGCTGGAGCACGCGGGCGACGCCGGCACCGCGTTCGACGGCAAGCACCTGTACCAGATCGCCGAAGCGCGCATCGACAAGATCGACCCGGGCACGGGTGCGGTGCTGCACTCCATCCCCGCCCCCGGCAACGGCGCCGACTCCGGCCTCACCTGGGCCGAAGGCAGCCTGTGGGTGGGTCAGTACCGCGACTGCAAGATCCACCAGATCGACCCCGCCACCGGCGCCATCCAGCGCACCATCGAGTCGAACCGTTTTGTGACCGGCGTGACCTGGGTCGACGGCGAGCTCTGGCACGGCACCTGGGAAGGTGAAGAGAGCGACATTCGCCGCATCGACCCGCAGAGTGGCGCGGTGCTGGAACGGCTGGAGATGCCCGCCGGCACCGGCGTGAGCGGGCTGGAGTCCGACGGTGCCGACCTGTTCTATTGCGGTGGGGGCCTGAGCGGCAAGGTGCGCGCGGTGAAGCGCCCCCGGCGCGCCTGAGCCGACCCCGCAGGCTCAGTGTTTCCAGAACTCCGGGCGCGCGTACTCGTGCTTGAGGAAGTCGATCCACAGGCGCACGCGAAGCGCCAGGTGTTTGCGCTGCGGGAACAGCGCAAAGATGCCGTTGGGCGGCGCGGCGAAATCGTCGAGCACGCTCACCAGCCGCCCGGCCGTGATGTCGGCCTCCACCTCCCAGGTGCTGCGCCAGGCGATGCCGTAACCGGCCAGGCACCATTCGTGCAGGACCTGCCCGTCGGTGCAGTCCAGCGGGCCGCCGGGTCGCAGGTGGGTGATGGTGGTCTCGCCGCCCTCTCCCGGCATGGCGAAGGCCCAGCCGCGTGTTTGAGAAGCGTCACTCGACAGCGTGAGGCAGTCAAAACGCACCAGGTCGGCCGGGGTCTGCGGGCGACCGTGGTGCTGCAGATAACGTGGGGTGGCCACGCACAGTCGGCGGTTCTCCGCCAGGCGCACGCTCACCAATGAAGAGTCGGGCAGATCACCCACGCGCACCGCGCAGTCGTAGCCCTCGCCGGCCACATCGACCACGCGGTCGCTCAGGTTGAGCGAGATCGTCACCTCGGGGTGCAGTTCGCGAAAGTGCGGCACCAGCGGCGCCACGTGGCGGCGGCCAAAGCCGGCCGGCGCGGTGATGCGCAAATGCCCGCTGGCCTTCACCCCGCCGGCGCTCACGCTGGCTTCGGCGTTGGCCAGGTCGGTCAGCAGGCGGTGGCAGTCTTCGAGGAAGGCACTGCCTTCGTGGGTGAGGGTGATGCGCCGCGTGGTGCGCACCATGAGCTTCACGCCCAGGCGGGCTTCCAGCGCGTCGAGCCGGCGGCCGATGATGGCCGGGGCCACGCCTTCGGCTTTGGCAGCGGCGGTCAGGCTGCCACGCGTGGCCACCGACGTGAAGGTTTCGAGTTGTTTGAGTTTGTCCACCGGGGCAGATTACCCCACAAACCGTAGCGGACTCATGACGTTTACGCCTGGATTGATGACTTCTCAGGCCGCTTTCACCACCGTCCGGCTCAGGCGCGCGGCGTCTTCGGCCGAGTAACCCAGCTCGGCCAGCAGCTCGGCGCTGTGTTCGCCCAGCCGGGGCGGGCTGCGGCGCACGCCCAGGCGTTCGCCGTCAAGCGCGAGCGGCAGCAGCACGGTTTGTGCGGTCTGGCCGGCACGTTCACCGTCGGGCAGGGTGATGGGAGCCAGGCCCCCGGTTGCGCAGAGGTGCGGATCGTCGAGCAGCTCGTGGGGTTGGGTGATGGGTGCAAACGGCAGGCCGTGGCGTTCGAACAGCGCAGCGAGGTCGGCCGCGGTCTGCTGCGCGAGGCGCTCACGCAGCAACGGGATGAGCCAGTCGCGGCAACGCACGCGGTTGTTGTTGCCCAGCAGGCGCTCGTCGGCCTTGAGGTCGTCGTAGCCAAAGGCCTCGCAGAAGATCGCCCACTGGGTGTCGCTCACCACCGCGAGAAAGATCTGTTCGTTGTCCTTGACCTTGAACACGTCGTAGATGCCCCAGGACGAGATGCGCTCGGGCATGGGCGCGGCCGGCAGGCCGGTCACCGCGAACTGCATCATGTGCTGCGCCACCAGAAACACGTTGTTCTCGAACAGCGAGCTTTGCACCTCGCTGCCCACCCCGGTTTTCTCGCGCGCGCTGAGCGCGGCCATGACACCGATGGCACCGAACAGGCCGCCCATGATGTCGTTCACCGACGAGCCCGCGCGCAGCGGATCACCCGGACGCCCGGTCATGTAGGCCAGGCCACCCATCATCTGCACCACCTCGTCGAGCGCGGTGCGGTGGTCGTACGGGCCGGGCAGGAAACCCTTGTGGCTCACGTGGATGAGGCGCGGGTTCAGCGTCTTCAGGCTCGGGTAGTCCAGGCCCAGCTTCTTCATCGTCTCGGGCTTGAAGTTTTCGCTCACCACATCAGCGGTGGCGATCAGCTTGAGCACCGCCTCCTTGCCTTCGGGCGTTTGCACATCGAGCACCAGGCTCTTCTTGTTGCGGTTGAACAGCGGGTAGAAGCCCGCGCCCGAACCGAGCAGGCGGCGCGTGTTGTCGCCGGCCGGCGGCTCGACCTTGATGACCTCGGCCCCCAGGTCGGCCAGCACCATGCCACAGGTGGGGCCCATGACCATGTGGGTGAATTCGACGACGCGCAGACCTTCGTACGGGAATTTTGTCATGGTGTTGGGTGGGTGGGCCACCCCTTGGGCAAACCGGCTTCGGGCGTCATGCCGTAGACCGGTTCACCCGGCAGGCCGGCCTTGAGGGGTTCGCGCGCGGCGATGAGTTTGGAGATGTCGATGCCGGTGCGCACGCCCATGGCCTCGAACATGAAGACCAGGTCTTCGGTGACCACGTTGCCCGAGGCGCCGGGCGCATAAGGGCAACCGCCCAGGCCACCGAGCGAGGCGTCGAAGGTGCGCACGCCCACGTCGTAAGCCGCGAGGCAATTGGCCAGGCCGAGACCACGCGTGTTGTGCATGTGGGCCGCGCCGGCGCGCTCTCCCAGTTCGGCGCGCAGCCGCGTGAACAGGCGGCGCACCTGCGCCGGGTTGGCCATGCCCGTGGTGTCCGACAGACCCACCTCGTCCGCACCCGCCTCCACACAGGCCACGGCCAGGCGGATCACGTCGTCTTCGGCCACCGCGCCTTGCAGCGTGCAGCCAAACGCAGTGGACAGGCCCACCTCCATGGCGACCGCGGGCACGGCATCGCGCCGCAGCGCATGGACCTCGCGCAGCTCGTCGAGCATCTGCGCCGGCGTCTTTCGCACGTTCGCCAGGGAATGCGCCTCGCTCACCGACACCGGCAAGGTGATCTTGAGCACGCCCGCGGCCAGCGCAGCCTCGGCACCGCGAAGGTTGGGCACCAGCGCCATCACCACGAGGCCAGGGTGCTGCAAGGCGTGTTGCACCACGGCGGGTGTGTCCGCCATCTGAGGCAGCAACCTGGGCGGCACGAAGGAGCCCACCTCGATCTCGCGCAGGCCGGCCGCCACAAGCGCGTCGATCCAGCGCAGCTTGTGTTCCGTCGGCATGGTCGCCTTGACGGATTGCAGCCCGTCGCGCGGGCCGACTTCGCTGATGAGGACTTCGGGGGTGGTGGGCATGGCGGAAGTCGGTTTGAGCTTGCGTTCTATCTGACAGAACGATATTCTTTCTGTTGAAAGAATCGCAGATCACCTCCTGCCTGTCAACCCAAGCCTCTACATGCCCCGCAAAGCGCAAACCCCATCGCTCGCTGACACCAATGCCACCAGCGGCGGCACCGCCGCGGTGGACCGCGCGCTGTCCTTGCTCGGTGCGTTCCGCGCGGGCGACGCGGCCTTGTCGCTCGCCGAACTGGCCGAGCGCACGCAGCTCTACAAAAGCACCGCCCTGCGCTTGCTGGCTTCGCTCGAACACGCGCACCTGCTGCAGCGGCTGGACGACGGGCGCTATGCCCTGGGCGGCGAAGTGGCGCGGCTGCACGGCATCTACGCGGCTTCGTTTTCGCTGGATCGCATCGTCATGCCCGTGCTGCGCCAACTGGTGGCCGCCACCGGCGAGAGCGCGGCGTACCACGTGCGCCAGGGCCAGGCGCCGAACCAGACCCGCCTGTGCCTTTATCGCGTGGACTCACCACACCCGGTGCGCGACCACATCCGCGCCGGCGAGGTGTTGCCGCTGCACCAAGGCACGGGTGGACGTGTGCTCTCGGCCTTTGGCGCGGGCGACGACAGCCGCAAACCCACCACCGCCGAGAAGCGCATCCACGCCCGCATCCGTGCAGAAGGTTTCATGACCGCCGTGGGCGACCGCTTGGCCGAAGTCGCCGGCATCTCGGCGCCGGTGTTCCATGCGGAAGGATCGATCGCCGCCTCGCTCACGCTCACGATGCCGGCGCACCGGTTTGATGAGCGGCATGTGGGAAAGGTGCTGTCGGCAGCGCGTGGGTTGAGTGGGCGGGTGGGGTAGCCCGAGGCGACTCATGTTCAACTGCGCCACTAAACAGAGCAGAGTGGTTGTATGCGGATGACCGCGTCAAGAAGAGGCGCACTCATGCGGAACAGGGCAACAGGTCGTCAGAGGCAGCGCTGCGCGGGAGGCGCGCCAATGTTCTTGTCTCACGGGTTCGTTCATAGCCCACGCGAAGCTCGCAACGCTCAATTACCGTCAAGAGAGTCACAAATAACCCGCAGAAAACAGATTCAATGCGCACTTATGTGTGGAATACAGTGCGGGGATGGAAAAACCCCGCGCAGTCCTCTTCGACGCCTACGGCACGCTCTTCGACGTGTACAGCGTGGGGCTGCTCGCCGAGCAGCTGTTCACCGGGCAGGGCACGCGGCTGGCCACGCTGTGGCGGGACAAGCAGATTGAATACACGCGGCTGGTGACCACCAGCGACCACGGCGCGCACTACCGGCCGTTCTGGGCGCTCACGCAAAGCGCGCTGGCCTACGCCATCAAGACGATTGCGCCCGAGGCGCGCAGCAACTGGCCCGCGTTTGAAGAGCGGGCCGCGCGGCTCATGAACCAGTACCGCCACCTCTCGGCCTTTCCGGAAAACCGCGCGGTGCTGCAGGCGCTGCGCGAGCGTGGTGTGGCCACCGGCATCCTGAGCAATGGTGACCCCGACATGCTGGGCATTGCGGTGCGCAGCGCCGGGCTGGAGGGCCTGCTCGATCACGTGATCAGCGTGGACCCCATCCGCAAGTACAAGACCCACCCCGAGGCCTATGCACTCGGCGAACAAGCCACCGGCCTGGCCTGTGGACAGATCGTGTTCGTGAGCAGCAACGCCTGGGACGCACTGGCCGCCACCTGGTACGGCTACCGCACGCTGTGGGTGAACCGGCAAAATCTCCCGTTTGAAGAACTCGGCACCCAGCCCCACCGCACCGGCAGCCAGCTCAGCGATGTGCTCGCCTTTTTTGACTGATTTCCTTTTTTTCAAAACCCCACGCCATGACACAACGCACCCAGATCCACGGCCTTCAAGTCGCCACCGTCCTCGCCGACTTCATCAACCAGAAAGTGCTGCCCGGCACCGGCGTGAGCGAGTCCGCCTTCTGGGCGGGCTTTGACGCCATCGTGAGCGACCTCGCGCCCAAGAACGCCGCGCTGCTCGCCGAGCGCGACCGCCTGCAGACGGAGCTGGACACCTGGCACGCGGCCCACCCCGGCCCCATCGCCGACATGGCGGCGTACCGCGCGTTCCTCGAAGGCAATGGCTACCTCGTGCCGCAGCCCAAGAAGGTGAAGGCCACCACGAAGAACGTGGACGACGAACTGGCCGTGCAGGCCGGTCCGCAGCTGGTGGTGCCGATCCTGAACGCGCGCTATGCGCTGAACGCCGCCAACGCGCGCTGGGGTTCGCTGTACGACGCGCTCTACGGCACCGACGTGATTTCGGAAGACAAGGGCTGCGAGAAAGTGGGCAAGAAGGGGGGCTACAACCCCAAGCGCGGCGCCAAGGTCATTGAATACGCGCGCCATGTGCTGGACCGCACCGCGCCGCTGAAGAAGGGCTCGCATGTGGGCTCCACCAGTTACAAGATCAACAAGGACGGCGAGCTCGTGGTGGGCCTGGCCGAAGGCGGGTCAGCCAAGCTGGCCGACAAGGCGCAGCTGGTGGGTTACCAGGGCGAAGCCAAGGCGCCCAGCTCGGTGCTGCTCAAGCACAACGGCCTGCACCTGGACATCCAGATCGACCGCAACACGGCCATCGGCAAGACGGACGCCGCCGGCGTGAGCGACCTGGTGCTGGAGGCCGCGCTCTCCACCATCCTCGACCTGGAAGACTCCATTGCTGCGGTGGACGCCGAAGACAAGGTGCTGGCCTACAGCAACTGGCTCGGCATCTTGCAGGCAACCCTGACCGAGTCGGTGAGCAAGGGCGGCACCACCTTCACGCGCGGCCTCAACGCCGACCGCGTGTACACGGCGCCCAACGGCAAGCCGAACGCCGTGCGCCTGCACGGCCGCTCGCTCATGTTCCTGCGCAACGTGGGCCACCTCATGACCAACCCGGCCATCCTCTGGGGTGCCGACGGCCAAGAGATTCCCGAAGGCATCATGGACGCGGTGGTCACCACCACCATCGCCCTGCACGACTTGAAGCGCACGAAGAAGGACGCCATCCGCAACTCGCGCAAGGGCTCGGTATACATCGTCAAGCCCAAGATGCACGGCCCGGCCGAGGTGGCGTTTGCCGCCGAACTCTTCGGCCGTGTGGAACAGCTGCTCGGCCTGCCCGAGAGCACGGTCAAGCTCGGCATCATGGACGAGGAGCGCCGCACTTCCGTCAACCTGAAGGCCTGTATTGCCGCTGCTTCGAGCCGTGTGGCTTTCATCAACACCGGCTTCCTGGACCGCACCGGCGACGAAATGCACACCGCCATGCTGGCCGGCCCCATGGTGCGCAAGGGAGACATGAAAACCAGCGCCTGGATCCAGAGCTACGAGCGCAACAACGTGCTGGTGGGCCTCTCGTGCGGCCTGCGCGGCAAGGCGCAGATCGGCAAAGGCATGTGGGCCATGCCCGACCTCATGGCCGAGATGCTCAAGCAGAAGATCGGCCACCCCAAGGCCGGCGCCAACACCGCCTGGGTGCCCAGCCCCACCGGCGCCACGCTGCACAGCCTGCACTACCACCAGGTGCTGGTGAGTGACGTGCAGAAAGAGCTGGAGAAGATCGATGCCAACAAGGAACGCGACGTCTTGCTCACCGGCCTGCTCACGATTCCCGTGACGGCCACGCCGAACTGGAGCGATGCCGAGAAGCAGCAGGAGCTGGACAACAACGTGCAGGGCATCCTGGGCTACGTGGTGCGCTGGGTCGACCAGGGCGTGGGCTGCTCCAAGGTGCCCGACATCCACAACGTGGGCCTGATGGAAGACCGCGCCACGCTGCGCATTTCCAGCCAGCACATCGCCAACTGGCTGCACCACGGCGTGGTGAGCGAAGCGCAAGTGACCAAGACTTTCGAGCGCATGGCCGCCGTGGTGGACGGCCAGAACGCCGGCGACCCGCTCTACAAGAAGATGGCCGGCAACTTCAAGACCAGCATGGCCTACCTGGCCGCACTGGACCTGGTGTTCAAGGGCAAGGCACAACCGAGCGGTTACACCGAGCCGCTGTTGCACGCGTGGCGTCTGAAGGTGAAGGCAGCCGCCTGATCCTTGCATCCGCCCCCTCTCCCAGAGGGAGAGGCTCCCCTCTTTCTCCCTCTCCCTCTGGGAGAGGGTTGGGGTGAGGGCTCCCGGCGAGCCAACCCGTCAACGCGGCGCCTTTGGGCGCCGTTTTTCATGGTGCCGCACGCGGACAATCCACCCATGACACTGCAATACCTCCTCTTCGACCCCAGCGACGACGGCGAAGGCACCGGCACCTGGGACGCCATGGCCAGCGTGCGTGCCGAGCAGTTGCCCGAGGTGATGAATGAGGTGAAGGCCGTGCTGGCGTGGGCCGAACAACACAGCCCCGGCCCACGCGGCCCGCTGGACGATGGTGGTGCGTGGGACGCCGACCATCTGGTTCAAGCCGAGGGCGACTGGACCACCGTGACGCTGACGCTCACCGGTCCGTGGGCCTGGGGTGAGGCCCTGGTGGCTCACTTCGGGGACTGAGGCAGCTGCCCTGCATTGACCGCATCCACCGCCGCCTGCGCCTTCTCCAGCCGCGCGCGCAGTTCCGGGTGCGTGGTGCCCATCAGCAGGTTCAGCGCCGACGGTGTGGTGCCGTGGATCTTGGCAAGCACGCTCACCATGGCTTGCGGGTTGCGGCCCACGGCGCGCAGCAGAGCGATGGCGCGCACGTCGGCGGCGTGTTCCTGCGCGTGCAGTTGTTGCTGCGCCTGGCGCGCCAGGGTTGAGCGGGGGTTGAACATTTCCAGGGCCATGCGGTCGCGGGCGTCTTCAAAGCGCATGGCGGGTTGCTTCAGGCGTTGCAGGTTGGCGCAGGCCTCCACCAACGAGTCGCGGCCTTCGATGTGGGCGAGTTCGTGTGCCATCACCGCAGCCAGTTCGTCGTCGGAGAGGTCTTCTTGCTTGCTCCACATCGCGCTGGTGAGGATGACCATGCCGTGGTCGGCGGCGTAGGCGTTGAGGTCTTTGTCTTCGTAGGCCAGCAGGTGCACGGCCGGGCCCTGGCGCAGCCGGGGAGCGGCGGCCACCAGGCTGGCCAGCATGGTGTGCAAGCGCTGCGGCGCGGCCACCACGTCAAAGCGCTCCATCAGCTCGGTGATCTGGATTTCGTCGAGCACGCGCAGTTCGTGGGCGCGCCCGGGTTCGTTCACACAGGCGCCCTGGGCCATCGCCGGGGCACTGGCCAACAGGCCCGCGAACGAGAGCCCGATGATCTGAAAAAAACGAACCATACTGTTCATACCGTTTCCTCAATCCGGTTGTACGCCTGTGTGCGGGCGATGAACAGGGCATGGGCGCGGCGGGGACATGCAGGCGACAGACGGCACGGGCTGGCCCGGGGCTGCAAAGGGCACTGGCCCGCCAGTTGCTTGGGGCTGTGGCATGACCCAGAACCCACCCACGCAGGCCGCCGACATCGGCCTGAGCAAGCTCGACACCGCCCTGCTCAACATCCTGGTGAAAGACGGCCGCGCGTCGTTTGCCGACATCGCGCGCCAGCTCGGCATTTCGCGGGCGCATGCGCGTTCGCGCGTGCAGGGCCTGCAGGCCAGCGGCGTGATCGAGCTGTTTGCCGCGGTGATCAACCCCGAGAAGCTCGGCCAGGTGAACTCGACCTTTCTCGACATCGTGGTCGCGCCGGCGGCCATCGAGCGCATCGCGCAGGAGCTGGCCGACTGCGCCGAGGTGGTGAGCCTCTACATCATGAGCGACCTGAAAAGCCTGCACGTGCACGCGCTCACCGAGAGCCCCGAGACCTTCGAGGCTTTCGTGCACCGCCACATCTTCAACCGGCCGGAGATCCTGTCGGTGGATTGCAAGACGCTGCTCACGCGCGTGAAGAACCGCCGCGGCGGCGCGCGTCTGTAACGCCTGGCCGCCCGGGGCCCGCTTTGGTGCGCGCGCACCAAAGCGGGCCCGGCTGCCGTTTGTGCGCACGGGGTGACTCAGAGGGGCGCCCTGGCTTCCATGAGCAGCCTCAACGCCCGGATCACTTGACAAATGGCACGCTCACGGCGGACCACTGAACATTCGGCACCGACTGACACCAACCCGGGGCGGATTCGCATGCACCATTTCGGAAGCATGCCAACCAAAGCGGCCGGCACATCAATCAAATCAAGGACTTGGAACACGCAAACACATGGCATGGCGCTTGCGAAGTGAAAGACATGCCGCTTTACAAACGGCAGCCTTTCACCCCGTCCAACCTTCAACCCCTTCACAGGAGTGCCGCCATGTCCCTGATCCGCCGCCAGTTCCTCACCCGCGCCGCCGTTGCCGGCAGCGTGCTCGGTGCTCCCGTCATCGCCAACGCCCAGTCGGCCCGATTCAACTGGAAGATGACCAGTGCCTACGGCAAGGGCTCGCCCTTCTACATGGACGGACCGGGCAGCGCGACCGATCTCGCCAAGCGCATCCGCGAAATGTCGGATGGCCGCCTGAACATCCAGGTCTTCGGCGCCGGTGAACTGATCCCGGCGTTCGAGGGCTTCGACGCGGTGCGCGCCGGCACGGTGGAGATGAACCACGCCAACGCCTACTTCTGGACCGGCAAGACCGCCGCCGCGCAGTACTTCACCGCCGTGCCCTTCGGCATGAACTTCCAGGGCATGAACGGCTGGCTCTACGACGGCGGCGGCATCGACCTCTGGAACGAGGTCTACGCACCCTTCGGCATGGTGGCCATGCCCTGCGGCAACACCGGCGTGCAGATGACGGGCTGGTTCAAGAAAGAGATCAAGACCGTGGCCGACCTCAAGGGTCTCAAGATGCGCATTCCCGGCCTGGCCGGCAAGGTCTACGCCAACCTGGGCGTGGACGTGAAGGTGCTGCCGGGCGGCGAGATCTTCCCCGCGCTGGAGCGCGGCGTGATCGACGCGGCCGAGTTCGTGGGCCCCTTCCAGGACCGCCGCCTGGGTCTGCACAAGGCCGCCAAGAACTACTACACCACCGGCTGGCACGAGTCGTCCACCGTGTCCGAACTGCTGATCAACAAGGCCGCCTGGGACAAGCTGCCGAAAGACCTGCAGGCGATCGTGAGCAACGCCTCGGCCGCGTGCAACGTGATCAGCGAGGGCTGGTGCCAGAAGGCGAACTCCGAAGCCATGGAAGACCTGATCAAGAACCAGGGCGTGACCGCGCGGCCGCTGCCCGACGACGTCATCAAGGCGCTGAAGGTGGAGACCGACAAGGTGCTGGCCGACGGCCTCAAGGACCCGTTGACGAAGAAGGTGCACGACTCCTACTTCGCCTTCAAGGCCAAGTACGACCGCTGGAGCGAGATCAGCGAAGAGGCTTACCACCTCAAGGTTCGCGGCTAACCCAAGGATCGGCATCATGCTCAAGGCATTGCGGCCCCTGGCCGCTCTCATCGAGGGTTTCATCGACCGCATCGGCGGGCTCACCGCCTGGATCGCGCTGGTCATGATCGGCCTGGTCGCCACCAACGTGGTCCTGCGCTACAGCTTCAGCTTTGGCTCGGTCTGGGCGCAGGAACTCGAATGGCACCTGCTGGCCGCCCTCATCCTCCTGGGCATGAGCCACGCGCTGCAGCGCGGTGAAAACGTGCGCGTGGACCTGTTCTACGCGCGCTACTCGCCCACCACCAAACGCGTGGTCGATGTGGTCTCCGCGCTGCTGCTCATCGCAGTGAGCCTGGGCTTCATCTGGTTGTCGCTGGGTTATGTGGAGCAGTCGCGCTCGATCAGCGAAGCCTCGGCCGACCCGGGTGGCATTCCACTGCGCTGGCTGGTCAAGGCCTTGATCCCGCTGGGCTATGGCCTGCTGGTGCTGCAACAGTTCGCCCAGCTGCTGCGCCTGCTCGACGCACCCTTGACCGACAAGGAGTCGGCCCATGTTTGAGATGTCGACCTACGCCATCTTCATGCTGGTCGGCTTTTTCGTGATGCTGATGATCGGCATCCCGGTGGCCATCAGCCTGGCCGTCAGCGGCTTCGTGTTCGGCTGGCTGGGCTTTGGCGAGTCGCTGTTCAACCTGCTGCCCGCGCGCTTCTACGGCATCGTCAGCGGCTACCAGTGGATGGCCATCCCGCTCTTCGTGTTCATGGGCGTGATGCTGGAGAAATCGCGCCTGGCCGACGACTTGCTCGACGTCATGGGCCACATCGCCGGCGGCCTCAAGGGCGGCATGGCGATCGGCATCGTGCTGTTCGGTGTGCTCATGGGTGCGACCACCGGCATCGTGGGTGCGACCATCATCACGCTGGGTTTGCTGACCTTGCCCACCTTGATACGGCGCGGTTACGACAAGAGCGTGGCCTGCGGTGTGATCTGCGCCTCGGGCACGCTGGGCCAGATCATCCCGCCCAGCCTGATCCTCATCTTGCTCTCGGACATCATGCAGCTCTCGGTCGGCACGCTGTTCGCGGCCGCCGTGGGCCCGGGCATGCTGCTTGCCGCCGTCTACATCGTCTACCTCGTGATCATGGGCTGGCTCAAGCCGGAGACCATGCCGCCGATCCCGATCGCCGAGCGCGACGCGGTGTCGCGCCGCCAGCTCTGGGTGCGCTTCTTCAAGGTGCTGGTGCCACCGGTGATGCTGGTGGTGGCGGTGCTGGGCTCCATCGTGGGCGGCATCGCTGCCCCCACCGAAGCGGCCAGCATGGGCGCCGTGGGCGCGGTGATCATCACGGCGCTCTCGGGCCGCTTCACCTGGGCCACGCTCAAGGCCACCGCGCTGGACACCAGCAAGATCACCGCCATCATGATGTTCATCCTCATGACGGCGCAGGTGTTCGCGCTCTCGTTCCGCGGCCTGCACGGCGAGGACCTGATCGCCGGCATGTTCGAGGCCCTGCCGGGCGGCACCAATACCGCCATCTGGTTCATGATGCTCATCATCTTTGTGCTGGGCTTCTTTGTGGAGTGGATCGAGATCAGCTACATCGCCGTGCCGCTGTTCCTGCCGATCCTGCTGAACCTGGGCGTGGACCCGGTCTGGCTGGCCATGCTGATCACGGTGAACCTGCAGTCCAGCTTCCTCACGCCGCCGTTCGGCTGGGCGCTGTTCTACCTGAAGGGTGTGGCCCCTCCCGAGGTGAACATCAAGGACATTTATAAAGGTGTGGTCCCCTTCATCGGCCTGCAGTTCCTCACGTTGGTGTTGCTCTTCCTGTACCCGCAGATCGCGCTGTGGTTGCCCAAGGCGATCGGCTGGTAAACACCATGGAGTTCTTCAACCAATACAGCACCGCCTGGTTGCTGGGTCTGGCAGCGGCCCTGCTCGCCACCGGCCTGGTGGCGGGCGTGCTCGCCGGTCTGCTCGGCGTCGGTGGCGGCATCGTCATCGTGCCCGTGCTCTACCACCTGTTCACCTTGCTCGGCGTGGACGAGTCGGTGCGCATGCACGCGGCGGTGGGCACGTCGCTCGCCACCATCATTCCCACCTCCATCATGTCCAGCCGTGCGCACAAAAAACGCGGCAGCCTGGACATGGCCTTGATCAAGCGCCTCATGCCCTCGGTGGTCCTGGGCGTGATCGTCGGCTCGGTGGCCAGCCGGTTCCTGAGCGGCGCGTCGCTCACCGCGGTGTTCGCCTCGGCGGCGCTGGTGGTGGCCCTGAACATGGCTTTCAAGCGCGACGGCTTTGCGTTGGCCGGTGGCCTGCCCGGCACCGCCGGCACCGCGTTGCTGGGCAGCGGCATCGGCGGCATCTCCACGCTCATGGGCATTGGCGGCGGCACGCTCAGCGTGCCGATCCTCAACGCGCTGCGCGTGCCCATGCACACGGCGGTGGGCACCGGCGCCATGCTGGGCATGGTCATCAGTTTCCCCGGGGCGCTGGCCTTCATCCTCAACGGGCTGGACGTGCCCGACCGGCTGCCCTTCAGCCTGGGCTATGTGAACCTGCTGGGGTTTGCGCTCATCGTGCCGGCCACGCTGGCCACCACCGGCTGGGGTGCGAAACTCGCGCATGCCATCAACGCCAAACGGCTGCGTCAGGTGTTCGCGGCCTTCCTCGCGTTGACGGCTGCGCGCATGTTTTACGGCCTGCTGACCTGAGCTCACAACAACCCGGAGACCTTCGATGATTCACACCCTCACCGCCCTGGGCGGCATGTTTGTTGCGCCTCACCACCTGGCCGCGCAGGCCGGGCGCGACGTGCTGCGCGACGGCGGCAACGCGGTCGAGGCCATGGTGGCCGCCGCCGCGGCGATTGCCGTGGTCTACCCGCACATGAACGCCATCGGCGGTGACGGCTTCTGGCTCATCCACGAACCGGGCAAGGAGCCTGTGGCCATCTCGGCCTGCGGCCCGGCTGCCGCCATGGCCGACCTGGGCTTCTATGCGGGTCACGAGACCATCCCCTCGCGCGGCCCGAAGGCCGCGCTCACGGTGGCAGGCACCATCGGCGGCTGGGCCAAGGCGCTCGACGTGGCCGCCGCGTGGGGCCCGGCACTGCCCTTGTCGCGCCTGCTGGCCGACGGCATCCGCCACGCGCACCACGGCATCGCGGTCACCGAAAGCCAGGCCGCCCTCACCCGCGAAAAATTCGATGGCCTGAAAGACGCACCGGGTTTTGCGCAGACCCACCTGGTCAACGGCCAGCCACCCGCCGTGGGCCACGTGCTCAAACAGCCCACGCTGGGTCGCACGCTGGAGCAACTGGCCGAGCGCGGCCTGGACGACTTCTACCGCGGTGAACTCGCCGCTCGCATCGGCGCCGAACTGGAGCGCGTCGGCAGCCCGCTGCGCACCAGCGATCTCGCGGCCTACCAGGCGCAGATCGTCGAGCCGCTGTCGGTGCGGCTGAACGACAGCACGGTCTACAACCTGCCGCCGCCCACGCAGGGCCTCTCGGCCTTGATGATCCTGGGCTTGTTCGAGCGCCTGGGTGTCACCGAAGGTGAAGGCTTCGCGCACGTGCACGGCCTGGTGGAAGCGACCAAACGCGCCTTCCGGGTGCGCGAGCGTGTGGTCACCGACCCGCAACGCCTGCCGGCCGACCCGAAAGGCTTCCTGAAACCCGCCGCCCTCACCGAGCTGGCGGCGGAGATCGACCGCGAGAAAGCCCTGCCCTGGCCCGACGTGGCCAAGCCCGGCGACACCATCTGGATGGGCTGCATCGACGCGCAGGGCCGCGCGGTGAGCTTCATCCAGAGCGTGTACTGGGAGTTCGGTTCGGGCGTGGTGCTGCAGGACACCGGCATCGTCTGGCAGAACCGGGGCACGAGCTTTTCACTCGACCCGAAAGCGCTCAACGTGCTCAAGCCCGGCATGCGCCCCTTCCACACGCTCAACCCCTCGCTGGCCCTGTTCGACGACGGCCGCGTGATGCCCTACGGCACCATGGGCGGCGAAGGCCAGCCCCAGACGCAGGCGGCGGTGTTCACGCGCTACGCGCGCTTCGGCCAGGGCCTGCAGCAGGCCGTGACCGCGCCGCGCTGGCTGCTCGGCCGCACCTGGGGCGGCGAGACCACCTCGCTCAAGCTGGAAAGCCGCTTCGACCCGGCCCTGGTTGACGCGCTCAAGGCCGCCGGCCACGAGGTGGAGGTGTTCACCGAGCCCTTCAGCGACACCATGGGCCACGCGGGCGCGCTGGTGCGCCACCCCAACGGTGTGATCGAAGGCGCAGCCGATCCGCGCAGCGACGGGGTGGTGGCCGGCGTGTAAGGCTCAGCGGGCGGCGGCAAGCACCTCGGCCCAGCCGCTTTGGGCCAGCAGCTCGTCGCGCCAGACCTGGTAGCCCGCGTCGCTGGGGTGCAGGCCGTCCACCGCATTGAGTTCGGGCTTCTGCGCGAACGGGTCGTCGGCCCGCTCCTTGAACAGGTTGACCACCACCGCGCCGTGGCGCTCGGCCGATTCACGAATGAAGCCGTGCATGCGGCGCGCGCGGTCCGTCATGAGCCACGAGGCCGGTGGGAAAAAGAAGGGGGCGTTGCCCACATTGCCGGCGGGCATGAGCACCACGCGGTCGGACCGTTCGCGGGCCAGCGCGGTGGCCCGGTCGATGTCGGCGCGCACATCCTCGTCGGAGCGCAGGCGGATCACGTCGTTGCCGCCGGCCTGCACCAGCACCAGGTCGTACCGCTGCGTGCCGTCGAACTGGCGCACCACATCGGCAAAGGTGGCGCCGTCGCGCGCGCGGTTGTCGATGCGCAGGCGCGGGTGCGCGCGGCCGAGCAGGCCCGCGAGGCTGTTGTCGGGTGAGCTGGCCCCGGTGCCCACGCCGGTGCTGTCGCCCACGATGAGCAGGCTCAGCACCGCGTCGGCCGGGCTTTGTTGAAACGGTGTGCTCTTGCGAGCAAGATCGGCCGCCTGCCCGATGCGCCAGGCGGCGCAGCCGGTGGTGAACAACAGGACTACCGCGGCGACGGTGGCCACCACGGGAAGCACAGTCCATTTGCGAGGTGTCATCAAACCAGTCTAGACGCTGACCGGACGCCGCGCTGTGCGCGGTCCGAATGCCCACCCGGGGTGGGACAGATCAACGCGCGAGCTGCTGGCCCCAGCCCTGCAGCGGGCCCAGCGGCTTGCGCTGGACGTCCACCTCCCGGATGGTGGGCTGACCGCCCACAAGCTTGTAGACCAGGGTGTCGTCGACGAATACGAGCAGCACCTCCACGCTCCAGCCGGTGGTGACGGTTTCGCGCCGGAAGTCCAGCGAATCGACCCAGAAGTTGCCCACGCGCTGGCGTGACAGCTTCTTCACGGAGATCGCGTAGCCGCTGCACCGTTGGCCGGCCTGCAGGCAGGCGTTGACGCCCGGGTCCACGTGGTCCGGACGGCTCTGCACGACAGCGGCAAAGCGCTGCAGCACATCGGCGAAGTGCAGCACCGTGATCCCGGGACCCAGGCGCGGATCGAGTCCCTGGCGGTGAACATCGTCACGGCGGGCCTCGAAGGCCTGCATGGTGGCCAGTGCACGCTCGGCGTCTTCGTAGCTGGTCCAGCGAGAGGCCACATCGGTGCGCGAGGTCGGCAACAGCGACGTGCAGCCGCCCAGCGCGCCGAGGACCAGCGCGATTGCGCAGCACAAGAGGACCTGGCGAGAGGGTGTCGTCATGTGGATGCGCCGCATCGCCCGACATGGGCTCGGCGGCTGCACCCACTCTAGCGCTGGCGCGCGGGCCCGCGATGATCCAGATCAAGCAAGGGCCCGACCGGGGCCGAGCCGCGCTTCAGCGCAGGCGCTGCACCGCCAGACCGGACACCGCAGGCGTCTGGTTGCCCCACGACTGGCGCACGAAGCTCGCCACGGCGGCCACCTCGTCGTCGGTGAGCAGCGTGCGGTAGGGCGGCATGCCGTAGGGCCGCGGGTGGCCTGCGGTGGCGGGTGCGAAGCCGCCGCCCAGGATGGCCTGCACCGTGTTGTGCGGCGTCTCCAGCATCACGGCGCGGTTGCCGGCCAGACGCGGGTATGCACCGGCGGCACCTTCACCGTTGTCGCCGTGGCACTGTGCACACTGCTGGGCGTAGAGCTTCTCGCCGCGCACCATCTGCTGCGGGTCGGCAGGCTCCAGACGCCCGGGGGTCGTGTCGTGCGCGGGCAGGCCCTTGAGATACACGGCCATGGCGCGCAGGTCGGCGTCGTTCAAATGCTGCGTGCCGTGCAGCACCACGTCGGCCATCGGCCCCATGACCGAAGCGCCCTCGGCCACACCGGTCTTGAGCAGGGCCACCACCTGCCCGGCGTCCCAACTGGCCACGCCACCTTCAGCCGCCGACCGCAGCGAGGGCGCGTACCAGTCTTGCGCGGGCATGAGGCCGCCACGAAAGGCCTGCGCTTCGCTGCTGCCACCCAGCGGATCGCGTTCGGTGTGGCAGGCGGCGCAGTGGGCCAGCCCGCGCGTGAGGTAGGCGCCACGATTCCACTCGGCGCCTTGCGAAGGCTCGGGCACGAACACACCGGGCTTGAAATACAGCGCGCGCCACACCGCCAGCGCTGCCTGGGTGTTGTACGGGAAACGCAGACCGTGCGGCCGGTTGGCCTGCTCCACCGGGGGCAGGCTGTGCAGGAAGGCGAACAGCGCATCGCTGTCCTCGCGCGTGACCAGCGTGGTGTGGTTGTAGGGGAAGGCGGGGTAGAGCAGACGGCCGTCCTGCGACTGGCCGTGGTGCAGGGCACGCCAGAACCCGGCCGCGCTCCACTGCCCGATGCCGGTGGCCTTGTGCGGCGTGAGGTTGGTCGAGAGCACGGCACCGAACGGCGTGGGCACGGCGCGGCCACCCGCATAGGCCGCGCCGCCGCGTTCGGTATGGCAGGCCATGCAGTTGCCGGCGCGCGCGAGGTAGGCGCCGCGCTCCACGAGCTGAGGTGTCACGGTCAAGGGCGGTGCTTCGGTGTCCAGCGGCGCGCCGCGCAGTTCCAGCAGCACGGCCAGCGCCAGCGCGCCCACGCCCAGCAGCAGCCCCCCGAAGACCACCCGCCAGGGTGTGATGTGGTGTGCCATCTTCAACCCTCGCTGCCGCAGCGCAGGGGCAGCGGCTGGGCCGTGCCGGGCGCAGGGTGGGTGTTGGCCGGCAGCGGCTGGCTGGCGAGCCAGCTCGCCACCGCGCTCACGTCGCCGCCGCTCAGGCGCTGGGCCACGTGACCCATGCAGTCGGGCGCGCTGGCGCGGCGCAGGCCGGTTTGCCAGGCACCGAGCTGGCCGATGAGGTAGTCGCGCGGCAGACCGAGCAGACCCGGGATGGCCGGGTTCACGCCGGTGAGGGCCTGGCCATGGCACGCCACGCAGGCTGGCAGGTCGCGCGCCGGGTCGCCGCGCAGCGCCAGGGCCTCGCCCCGTTGCAGCACGGCGGGTGTTGCGTCGCTGCGCTGCGGCGCCGGGTAGGGCAGGTCCAGGCTGGCGAAATGCGCCGCGATCTCGCGCAGGTAGGTGTCGCTCAGCGAATCGAGCAGCGACGTCATGCCCTCGTTGTTGCGGCGACCGGCGCGAAAGTGCACCAGCTGGTTGTAGAGGTAACCCGCGGGCTTGCCGGCGATGCGCGGAAAGTACCCTGCGTTGGTGGCGCGTCCCTGCTCGCCGTGGCACACGGTGCAGGCGAGCAGGCGCTGGGCCATGGTGTCGGGCACGGTGTGGGCCGCACTGTTGGGGGCGGGCCCGGCGGCCAGCGCAGCCCAGGCGGGCAGGAGCAGCGCCATCAGGAGGGCGGTGCGGCGGAAAAACACAGAGAGGGGCATGGGGAAATGGGTGCGCCAGACCAGCTGGCGCATGCCGGCAGTGGCCACGGCAGACACCATGGCGAAGAAGAAGGCTTTGAAATTACCATAGCCTCAACCCACCGCCGCCCCGGCGCGTCAGTACCCCCATCTCCCATGACCCCCAACGCCCCCGAGATCGACCCCGCGCGCTGCCCGCTGTGCGGCGAGCCCAACCGTTGCGCGATGGAACTGGAACGCGAGACCGGCCAGAAACAGGGCCCCTGCTGGTGTGTGGGCGCCACCTTCAGCCCCGAGCTGCTGCAGCGTGTGCCCGCCGCATCGGCCGGGCAGGCCTGCATCTGCGCGCGCTGCGCGGCCGCTGCGGCGGGGCCGCATGGCTGAGCCGGCCGACCACACCCTGCCCGCGCTGCGCGAGCGCTACGGCGAGCGTTACCGCTGGCTGCTGCTGCTCTCGGTGATGGTGGGCACGATGGCGTCGATCATGTCGTCGACCATCATCAACGTGGCCATCCCCGACATGAGCCAGCACTTCACGCTGGGCCAGGAGCGCGCGCAGTGGGCCACGTCGGGTTTCATGGCGGCCATGACGGTCTCGATGCTCACCACGCCCTGGCTGCTGGCGCGTTACGGTTACCGGAGCACCTACGCGGGCTGCATGTGGCTGCTGCTGGTGGGCGGCGTGGCCGGCGGTTTTGCCAACTCGTTTCCGCTGGTGCTGGCCGCGCGCGTGGCCGAAGGTCTGGCGGCCGGTGTGGTGCAACCCATCCCGGCCATCATCATCCTGCGCGCCTTCGAGCCGCACGAACAGGGCCGCGCCAGCGGCGTCTTCGGCATGGGCGTGGTGCTCGCGCCCGCGCTGGGCCCCAGCATCGGTGGCCTGCTGGTCGACGGCTTTGGCTGGCGCTCGATCTTCTTCATGGTGGTGCCGTTCTGCATCGCCTCGCTGTGGCTGGCACGGCGCTATGTGCCCACCACCTCACCCGGGGGTCTCGCGGCCAACCGCCAGGGCGCCCACCTGGACTGGCGCGGCCTGCTGCTGGCCGCCGCGGGCACGCTGTGCCTGCTCAATGGCCTGGTGGAACTGCAGGGCGGCACGGCGCTGAGCGCGAGCTTGCTGCTGGGCGGCGCCGCGCTGCTGCTGGTGGCATTTGTGGTGCTGCAGCGGCGCACGCTGAAACGCCGGCTGCGAAACCCCGACCAGGGCATCGACCCGCTGATGAACCTCTCGCTGTTCAAGGACCGGCGCTTTGCCATGGGCAGCATCGTGGCCTTCATCTACGGCATTGCGCTGTTCGGCTCCACCTACCTGCTGCCGGTGTACATGCAGATGGGGCTGGGCCTCTCGGCCTCGTACGTGGGCACCATCCTGCTGCCGGCGGGCCTGGTGCTGGCGGTGAGCATCGCGGTGGTGGGGCGGCTGGCCGACCAACAGCCCACGCACCGGCTGGTGAGCATCGGTCTGGTGCTGTTGTCCGCGTCGTTCGCGCTCATGGTCACCATCGACCTGGGGCGCCCGGCGCAGATCATCCCGCTGCTGATCGCCTGGGCCATCCTGGGGCGCATCGGCCTGGGTTTCATCCTGCCCTCGCTCAACATCGGTGCCATGCGCGGCCTGGGCCACGGCCACATTCCGCAAGGCTCCAGCGTGATCAATTTCCTGCGCATGCTGGGGGGTGCTGCGGGGGTGAGCCTGTGCGGCATCGTGCTCGAATGGCGCGTGGCGGCGCACGGTGCGCTGCTGGACACCAGCCCCGCCAGCCCGGCGCGCATGGCGGCGTTCGACGAAACCTTCCTGATGCTGGCGGCGATCTGTGCGCTGGCGCTGGTGGCGGCGCTGAAACTGCGCGACCGCTGAAAAGCGGTCGCGGTGGGCAGGGTTTGAAGCGGCTGCTCAGTGCAGCAGCGTCATGGGCTTGCTGGGCAGCTCGTCCGACGAGTAATCGGGGTGGTTGTCCACGAAGAAGCGCAGCTTCTGGTCGAGGCGGCCGATGCGGGTGTTGGCCACGCTCTCGCAGTGGTGCTTGGAGATCAGACCGAACAGCTTGCTGCGCAGGAACCAGAGGTCCTTGGGGCTTTGGCAAGACAGCAGCGCGGCATGGATGCGCACACGGATCGGGTCCTGGATGTCGGCCATTGCGGCGTGGAACTCGTCCACCAGAAAGTCCAGTTCCAGGACCTGCGTGTCGTGGTACTGAACCCTTTTGCTTTTGCCAATCCAGGGCAGCCAGGAAAACATGCAGTGCTCCGTTCGAGATGTTCGGGGTGTTGGGGGACATCCCCGGATACACCCCTTGCATCGTCAGTGGGCCCGCATTCTTGAGAACTGAAACGTGGGGAGATCGCCCGCCGCGATGAGCGGTCGGGCGTGTCAGGCGATGGTGGTGATTTGAGCCGGAAACACCCCGGCGCGGCTAACTGAAAGCACTCACCACCTGCAACACCTCCTCGCCGTAGGCCTCGCGTTTCTTCACGCCCAGCCCGGCAATGCCGTCCAGATCGGCCAGCGTGCGGGGCTGGCGCGCGGCGATCGCGCGCAAGGTGGCGTCGTGAAAGATCACAAACGCGGGCAGGTTGTGTTCCTTGGCCACGCCGGCGCGCCAGGCCTTGAGTGCGTCCAGGGCGTCGCGCGCGGCCAGGGTCAGCGGCTGGCCGTCGTCGGCCACGGTGGCGCGGGCGCTGCGCGGGCGACTCACCCGCCCGGAGCCGGCGGCTTTCTCGGACAGCGACTTCAGCCACACCGCGCTCTGGCCCTTCAGGATCTCGCGCGCCGCGTCCTGCAGGTGCAGGGTGTTGTAGTGCGCCGCGTCCACCTGCACCGCTTCGCGCGCGATCAGCTGGCGCAAGAGCGCGCGCCACTGGGTTTCGGACAAATCGGCGCCGATGCCGAAGGTGGAAAGCTTGTCGTGCCCGTGCTGCGTCACCTTCTCGGTGACCTTGCCGCGCAGGATGTCCATGATGTGGCCGGCGCCGAACGCCGTGCCGCTGGACTGCTGCACGCGGTAGATGCACGAGAGCAGCTTGCGCGCGGATTCGGTGGCGTCGAACAGCTGCGGCGGATGCAGGCAGTTGTCGCAGTTGCCGCAGGGCTCGCTCTCTTCGCCAAAGTAGGAGAGCAGACGCACACGCCGGCAATCGCTCGCTTCTGCGAGCGTCAACAAGGCGTCGAGCTTGCCGCGCATCACCTGCTTGAACTCGTCGGCCGCCGGACTCTCGTCGATCATGCGGCGCTGGTTCACCACGTCCTGCAGGCCATAGGCCATCCAGGCGTTGGCGGGCTCACCGTCGCGACCGGCGCGCCCGGTTTCCTGGTAGTAGCCTTCGATGTTCTTGGGCATGTCCAGGTGGGCCACAAAACGCACGTCGGGCTTGTCGATGCCCATGCCGAAGGCGATGGTGGCGACCATGATCAGGCCCTCTTCGCGCAGGAAGCGGTCCTGGTGTTTCTGCCGCACGGCTGCGTCCAGGCCGGCGTGGTACGGCAGCGCGTTGAGCCCCGCTTCGCACAACATCGTGGCCACCTCTTCCACGCGGCGGCGCGACTGGCAGTACACGATGCCGGCGTCGTGTTCGTCGCCGCTGGTGTGTTCGTCGCGGATGAAGCGCAGCAGCTGGGCGGTGGCGTCCTTTTTCTCCACCAGCTGGTAGCGGATGTTGGGCCGGTCGAAGCTGCTGATGAAGGTGCGCGCGTCCTGCAGCTGCAGGCGCTCGACGATGTCGGCGCGCGTGAGGTCGTCGGCGGTGGCGGTGAGCGCCACGCGCGGCACGCCGGCAAAACGCTCGTGCAAAACCACCAGGCCACGGTACTCGGGGCGGAAGTCGTGGCCCCACTGGCTCACGCAGTGGGCCTCGTCGATGGCAAACAGCGCCAGCTTGCCGCGCTCCCTGAGCGAGTCGAGCAAGGCCAGGAAGCGTGGCGTGGTCAGGCGCTCGGGCGCCGCGTAGAGCAGCGTGAGTTCGCCGCGCAGCATCTCTTTTTCCACGCGCTGCGCGTCTTCGCTGGACAGGCTGGAGTTCAGAAAGGCCGCGGCCACGCCGGCTTCGAGCAAGGCGCCCACCTGGTCGTGCATGAGCGCGATCAGCGGCGACACCACCACGGTGAGGCCCTGGCCGCTGCGCTCGCGCACGATGGCCGGCACCTGGTAACACAGCGACTTGCCGCCGCCCGTGGGCATGAGCACGAGCGCGTCGCCGCCGCCCCCCACGTGCGCCACGATCTCGGCCTGCGGGCCGCGGAAGGCGTCGAACCCGAAGACCTCTTGCAGAACGCCGACGCTGGCCTCGAGGATTTCGCTTTCCGGCGCGATGTCGATCACATCTGCTCCCACGGCAAGCCCTCAAAGCGCCAGCCGTTGAGGCTGGAGCGTTTGAATTCTTCGTTGAGTTCACCCTCGAAGCCGTGCACCACATGTGCCACTTCGGCAAACCCGGCGGCTTCCAACGCCTTGCCGGCGTCCAGCGTGCGTTTGCCGCTGCGGCAGATCAGCAGCACCGGGCGTTGTTTGTCGCCCGCCTCCCGCTCCACCGCTTGCGCAAAACGCGCCGGGTCGGGCGTGAGGTCGGGGTATTCGTACCAGGGAATGTTCTCCACGCCGGGCGGGCGGCCCACGTAGAGCGATTCGATTTCCATGCGCACGTCCACAAACAACGGTGCGGGCTCGCCGCGGGCTTCGCGCTGCTCGCGTTCGGCCTGCAGCCAGGCCCAGGCCTGTGAGGGCGAGAGGTGTTTCATGGGGGCTATTGTCGGGGAAAGCCTGAGGCCGCCCGTCCGGCCGCGGCCTGCGGGTCGGGTCGCTTCTTACAATCCATGCATGACTTCCCCCGCCTACACCCGCGCCCAGGCGCTGCCCGAGATCCTGAAACACCGCATCGCCATCCTCGACGGCGCGATGGGCACCATGATCCAGCGCTTCAAGCTGGGAGAAGCCCACTACAGAGGTGAGCGCTTCAAGGACTTCCACAAGGACGTCAAGGGCAACAACGAGCTGCTCAGCCTCACGCGCCCCGACGTGATCCAGGACATCCACGAAGGGTATCTCGCTGCCGGTGCCGACCTCATCGAGACCAACACGTTTGGCGCCACGACCATCGCGCAGGACGATTACGAGATGGGACACCTGGCGCGCGAGATGAACCTGGCCTCGGCGCGCATCGCACGCGCGGCCTGCGACAAGTTCAGCACGCCCGACAAGCCGCGTTTCGTGGCCGGCGCGCTCGGCCCCACGCCCAAGACCGCGAGCATCAGCCCCGATGTGAACGACGCCGGGGCGCGCAACGTCACCTTCGAGCAGCTGCGCGCGGCCTACCTGGAGCAGATCGAGGCGCTGGTCGAGGGCGGGGCCGACCTGCTGCTGGTGGAGACCATCTTCGACACGCTCAACGCCAAGGCCGCGCTGTTCGCCATCGACGAGTTCTTCGAGAAAAGCGGCGAGCGCCTGCCGGTGATCATCAGCGGCACCGTGACCGACGCCTCGGGCCGCATCCTGAGCGGTCAGACGGTCAGCGCCTTCTGGGCCAGCGTGCGCCACCTGGAGCCGCTGGCCGTGGGCCTGAACTGCGCGCTGGGTGCCGCGCTGATGCGCCCCTACATCCAGGAACTGGCCAAGGTCGCGGGCGACACCTTCATCAGCTGCTACCCCAACGCCGGCCTGCCCAACCCCATGAGCGACACCGGCTTTGACGAAACGCCCGAAGACACCAGCCGCCTGCTGCGCGAGTTCGCGGCCGAAGGCCTGGTCAACATCGTGGGCGGCTGCTGCGGCACCACGCCGGAGCACATCGCGGCCATCCACCAGAGCGTGGAACCGCTGGCGCCGCGCAGCCTCAAGCGCGAGCTCTTCTACAAGGAAGCCGCTTGATCCACGCAGGACCTTCAGGCAAAACCTGAAGGTCGTTCAGTTGGTGAAACCCGCGTTTCGCCACCACAATCGCGCTTCCCTTCAAGGGGAGTAGTCAACCCGCCACCCGGCGCACAGCCGGGCTTCGGCGGGTGGGGTTTTCGTCAATACGCGGTCTCACGGTCGCCGGAAACCCCCAACCGCACACGTTGCGGCCATGGCAAGACCTTGGGGTGTTCCTTCAACACCAAATCTGAGGTTTCTCATGGAAAGCATTGCCCCCCTGTGGCTGTGGGTCGTCTTCGTCGTGTTCGTCGTGGCGGCCCTGTTTGTCGATTTTGTCGTGCTCAAGAAGCAGGGTGCTCAGGAGGTGAGCGTCAAACAGGCGGTCAACTGGTCGCTGGTCTGGGTGGGCTTGAGCTTTGTGTTCAATGTGTTGTTCTGGTTCGCCATCAGGGACACCACCGGATCGAGCGCGATCGCCAACGAGAAGTCGCTTGAGTTCCTCACCGGCTACCTGATCGAGAAGAGTCTGGCGGTCGACAACATCTTTGTCTTCCTGCTCATCTTCACCTACTTCGCCGTGCCTGCGGCCTACCAGAAGCGCGTGCTCATGATCGGTATCGTGGGCGCCATCGTGCTGCGCACGGTGATGATCCTGGTGGGCGGCTGGCTGATCTCGGAGTTCCACTGGATCCTGTATGTGTTCGGCGCCTTCCTGGTGCTCACCGGCGTGAAGATGTGGTGGGCCGCCGGCCAGGAGCCCAGCCTGGACGACAACCCCGCGCTCAAGCTGCTGCGCAAGGTGTTGCCGGTGAGCAAGAACTTCGATGGTGAGAAGTTCTGGACGGTGGAGAACGGCAAGCGCATCGCCACGCCGCTGCTCATGGTGATCTGCCTGGTGGGCCTGACCGACGTGATCTTTGCGGTGGACTCCATCCCCGCGATCTTCGCCATCACCAAGGATCCGTTCATCGTGCTCACCAGCAACGTGTTCGCCATCCTCGGTTTGCGCGCCATGTTCTTCCTGCTGCAGGCCGCGGCCAGCCGCTTCCACCTGCTCAACTACGGCCTGGCCGTGATCCTGGTGTTCATCGGCAGCAAGATGCTGTTGATCGACGTGTTCAAGATCCCGGTGGCCGTTTCTCTCGGCGTGGTCCTGTCGATCCTGGCCATCACCATGATCTGGAGCTCCAAAACGGCCCCAAACACCTAACGTGGCTCGGGGATCAGGCGGTCAATCTCCTGCTGCATCGACAGGACGAGTTGACCGTAGAGCTGCAGCTTGGTGTCGTTCTCGCGCAGCCGCTGGCTCAGGCGCTGGGCCACGGCGCTGAGCAGTTTGGCGGCGGTGGTGGGTTCTTCGGCAATGAGCGTCTGCAGGGATGCTCGGGTGAGCACAGCGCAGCGCACCTCGGTGCTGGCGGTGCAGGTGGCGGAGCGGGCTTCGCCGTCCATGAGCGACATTTCGCCCATGAGGTGGCCCGGACCGAGCACGTTGACCGTGTGCGGCTCGGTGCGGCTCACGGTGACGGCCTCCACCGTCACCTCGCCCTCGATCACCAGCGCCATGAAGCCGTCTTCGCCGCCGCTGTGGCCCTGGCGGATGATGGCTTCGCCCTCGGCGCAGCGCCGCAGTTCCATGTAGGCCACCACCGTGAGCGCTTCGCCGGGGCTGAGCTGGATGAGTGCCGTGGTGGAACGCAGCAGATCTGCGGCACGCCGGGCGGTGGTGGACACCCCCACACGCTGGTGTCGCCGTTTGCGCAGGCGGGCGGCGGTGTAGCGCTCGCCGAACAAGGTGTCGAACAGGGCCATGGGGAATACCGGTGGGCTGCGGAGGGTCTGGTGCTCATTGTCGCGCTTTGCCCGCCATGCACCGCTTTGGCACATTCATTGCGTGCGTTGTGTGCATGCAGATCGACACGCCCACCCCGAACACCCGCGCCTGGGGCGACCCGCTGGCGCTGCTGCTCGCCTCCACCGGCGAGGGGGTGTTCGGCATCGATCTCGACGGCCTGTGCGTGTTCATCAACCACGCGGGCGCCCGCATGATCGGCTTCGAGCCGGACGAACTGCTGGGCCGCAACATGCACGACCTCACCCACCATTCGCACGCCGACGGCGCGCACTACCCGGTGGACGACTGCCCGATCTTCAAGGCCTTTCTGGAAGGCCTGCCCTGCCGCATCGACTCCGAGGTGTTCTGGCGCCGCGACGGCTCCAGCTTCCCGGTCGAGTACTCCAGCCACCCCATACTCGACGAGGGCGCCGTGCGCGGCGCGGTCGTGACCTTTGTCGACATCACCGAACGCAAGCGCGCCGCCGACGCCCTGCAGCGCGCCAAGGACGAGCTGGAAGAGCGTGTGGGTGAGCGCACGCTCGCGCTGGCCACGGCCCTGAAGCAGGTGCGCGAGCTGGCCGCGCGCTCGGAAGCCGTGCGCGAGGAAGAGCGCACCCGCATCGCTCGCGAGGTGCACGACGAGCTTGGCAGCCTCCTGGTGGCCCTCAAGATGGACGTGAACTGGCTGGACAAGCGCCTCTCCGAACAGGAGCAGCGCACGCTGGAGGCGGCGGGCGACATGCGCGAACGCATGCGCTGCAAGTGCCAGAACATGAGCCGCCTGATCGAGACCGCGGTGGACAACGTGGGCCGCATCATCACCGACCTGCGCCCCAGCATCCTGGACCACCAGGGCCTGTGGGCCGCGCTCGAATGGCAGGCGCAGGAGTTCGTGCAGTCGGCCGAGATGTCCCTGAACTGGTGCATGGAGGTGGACGACGCACCCGACCCGCCCGAGCCGCTGGCCATGGGCGTGTTCCGCATCTTCCAGGAGATGCTGAGCAACGTGGGGCGGCACGCGCGCGCCGACCGCCTGGGCGTGCACATCGTCGTGCGCGGGACGTCGCTGCAACTCACCGTGCAAGACAATGGCGTGGGCGCGCCGGCCCAGGCTTTTGAGGCGGCCGATGCCTACGGCGTGATGGGCATGCGCGAGCGGGCGCGGCATTTTGGCGGCGACATTCACATCGACAGCGCACCAGGACAGGGCACCCGCATGGGCCTGACGGTGACGCTGCCCTCCGGAGACGTGGCTTGAATACGCAGTTCGACCTCATGACCGAAACCATCCGCGTGCTGATCGGTGACGACCACCGCATCGTGCGCGAGGGGCTCAAGCAGATCCTGGCCGACGCCCCCGATGTGCAGGTGGTGGCCGAGGCGCAGACCGGCCCCGAGGTGCTCGACGTGGTGAGGGCCTTCCACGGCAGCGAAGGGCTCGATCTCGTGTTGCTCGACATCGCCATGCCCGGCCTGGACGGGCTGGACGTGCTGCAGGCGATCAAGCGCGAGCACCCGCGCCTGCCGGTGCTCATGCTCAGCACCTACCCCGAGAAGCAGTATGCGGTGCGCTGCATCCGCCTGGGCGCCTGCGGTTACCTGAACAAGAGCGCCGACCCCGACGACATGCTGGCCGCCGTGCGCAAGGCCGCGGGCGGCGCCGTGTTCGTGAGCCAGGCCACGGCCGAAGCGCTGGCCGCTGCCGTGGGCAGCGCGGGTGCGCAGACCGGGCCCGAGGCGCTCTCGCACCGCGAGTACCAGGTCTACCGCCTGCTCACCCAGGGCCGCACCGTGAGCGAAATTGGTGCGCAGCTCGGCCTGGCGGCCAACACGGTGAGCACTTACCGTGCACGCGTGCTGGAGAAGACCGGTGCGAAGAACGACGTGGAACTCGCGCTGTACGCCGAACGCCACGCACGCGCGCCCAAATCCACCTGAACACGTCCTGGAAGCCCGGTTCTTGTAGGGGTGGCCCTACACCGCGTCGGTCGGCGACCCGCGACTTGCGTTGCGCTGCGGCCCAGAGCGCCCCCGGCACCGCATCTGGCCCGGTGCTTGCAACGTCCACCTCGTCCATCAACTCACGAGGTGCGCGCCATGTCCGAATTCTTCGATCCCTACAACGCCGATCGTCCGCTCATGCTCAAGTGCAGCTGCGGACGCGACCACACGATCGCTGATCACCACGCCGAGGTGGCGGCCGACGGCGCGGCCATCGAGTTGCGCCGGCGCAGCGAGACCGCCGAGTTCGAGGCCTACAGCAACGAGTTCATCGAAGCCACGCTGGTCAAGGCGCTGTTCCCGCACGACGAGGTGCGCCGCCGCTTTCTGCGCGCGGTGGGCAAGGGCACGGCCATGGCGGCGATCGCCAGCGTGTTGCCGGTGGCCAGCCTGCAGGCCATGGCCCAGGAAAAACAGGGCTCGCTGGAGAAGACCAACCTGAAGATCGGCTTCATCCCGATCACCTGCGCCACGCCGCTCATCATGGCCGCGCCGCTGGGCTTCTACCAGAAGCAGGGCCTCAACGTCGAAGTCACCAAGACCGCGGGCTGGGCCCTGGTGCGCGACAAGATGATCAACAAGGAATACGACGCGACCCACTTCCTGTCGCCGATGCCGCTGGCCATCAGCATGGGCCTGGGCAGCAACGCCGTGCCGATGAACGTGGCGACCATCCAGAACATCAACGGCCAGGCGATCACGCTGGCCCTGAAGCACAAGAACAACCGCGATCCGAAGAACTGGAAAGGCTTCAAGTTCGGCATCCCGTTCGACTACTCGATGCACAACTTCCTGTTGCGCTACTACCTGGCCGAGAACGGCCTGAACCCGGACACCGACGTGCAGCTGCGCGTGATCCCGCCGGCGGAGATGGTGGCCAACCTGCGCGCCGGCAACATCGACGGCTTCCTCGGCCCGGACCCGTTCAACCAGCGTGCGGTGTTCGACGAAGTCGGCTTCATCCACGTGCTGACCCGCGACCTCTGGGACGGGCACCCGTGCTGCGCCTTCGGCACCAGCACCGAGTTCATCCAGAAGAACCCCAACACCTTTGCAGCGCTCTACCGTGCGGTGCTCACTTCGGCCGCCATGGCGCGCGACCCGAAGAACCGCGAGCTGATCGCCAAGGTGATCTCGCCCAGCCAATACCTCAACCAGCCCGAAGCCGTGGTCACGCAGGTGCTCACAGGGCGCTTTGCCGACGGCCTGGGCAAGATCCAGAACGTGCCCGAGCGCGCCGACTTCGATCCGATGCCGTGGCAGAGCATGGCCGTTTGGATGCTCACGCAGATGCAGCGCTGGGGCTATGTCAAGGGCGACGTGGACTACAAGGCCGTGGCCGAGAAGGTGTTCCTGATCACCGACGCGCGCAAACACATGAAGGACCTGGGTCAACCGTTCGCCGCCGGCGGTGGCTACACCAAGCACACCATCATGGGCAAGGCGTTTGATTCGGCCAAGCCTGCCGAGTACCTCAAGAGCTTCGCCATCAGCAAAGCGGCTTGACCATGAAAGCCACCAGCCTCAACCTGCGCGCGGCCCTGGTCTCGCTGATCATCTTCTGCGTCTTCATCGGGGCCTGGCAGCTTTCAACGTCGGGGCCGTCGATTGGCGGCGCCTCCAGCGGCATGACGGCCGAGGAGATCGAGTACGCCAAGATGATGGGCAAGGACCCCGGCGCCGAGAAGAGCACCGGTTTCCCACCGCCCATGGAAGTGGCCAAGGCGAGCTGGGGGCATTTGTCCGACCCGTTCTACGACAATGGTCCGAACGACAAGGGCATCGGCATCCAGCTCGCGCATTCACTCGGCCGCGTGGGCCTGGGCTTTTTGCTGGCCATGGCGGTGGCGATTCCGCTGGGCTTCCTGATTGGCATGTCGCCGCTGATGCGCAAGGCGTTCGACCCCTTCGTGCAGGTGCTCAAACCCATCAGCCCGCTGGCCTGGATGCCGCTGGCGCTCTACACGTTGAAAGACTCCGACGTGAGCGGCATTTTCGTGATCTTCATCTGCTCGGTGTGGCCGATGTTGATCAACACCGCCTTCGGTGTGTCCGCCGTCAAGCGCGAGTGGCTCAACGTGGCGAGCACGCTCGAAGTGAACCCGATCCGCAAGGCCTTCCAGGTGATCCTGCCGGCCGCCGCGCCCACCATCCTCACCGGCATGCGCATCAGCATGGGCATCGCCTGGCTGGTGATCGTGGCCGCCGAGATGCTGGTGGGTGGCACCGGCGTGGGCTACTTCGTGTGGAACGAGTGGAACAACCTCTCGCTCACCAACGTGATCTTTGCCGTGCTGCTCATCGGTGTGGTGGGCATGTTGCTCGACCTCATGTTTGCCCAGTTGCAGAAGGCGGTGACCTATGTGGAGTGACACCAGCGTGCGCGAAAGCGCCGTCCTGCCTCAAGCCACTGCGCCGGCCCCAACGAAAGCTCCCAAGATGACCGGTTTCCTCCAGGTTGAAAACCTCGCCAAGGCCTACCAGGCCGACAAGCCGGTGTTTGCCGACGTGTCCTTCGCCATCGACAAGGGCGAGTTCGTCTGCATCATCGGCCACAGCGGCTGCGGCAAGACCACCATCCTCAACGTGCTCGCGGGCCTGGACACCGCCACCTCCGGCCACTGCTTCATGGACGGCCGCGAGATCGCGGGCCCCAGCCTGGAGCGCGGCGTGGTGTTCCAGAGCCATGCGCTCATGCCCTGGCTCAGCGTGCGGCAAAACATTGCGTTCGCGGTCAAGTCGCGCTGGCCCGACTGGAGCCGCGCGCAGATCAACGAACACGCCGAAAAGTTTGTGGCGCTGGTGGGTCTGTCCCCGGCAATCGACAAGAAGCCCAGCCAGCTCTCGGGCGGCATGAAGCAACGCGTGGGCATTGCGCGCGCCTTTGCCATCCAGCCCAAGATGTTGCTGCTCGACGAGCCCTTCGGCGCGCTCGATGCGCTCACACGCGGCACGATCCAGGACGAGCTGATGGGCATCGTGCGCGAGACGCACCAGACCGTTTTCATGATCACGCACGATGTGGACGAAGCCATCCTGCTGGCCGACCGCATCCTGCTGATGAGCAACGGATCCGAGACGCCCAACGGCTACAAGCCCGGCGGCATGGCCGAGGTGGTGGTCAACCCGCTGCCACGCAGCCGCACACGCGCACAACTGCACCACCTCGATGGTTACTACGACCTGCGCAACCACATCGTGGATTTTTTGGTCTCGCGCGCCAAGGCGCACTGACCCCTTTTTCTTTCCTTTCTCCACCACAAGCAACGAGGCAACACCATGAGCCGACTCGACGTCACCGAAAAAATCATCACCACCAAAGTCACCAAGGGCCTGAGCTGGGCCGACGTGGCCAAGAAGGTGGGCCAGTCCAAGGAATGGACCACCGCGCTCTGCCTGGGCCAGATGACCGCCACGCCCGCGCAAGCCAAGGTGCTGGGCAAGATCTTCGGTCTCTCCAGCGACGAACAGAAGTGGCTGATGGTCGTGCCCTACAAGGGTTCGCTGCCCACCACGGTGCCCACCGATCCACTGATCTACCGCTTCTACGAACTCGTGAGCGTGTACGGCACGACCTTCAAGGAACTGATCCACGAAGAGTTCGGCGACGGCATCATGAGCGCGATCGATTTCAAGATGGACATGCAGCGCCAGGCCGACCCGAACGGCGACCGCGTCAACATCGTCATGTCCGGGAAATTCCTCCCCTACAAGCAGTACTGATGGAGCTCCGCCCGCCGCTGCCGCCCTTCACCGCCGAGACGGCGGCGCAGAAGGTGCGCATGGCCGAGGACGCGTGGAATTCGCGCGACCCCGACCGGGTGGTCAAGGTCTACACCGAGGACACGCGCTGGCGCAACCGCGCGGAGTTTCCGGTGGGCCGAGAGCAGGTGCACGCCTTCCTGGTGCGCAAGTGGGCGAAGGAACTGGAGTACCGCCTCATCAAGGAACTCTGGGCCTTCACCGACAACCGCATCGCGGTGCGCTTCGTCTACGAATGGCACGACGACTCGGGCCAGTGGTTCCGCTCTTTCGGGAACGAGAACTGGCAGTTCACGCCCGAGGGCTACATGGAGCAGCGCCACGCCAGCATCAACGACCGGCCAATCGCCGCCGATGAGCGCCTGTTCCACTGGCCGCTCGGCGCTCGGCCCCAGGACCATGCGGGTTTGACCGCGCTCGGTCTCTGAGCAAGCAGCGGTCGCTCAGGCCCGCACGCCGGCGGTCAATGCAGCCAGCTGCTGCTGCAGCCAGTCGCGCAGAGCGCGTGCCGCTGGCGTGATCTGGCGTCGACCGGGCAGCACCAGGTGTAGGGGCGCCGGCTCGCCGCGCCAGGCCGGGTTCACGCGCACCAACTGACCCGCAGCGAGTTCGGCCGACACATCGAGCCACGACTTGTGCGCAACGCCCAGCCCCGCCAGCGCCCAGCGCTTGACCACCTCACCGTCGTTGGCCGAGCGGCTGCCACGCACCGGCACGTCCACCCACTGGCCGTCGATCTGCAGGCGCCACGCCTTGGGCACTTCGCCGCCGAGCATGAAGCGCAAGGCCTCGTGTTCCATCAAATCCTGCGCACGCGTGGGCATGCCGTGGCGGGCGAGGTAGGCCGGTGACGCCACCAGCACGCGGTGGTTGTCCGGCATCAGCGGCAGGGCGACCTGCGCCGAGTCGGCCGGCGCGCCATAGCGGATCGCGATGTCCACCGGCACACGCATGAGGTCGGCGTTGTGGTCGGCCAGGTGCAGGCGCAACGCCAGCTGCGGGTGCCGCTGCTGAAACGTCTCCAGCCAGGGCAGCAGCACATGCCGGCCGAGGTCGGACGGCATGGATATCTGCAGCTCGCCACGCAAGGCCGCGCGGTGCGGTTGTGCAGCGGCGCGCGCCTGGCCCATGGCCAGCAGCGCCTGGCGCACATGCGGCATCAGGCGTTCGCCCTCGGCCGACAGGCGCAGGCTGCGCGTGCTGCGCACGAACACAGCCACGCCCCACTCGGCTTCCAGCCGCTTGAGCGCGGCGCTGGCCGCGGCGGGTGACCAGTCCAACGCCTTGGCGGCGGCGGTGAGGCTGCCCAGGTCGGCAATGTGGGTGATCAGTTCCAGCTCCGCGATGCGTGTCATCGTTCGATTTTCATTGAAACTGATTCGCCGGGTCGGGCCTTCAACCGGCGCGTCCTCGCGCGCACACTGGGTGCCATTCATCGACCACCCGGAAGACCCCCATGAAAGCCATTGCCTACCAGCAAGCCCTGCCCATCACCGACCCGCTGTCGCTGCAAGACGTGGACCTGCCCGAACCCACCCCCGGCGCGCGCGACCTGCTGGTGGAGGTCCGGGCTATCGCCGTCAACCCGGTGGACACCAAGATGCGCCTGCGCTCCGTGCCCGCCGAGGGTGAGTGGGCCGTGTTGGGTTGGGACGCCGTGGGGACGGTGCGTGCCGTCGGCGCGCAAGTGACGATGTTCAAGCCCGGCGACCGCGTCTGGTACGCCGGTGCCATCAACCGCCCGGGCGCCAATGCCCAGCTGCACCTGGTGGACGAGCGCATCGCCGCGCTGGCGCCGAGCTCGCTGTCCGACGCGGACGCCGCCGCGCTGCCGCTGACCGCCATCACCGCGTGGGAGATGCTGTTCGACCGCCTGCGCGTCTCGCGCGACACCTCGCAGACAGGTGACGCCCTGCTGGTGATCGGTGCCGCCGGTGGCGTGGGTTCGATCCTGGTCCAGCTGGCACGCCAGCTCACGGGCCTGACCGTGATCGGCACCGCGTCGCGGCCCGAGACCGTGGAATGGGTGAAGGCGCTGGGCGCGCACCATGTCATCGACCACAGCCAACCGCTCGCAGAGGCCCTGAAGCAGGCCGGCCTGCCCGCGCCGCGCTACGTGGTGAGCCTCACGCAAACCGGACACCACTTCGCCCAGATCGTTGAACTGATTGCCCCGCAAGGCCAGCTCGGTCTGATCGACGATCCGGTGCCCGGCAGCATCGATGTCCTGGCGCTCAAGCGCAAGGCCGTGTCGCTGCATTGGGAACTGATGTTCACGCGCTCCTTGTTCGAAACACCCGACATGGTCGAGCAGCACAAGCTGCTGGGCGACGTGGCGCGCCGGGTGGACGCAGGCGAACTGCGGACCACGGTGGGCGAACACCTGGGCACGATCAACGCGGCCAACCTGCGGCGCGCGCATGCGCTGCTGGAGAGCGGCAAGGCGCGCGGCAAGATCGTGCTGGAAGGGTTCTGAGCAGCGCATGCGGTCGCGGCACGCGATGTGCTTTGATACCGCATGCCCGCCTCCCCCCTGATACGACTCTCCCACTCCTGGCTCGACGACGGCCATGCGCTGGTCGCCGGGTCGCTGTTCGTGGCGCTGGGCATGACCATGTTTGCCCACGCAGGCCTGCTCACCGGCGGCGTGGCGGGGGTGGCGTTTCTGGTGAGCTACGCCACCGGCCTGAACCTCGCGCTGTGCTTCTTCGTGTTCAGCCTGCCGTTTTTTTGGCTGTCGTGGACGCGGCTGGGCGTGGAGTTCACGCTGAAGAGCCTGGGCGCCGTGACGCTGGTGTCGGTGTGCACCGCGCTGGCGCCGCACGTGGTCCGCTTCGAGTTGCTTAACCCCTGGGTCGCCTCTGTGCTCGGCGGTTTTCTCATCGGCTTCGGCCTGCTCGCGCTGCTGCGCCACCAGGCCAGCGTGGGCGGTGTGAACATCGTGGCGCAGTGGCTGCAACAGACCCGCGGCCTGCGGGCCGGCCATATCCAGATGTCGGTGGACGTGCTGGTGGTGCTCACCGCGTTTGCGGTGGTGCCGCCCGAGCGCGTGTTGCAGTCGGTGCTGGGCGCCGTGGCCATCGGCGCCATCCTCACGCTGAACCACCGGCCGGGGCGTTACCTGGGCGTGTAGCGCACACAGTCAATGCGACGGAGACTTCGGGAACAAGACCACCCCGGGCAATCCTTCGAAGTGGGCGTCGCAGGTGAGCAATTCGGCGCCGCGTTGTACCGCCGTGGCATACACGATGGCATCGGCCGTGGCCAGCTTGTGTTGGCGGTGCAGATCGGCTGCCCGCAGCGCAGTGGCCGTGTCGAGCGGTGCGACCTGGCACTTCATCGTGTAGGCGATCACCTGATCGGCCTGCGATTCACCGAGTTCGCGCCACAACCATTTGGACAGCTCCAACTGCACGATGGTCGGCACGACACACAGGTCTTTTTCAGGAATTTCCTTGGCGAGCTTCTTGCCGATCGGCGAGGCAATCAGCCATTCGATCCAGGCCGAGGTGTCGACCACGCGCAAAGGCGCCGCCATCAGTAGCGGTCCTTGCGGTCCCGGAATCCCGACGTACCCGCGCCTTTGGCGATACCGGCGAGTTGTTTGAGTTCGGGCACCGGCATCACCAGCACGCCCTTGTCCTTGGGAATGAACACGAACTCCTGACCCGCCTTCCAGTGCAGTTCGTCGCGAACAGCCTTGGGAATGGATATCTGAAATTTGCTGGAGAGGGTGGCGGTGGCAGACATGTCTGGCTCCTTGTTGATCGATCGCTGAATGGTAAGAATATACCAAGCGACGTCAACATGCAGTTGGTCTACCCCGGCAGCGGAATCCACTCCTGGTTGTCGTCGGGTGGCAGCGCAAAACGCCCCGCCGCCCAGTCGGCCTTGGCCTGCTCGATGCGGTCCTTGCGCGAGGACACGAAGTTCCAGAACACGTGGCGCTCGCCCAGCGGCTCGCCGCCGAAGACCATCAGCGTGCTTTTGGTGCGCGCGGTGATCACCGCGTCGGTGTCGCTGCCGAAGACCAGCAGCTGGCCGGGCTCGTAGGTCTCGCCGGCGTGTTCGATCTCGCCGCGCGCCACGTACACCGCCTGTTCGCTGTAACCGCCGGGCAGGGCCAGGCTGGCGCCGGCCTGCCATTCGGTGTGCAGGTAGAACAGTGGCGAGTGCGTCTTCACCGGGCTCGTCATGCCGTAGGCCTCGCCCGCAATCAGCCGTATCCAAACGCCGTCCCGCTCCCGCACCGGCAGGTCGGCTGCGGGATAGTGCACGAAGGCGGGGTCGGTTTCTTCGTCCTTCTCGGGCAGGGCCACCCACAGCTGCATCAGCTCCAGGCCGCCGCCCGCGAACGAGTCGGGGTGCTTGAAGCGCTCCGAATGAGAGATGCCGCGCCCGGCCGTCATCCAGTTCACGTCGCCGGGGTTGATGAGCTGGTCGACGCCCAGGCTGTCGCGGTGATGCACCTGGCCGCTGAGCAGATAACTCACGGTCGACAACCCGATGTGCGGGTGCGGGCGCACATCGGCTGCGCGCGTGTCTTCGGGCGCGATCGTCACCGGGCCGGCGTGGTCCACAAAGATCCACGGGCCGACCATGCGGCGCCTGGCATACGGCAGCACGCGCCGCACTGTGAGGCCGTGGCCCAGGTCGGCAGAGCGCGCGGTGATGACCATTTCAAGCATCTTCTTCTCCTGTTCAGGCGGTCGCGGGAATGCGACCCATGCGACCGCTTTGAAAGTCCGTGAAGGCCTGGTGGATCTCGGCCTCCGTGTTCATGACAAACGGGCCGTAGCCCACCACCGGCTCGTCGATCGGCTCACCGGTCAACCAAAGCACGGTGCTGTCTTCCAGCACCTCCAGCGACACATCCTCACCGTCGCGCGAGAACACGGGCAGGTTCGCTGCCACCACCTCCTGGCCATTGTCCAGGCGCAACCGCCCGCGCAGCACCAGCGGGGCGGTGGTGTGCCCGGCCGGGGCTGGCAAGGTCACGGTGTGGCCGGCCTTCAGGCGCAGGTCCCACACCTGCATGGGCGTGAAGGTGTGCGCCGGGCCCTTCGCACCGAGCAGTTCGCCCGCGATGATGCGCGCCGTGCCGGCACCCTCGGGCAAGGACACCTCGGGAATCTGCTCGCGCGTGATGCCCTGGTAGCCCGGCGCGGCCATCTTGTCGCGCGCCGGCAGGTTCACCCAGAGCTGCACCATCTCGAACGCGCCGCCGGTTTTGGCGAAGCGTTCGCCGTGGTATTCCTCGTGCACGATGCCGCTGGCCGCCGTCATCCACTGCACTTCACCGGGGCCGATGGTGCCGCCGCCGCCGCTGGAATCGCGGTGCGAGACCTCACCCTCGTACACGATGGTCACGGTCTCGAAGCCACGGTGCGGGTGCTGGCCCACGCCGCGTTGCTTCGTGGTGGGCTCGAAGCGCGTGGGGCCGCCGTAGTCGAGCATGAGGAAGGGCGAGAAGCGCTCGGGCCGGTCGTTGTACGAAAACATGCTGCGCACCGGAAAGCCGTCGCCGACCCAATGGCCGCCGGCGCTGCGCTGGATGAAAGAAACGGTTTTCATGGGGGTGTTCTCCTGTTGAAGGTGCACTGTACCGGGCCAGCGCTGCCGTGATAAGTCGGTAAGATCACAAATCATCTTTCAATGAGCTGAACAATCCCGTGAACCCGCAGAACCCCGACCTCAACGACACGCTGGTGTTTGTGCGCGTGGCGCAGGCCGGTGGCTTCAGCGCCGCTGCCCGGCTCATGGGCATGCCCACCTCCACGCTGAGCGTGCGCGTGTCACGGCTGGAGCAGCGCCTGGGTGTGACGCTGCTGCAGCGCACCACCCGCCGCCTGCACCTGACCGAAGCGGGTCAGGCCTACCTTGCGCAGGCCGCGCGCGGGCTCGAAGACATCCTGCAGGCCGAGGCGCAGCTCGACGCCGGCAAACACGAGGCCCAGGGCCTGCTGCGCATCACGCTGCCCATCGACATGGGCGACGACCAGCTGCTGGGCATCCTCAGCAACTACCGCGCGCGCCACCCGGGTGTGGCGGTGGAGCTGGTGTTTTCCGACGCCCGCCTCGACCTGGTGGCGCAGGGCCTGGACCTCGCGCTGCGCGCCGGCGAACTGGCCGACTCCAGCCTGGTGGCGCGCCAGATCGGCCAGGCGCGCTGGGCACCGTTTGCTCACCCCGACTACCTGGCGCGCGCACCGGCGCTGCGCACACCCAAAGACCTCACGCAGCACGCCACCCTGTGCTTCAGCCCGCTGGGGCGCGACAGCTGGACGCTCACGCGCGGCAAGACCCGCGCGCAGGTGCCGCTGCACTGCGCGTTTGCCGCCAACGACATGCGGCTCATCCGCCAGCTCGCGCTCGACGGCCAGGGCGTGGCGCTGTTGCCCGACTACGTGTGCCGCCGCGAGGTCGACCACGGGCATCTGGTGCCGCTGCTGCCGGGCTGGCACGCGCGCACCGACCCGATCCACCTCGTCTACCCGGGCAAGCGTTTCGTGCCGGCCAAGCTGCGGCATTTCATCGACGAGGCCGGGCCTGCCCTCTCGGCACTTTTCGAGCGCTGAGCGGTAAGCTTCGCTCCCCATGCGCATCGAACACCTCCGCCAAAGATTGGCCGCCCTCGGCGCCAACCCGCGCCACGCACAGCGGGTGCTGCGCCTGTGGTCGCAAGCCTTGCCGCAGAACAGCGGGCGGCGCGAACTGTCGCACTTTCTCCCTGCGACGCTGGTGGCAGCACTGCCCGAAGTGGCCAGCGAACTGGCGGGCTTGGCGGTGCTGCAATCGCAACACCCGGGCGAAGACGGCTCCGCCCGCCTGCTGGTGGCGCTGGCCGACGGCCAGACGGTGGAGAGCGTGCTGCTGCCGCGCGACGGCCTGTGCGTGTCCACGCAGGTGGGTTGCGCGGTGGGCTGCGTGTTCTGCATGACCGGCCAGAGCGGCCTCATCCGCCAGGTGGGCAGCGCCGAGATCGTGGCGCAGGTGGCGCTGGCGCGCACGCTGCGGCCGGTGAAGAAGGTGGTGTTCATGGGCATGGGCGAGCCCGCGCACAACCTGGACAACGTGATGGACGCCATCGACCTGCTGGGCACCGTGGGCAACATCGGCCACAAACAACTGGTGTTCTCCACCGTGGGCGACCCGCGTGTGTTCGAGGCGCTGCCGCTGGCCCGCGTGAAACCAGCGCTCGCGCTGTCGCTGCACACCACCAAGGCCGGGCTGCGCGAACAGCTGATGCCCCGCGCGCCGCGCATGACGCCCGACGAACTGGTGGAGGCCGGTGAGAAGTACGCGCGGGCCACCGGCTATCCGATCCAGTACCAGTGGACGCTGCTGGCCGGCATCAACGACGGCGACGACGAGATCGAGGGCATCGTGCGTTTGCTGCACGGCAAACACGCCATCCTCAACATGATTCCGTACAACACCGTGGACGACCTGCCCTACCAGCGCCCGAGCTGGGAACAAGCGGCCGACATCGCACGCCGCCTGCACCGCCGCGGCATCCTCACCAAGCTGCGCCAGTCGGCCGGGCAGGATGTGGAGGGTGGGTGTGGGCAGTTGCGGGCTCGGGCGGAGCGGCCGGTCCGTCGGGTCGTGCCGATCCAGCCCGTGCCGCTCAATGCAGCGTCAACGGCCGTGACGTCGTCTTGACCCGCACGACCGCTGCACGCGGCTCGTAAGGCGCGGGGGTGGCGCCGCAGATGTCGGCGGCGATGGCCCGGGCCTGGCGGGCGATCGGTTCGATGAAGCGGCTGGCTTGGCCGTTGATGGCGATGCAGTCGCCCATGGCGTGGATGTGGACGTTGCTCGTCTTCAGGTTCGCAGCGTCCACGGCAATGCCGTTGTCCCATTTCAAATCGGCGCTCTGCGCCAGACGCGGCGGCGTGCTCAGGCCGGCGGCGGCGATCACCTGGTCGGCGGCGAAGCGCTGGCCGCAGGTGGTGGTGATGCGGTAGCGGCCGCTGATCTGCTCCAGCTGCGCCACCTGCACACCGCCCACAAAGCGGATGGCGAGGTCTTTCCACGCGTCGAGCAGTTGTGTGCCCGCGCCCTCGGCGCTCCAGCGCGCGAGTGGCTCGGTCTGCACGTCGAGCAGGGTGATGCGGTGACCGCCGAGCGCAAGGTCGTTGGCGAGCTCGCTGCCGATCAGGCCGGCGCCGACGATGGCGATGTCCTTGGGTGTGTCGCCGAGTGCGGCGCGCAGCTTCTGGTACGCCGCCAGGTGGTTGATGCGCCAGCACAGGGCGGCGGGCAGCGTGGGTGGCAGGGCGGCTTGTGCGCCGTGGGCGAGCACGAGGCGGTCGTACTTCAGGTTGCCGCGTGTGGTGCGCAGCTGCCGGGTGTCGGTGCAGATGCGCACGGCCTGCGTGTGGCTGATCAGGCGCACGTTCAGGCGGGCTGCGGCGGCCGCGCCGCTTTCCTTGACCATGGCCTCCAGCGCCGTGCTGCGCGCCATGGCGATGGACAGCATGGGCTTGTCGTACACGTCGCCCGCGCAGGCCGTGACCACGGTGATGGGCAAGGCGGCGTCGAGTGCGCGCAGGGCTTCGGCCATCTGCCAGCCGGCGCGTCCGGCGCCGACGATGAGCACACCGGCCGCGCCGCGTGTGGCCACCGGGGCGCTGTGGGTGATGCCGGCGCGCAGGGCGTCCAGGCTGGGTGGTGTGTAGGGCGTGAAGTCGGCCTTGGTCACACCGCACAGCGGGCAGGCCCAGTCGTCGGGGATGTCGGCGTAGCGCGTGCCGGGGGCCAGGCCGCCGTCGGGGTCGCCGTCGGCCTCGTTGTAGATGTAGCCACAGGCGTCGCAGATGTACTGCTGCCAGGGTGCGAGGGCCTGCACCGCAGCGGCGATCGTGTTCAGCGAGGTGTTCATGCCGGCATGACCTCGGCGGACAGCCGCGCCATCTCTTTGCGCAGGTGTTTGATGGCGGGCGTGACGATGGCGACAAAGTGCGATTCGCGCACGCGGCGCTGCACGGCCGAGCTCATGAGGTAACCGCGTGCGCCCTGGTGCAGCAGGGCCGACTGCGCGGCGCGCAGCGACAGTTCGGCGCCGTGTGCACGTGCGTCGAGCACGTCGATGAAAAACTCCACCGAGGGGTTGAACGGGGTTTCGGCCAGCTTCATCACACGCGCGCTGAGCGCGTCCAGCTCGGCCTGCAGCGCGTCGGGCCGGTCTTCCAGAAACTGGTTCACATGGCCGAGCTGCGCTTCAACTTCCCAGATGGAGTCGATGGCGCCCTGCGTGACGCCCACCGCCATGCCGCACTGGAGCATGACGAAGGCGGCGCGGATGCGCGCGATGAAGGGTTTGGCCGGTTCGGCCATGACCTCGTCGGCGCCGATGAACACGTTGGTGAGGCGCAGCGCGTAGGTGCCCGTGCCTTCCATGGCCGAGAAGCTGGGGCATTCGCGCAGCTCCATGCCGGGGGCGTTGCAACGCAAGAGAAACATGACCTCGCGCCCGGCGGGCTCGTCACCGTTCATCACGGCCGCGAGCACACCGCAGGCGTGGTCGGGCCCCAGGTTGCTCACCCAGGGCAGCGAGCCGTTGACGAGGTAGCCGCCCTCCACCGGCGTGGCCTTGAGCAGCAGGCTTTCGATCTGCGCGTAACTCTTCATGGGGTTGGACATGCCGGTACCACCCAGCGTGGCGCCGCTGGCGTGAGCGGTGAGCGCATCGCCCATCAGCGCGGGGTTGCCCGAGGCCTGCATGTACAGGCCACACACCGCCTGGCACCACACCATGAATCCGGTGGCGCCGCACACGCGCGAGACCTCGGCCATGGCGCGGATGGCCAGGCCGTAGTCGGCACGGCCCACGGGTGCGTCGAGGTGCGCGCTGAACACCCCGAGCGCGCCCAGCTGTTGCAACACGTCGCGCGGGTAGAAGCCGTCGCGGTCGCAGGCCTCCACCACGTCGGCCAGCGGCCCCTGCGCCACGGCGCGCACCGCGGCCAGCAGCTCGTTGGACGACGCTTCTTGCGTCAGCTCGCGGGGCAGATCGTTCGGGTTCATTCAAGCTCCAACAAGAGGGTGGGCCCTTCGACAGGCTCAGGGCGAACGGTGAGGTGATCGGGGTGACTTCGCCCCTTCCCCCTCTGGGGGAAGGTTGGGATGGGGGCCAGCGCGCCGACACCGCAGCTTCACGCGAGCCCCCACCCCTGCCCTCCCCCAGCGGGGGAGGGAGCAAAACACATCAGGCCAGCGCGATCTCGAACGGGATCGGGTTGCGCATGCTGTTGGCCACCGGTGAGTAGAAGTTGGCGTGCTTCACGATCTCGTCCAACACTTCGCGCGGCGCATCGCCTTCCACCACCACCTTCACGCGGATCGCCTGAAAGCCCATCTCGGCCGGCAGCTTTTCCAGCGCGCCACCGGCGCCCCACGCCGCGGGGTTGCCGATGTCGCCTTCCATGAAGACCTCGAGCTTGCTGAGCTTCACGCCCTTCCAGGTGGCCACCGCGGTGATGCCCACCGCGAGACACCCGCCCAGGCCCGACAGCACGATCTCGCCGGGCGCCGGGGCCGTGTCTTCGCCGAAGAGGTGCAGCGGCTCGTCCACCACCACCGGGGCGTGGTTGCCCACGGTGGAGAGCGAACGGTACTGCCCCTCCATGACGGTGTGGACCTTGTTGGTGCCACGGCTGGCGGGGTTGGCCTTGCCCTTGGCCGCGAAGGCCGCGAGGCCCTCGCTGTCGATGGGGCGCAGGTAGGCCTTGACGGTGGTCACAGGCTCGAGCGTGTCGGTAGCGGACATGGTGTCTCCAGGTGTTCAGGAATCAGGGAAAAGGGATCAGGCGGCCAGGGCCAGCGCGGGCTTCTTGGTGGACTTGGCGATGGGCAGACCGGTCTCGATCGGCAGGCTCTCGTCGCGCGACCACTCGTTCCACGAGCCGAAGTACATGCGCACGTCGGAGAAGCCGGCCTGCTTGAGCGCCAGGAAGGTGTTGGACGCGCGCGCGCCCTTGAAGCAGTAGAGGTAGATGGTGTCGTCGGTGGTGATGCCGGCGGTGGCGCACTCGGCCTTGACTTCGTCGGGCGTCTTGAACACCGGGCCTTGGGCGGAAGGCTTCATGAAGCGGTACCACTCCAGCCACTTGGCGCCGGGCAGGCGGCCTTTGCGGGGCGCGAAGTCCTTGCCGTAGGGCGACGACGATTCGCCGATCCACTCGTCGATGTCGCGCACGTCAAGCAACACGGTGTCGGTGCCCAGCGCGGCCTTCACATCGTCTTGCGTGAGCATCACGTCGGCCGTGGGCAGGTCGCTCGGGAAGGTGGCGGGCGTGGGTGTGGCGGCCGTGGTGGAGATGGGCAGGCCGGCGGACTTCCAGGCGCTGAAGCCGCCGTTGAGCACCTTGATCTTGGGGTAGCCCAGCCAGGTGAGCAGGTAGTAGCCGCGGCACGACTGGCCGTAGCCGCTGTTCATCGCGTCTTCGTAAAACACCGCCGTCTCTTTGCCCGACAAACCGGCCGCGCCCAGCGCTTCGGCAAACGCGGCCTTGAGCGCCTGCAGGCCTTCGGGTGTGGAGGTGGCGAGATACGTGAACACTTCGCGCAGGTTCACGGCACCGGGAATGTGACCGGCGGCAAAGGTGTCCGCGTCACGCGTGTCGATGACCACAACGGGTTCGGACGACTGCAGCGCAGCAAGCTGGGCGGGGGCGATCAGGGTGGCTTCAATGCTCATGGAGACCTCGCGGAAGTGGCGGAAGGCGGGATTGCCTGAGGTCTCTAGCGCAACCTGCGTGCCAGGGGGGGCGCGGAGGTGTGTCAACGCTTGAAGGGCGTTGAATTTGTTGGGTTTATTGGGGTTGGGGTGGAAGTGCTCTCGCGGCGGACGGCGCCTGGATACGCCACTGTGTCGACACAATGTCGACACAGTGTTGGTTGCCTTTTGGCACTACGGGCGGGTATACGGGCCGGGAAGCGCAGATCCTTAAATTCGACTCGAAGCCGGCACCCACCGCAAACCCCAATCGGTCAATCGCAGAAAAGCACGCGTTGCAGCTTCGCTCATAGTATCCGTGGCTGTAGGATTTCATGGTTTACTTCCATCCGTACCAAAATGAGGTTTAAGGTCGCAAGATCTTTGATCTAGTTGCGCTTTTCGGCGCCGACATGGTTGGAGTAACTTGTAATTCTTGCTGGTTCATTGATATTGCAAATCACGAATACAGCTCAATTAACTTTGTCTAGGAAACATGTAATGAGTGCACTCGACCATCTGCTGAAGTACGTTAGAACCGGTACCGCAGAGGGAGACCGGCCCTTCTTAGGCGAGATATTTATCGCACCAACTCAGTTCACGCAACTCTGTGCCATCGAACCTGGAGGTATGAGAATACTCGTAGGAAATAAGGGGATTGGGAAAAGTGCCATCGTCGAATGGATCGATAAAGTCGCTAAATCAAAGAAGCTGCCAAGCCTTCTCATTCGGCCCGATAACATATCATCCAAAGACACACCAACCTCGCTTGATATCGGCTCTCTGAAACGCTTCTATTACGAGGTCCTGCTTCGAACAGTTGGGGCTCAAATTGGCTCGCAACTCAAGGGGATGCTGAAGGGTTCAGCAGCGAAACTGCACAACGAGGCGCGGCAGCAGGGACTTGCGGAAGAAGACTTCATTCAAAAATCACTAGAGCTCATTTCAGCCATCTCATTGCCTGCAGCGAAAATCAACGGTGTACAGTTTGCAAAGGAATTGGCTGGAACCAACTCTCCTCATGCATTGATCAAGGCAGTCAATTTGCAGCTTCTCTCGTCAGGGAATGTCTTCTATCTCCTAATTGACGATACTGATCAGTTAGCAGCACCGGATCAACCAGCACATTTAAATAGGATTTGGGCGCTTCTGTTGGCGGTGAGGCGCCTGACAGGGGAATGCAGCGCCGTCAGGGCGATTGTCAGTCTTAGATCAAGCGTGTGGACTCGGCTCACCAGTGAGAGTCAAGGTCAAAGAGATCAAACCGATCACATGCGTGGACTCGTGATTCCCCTCTTGGCTGACGATAAGCTTATGCAAAACATCATAAGGAAGCGGTTGGAAAGTGCGGCGAAAGATGCCGGGAAAACACGTGTCGATCCTTACACAGTCTTTTTTAATGGGGCCACGATGACATTGCCGTCGAGTGATGAGCGCCGGTCGTGGGACTCATTTATTGCGAAGTCGGCTCGCGAACGCCCGAGGGATGCCATCCAGCTCATCAAAAATATGTATGGCGCGGCCAAGCAAAGAAATACTTCTTTAATTGGGAGCGATGAAGCAGGGATGGCAATGCGAGTTTACTCTTCGGAGAGAGTCGATGATGTAGTCAATGAATTCTCACTGGATTGCAAGAACATTCGCGAGATCATCAACACTTTCGCCGATTCTGATTTTGAATCTGACTTTGAAAAATTGCGACGACACCTGCTGACCGTTCCAAGCATTGCATCAATACAAATCCGCGGAGCTCAGCTTCGCCCAGATGTTGATGATGATGCAGTAGCGATATTGCGCCTCCTACACGAAACAGGCTTCCTTAATCCACGTGTAGTTGACAACACCATGCCACGAGGCTTCCGTCATATCCTTTTCCATGATGACTCTAATTTCGTTAAGCTTGCAAACTGGAACTTTATGCAGGGAGCACGATGGGAGATTCATCCTGCATTTCGAACATATCTAATCGGTGTCAAACAAGCTCAATTGGCGAAGCTGACGCCCGCGAGGCAAATTGGTGGCCCAAAGGGTTGAACTGAAACAGGAGCACTTACCCCAGATATCTGAAGCAAGCTTCTTTTTTTAGATGTTAACCGGCTGATTTCGATCTGAGCAAGACCGCTCCTGAGCGATGAGAGACGGATCTTCCCGATCAACCTAACCGACGAAAATGTGCGCAACCTGTCTGCGCGGCTATCGGCTGACGAAATCGTCCGCGTCCAGCGCCGGTGGCCGCAGCAAATCCTCGTCAATCCCCATCACCGCACTCGCCCGCTCCACCGCGCGCCACAGCAGGGGCGGCATCTTCAGGATCTCGTCGGGGGTGTCGGCCTGGGCGATCCAGCTGCTGATCTGCTGGTGCTCGTCGGGGGTCAGCAGGGCCAGGTTCAGCATTTCGTCGATGGTTTTCATGGCGGCTTCTCGCAAATCGGGGTCAATGGCGTCGATGCTGTCACACATCCGTTACGCCGGCTGTCCGTTCCACGGTTCAACCCCACCCTTCAGCGCAGCCCGGCCTTGCGCAGCCGGTAGCTGAACTGCCGCAGCGTGAGGCCCAGGCTTTGGGCGGCCTGGGTCTGGTTGCCCTGGTGGCGCTGCAGGGCGTCTTGCAGGGCCTGCGGGCTGTGGGAGCGGGCGCTCTGGTAATCGCGCACGTTGCCGGCGGGCAGGGGCAGCGCGGGTGGGGGCTCGGTGGCGGGCAGCGGCGTGAGCGACTCGGGCATGAAACGCTCCAGCGCCACGGCGGTCACGCGGGGGTGGTCGGTGAGCAGCACCAGGCGTTCGATGAGGTTGCCGAGTTCGCGGATGTTGCCGGGCCAGTCGTGCGCTTCCAGTCGCGCCATGGCCTCGGGCGCCAGGTGCACGTTGCGTTCGTGGGCCTGGTTGGCGCGGTTCACAAAATGCAGGGCCAGCGCGCGGATGTCTTCGCGCCGCTCGCGCAGGCTGGGCAGGCGGATCGGGATCACGTTGAGCCGGTAATACAGGTCTTGCCGGAACTGCCCGGCCTGCACGTCGCGCGCGAGGTCGCGGTTGGTGGCGGCCACCAGGCGCACATTCACCTTTTGCTCGCGCGTGCCGCCCAGGCGCACCAGCGTGCCTTCTTGCAGGGTGCGCAGCAGCTTGCTCTGCATGGCCAGCGGCAGTTCGCCGATCTCGTCCAGAAAAATGGTGCCGCCGTTGGCCTGCTCAAACCAGCCGGCGCGCGCGGTGTTGGCGCCGGTGAAGGCGCCGCGCTCGTAGCCGAACAGTTCGGACTCGAACAAGGTGTCGGGGATGGCCGAGCAGTTCACCTTGATGAAGGGCTGGTCGTGCCGGCCGCTGGCCAGGTGCACGGCCCGGGCAAACAGCTCCTTGCCGGTGCCCGACTCGCCCAGCAGCAGCACCGTGGCCTGCGACTGCGACACCCGCTCCAGCTCGCCCAGGGCCTGCAAGAGCGCGGGTGAGCGGCCAATGAGTCCGTAGCGCGCGGTGCTGGTGTCGAGCGCGCGGGCCAGGGCGGCGTTGCGCTCTTCGAGCTGGCGGGTTTCTTCGGCCACCAGCTGTTCCAGCTGCAGCAGCCGCCCGGCCAGCGTGGCCAAAATGCGCAGCACGGCCAGGTCGTCGTTCAGATGGCGCTGGCGGCTGCGGATGCGGTGGCAGGCCAGCACACCGATGGTGGCGCCGTTCACCTCGATGGGCAGCGCGATGAAGGCCACCGTCTGCGGCGGCAGCTGGCTGCGCGGCACGCAGCGAAACAAAAAAAGCGGCTCGGCGTCCACGTCCTGCACGATGGCGGGCAGGCCGGTCTGCAGCACCCGCCCGGTGATGCCCTCTCCCCAGCGGTACACGCCGCTGGCCACCTGCCCGGCGGTGAGGCCGTAGGCGTGGCGGATGGAGGCGGTGCGCTGGTCCCGGGTCTGGCCGGGGACGCCTTCGTCGGCCAGCACCATGCGGCCCCGGTTCAGGCCGAGCAGCTCGCTCATCAGGTGCAGCATCTCGCGCAACACAAAGGCCGGCGCCAGGCTGCGGCCCACCAGCTTCATCACCTCGCGCATGAGCAGCAGCTCCTGGGCGTGCCAGTCGGTGCCGGTGTGGTCGGGGTCGGTGCGGTGGGGCATGGGGAAGGTCAAGCAAACATCGCACCACGGCTGCGGCTTGGCCCTGCGATGAAAAAGCTTGGTTTTCTATACACGTGGTGTTTAACATGCATAGAAAATTCAATTTTTTATACAAATAAAAGGCCTCGCCAACCACGATGTCAACTCTGAAGCCCCTTGAACACTTGGACCCGGCTCGCTTTGACACGCCAGCCATCCTGAAAAAACTGGCCAGCAGCAGCCGGCAACTGGCCGAGCTCAAAGGCTTGGCCGCGTCGATTCCCTACCAAGGCATCCTCATCAACACCCTGGGTCTCCAGGAAGCCAAGGACAGTTCGGAGATCGAGAACATCGTTACCACGCACGACGAGCTGTTCAAGGGCGATGTACACCCCGACGCCTTTGCCGACCCGGCCACCAAGGAAGTGCTGCGCTACCGGCAGGCGCTGCGCTTCGGCTTCGATCAGGTGCGCACCAGCGGGCTGCTCTCGGCCAACCACATCGTGGGCATTCAGGCTGAACTGGAGCGCAACAACGCGGGCTTTCGCAAACTGCCGGGCACGGCTCTCAAAGACGGCGGGGGCCAGACGGTCTACACGCCGCCGCAAGACCCGGCCGAGATCGTGGCTCTGATGAGCGGCCTGGAGCGGTTCATGAATGACGACGCGCTGTTCTCGGCCGATCCGCTGATCAAGATGGCGCTGATGCACCACCAGTTCGAGAGCATTCACCCGTTCTACGACGGCAACGGCCGCACAGGGCGCATCCTCAACGTGTTGTATCTGGTGAAAGAAGGCCTGCTGGAGATTCCGGTGCTGTACCTGAGCAGCCACATCGTGCAGACCAAAGCCGACTACTACCGCCTGTTGCAGACGGTCCGCGACAACGACACCTGGGAAGACTGGGTGCTCTACATGCTGCAAGCGGTGGAGATCACGGCCCGCCAGACGGTGACGACCGTGCAGGCGATCAAGGCGGCCCTGTTCGACTACAAGCACCGCATCCGCAGCGGCTACAAGTTCTACAGCCAGGACCTGATCAACAACCTGTTCATGCACCCGTACACCAAGATCGAGTTCGTGCAGCGCGATCTGCAGGTGTCGCGGTTGACGGCCACCAAGTACCTGGAGGCGCTGGTGGACGGAGGCTTCCTCGGCAAACAGAAAGTGGGCCGCAGCAATTACTACGTGAACACGGCACTCAATGGCATCTTGCTGGCGCAACATCAGGCCGCCCGCTGAGGTCATCTCTGGCCTGCGCAGCACCAGCAGCTAAAATCCAACCCTCTCAAGGAGCGCTGCAGCGCCACCGGCCCCCAAGGGTTTGCGTGTGCGTCAGGCTTGAGTGGGCATGAACAGGCCCAAAACGGCGCTCACCAGTCTGTTGTCTGAAGAACCGCCTTGGTGAGCCCCATGTCTGCATCTGCCTCCGTTTCCCCGTCTTCCCCCGTTTCCGTGCCGCCCATGCTGCTCTCCGGCCTGGAGCCGCTGCGCATTGGCGCCGACAGCCTGTTTGTGAACGTGGGCGAGCGCACCAACGTCACCGGCTCCAAGGCCTTCGCCCGCATGATCCTGAACGGCGAGTACGAGCAGGCGCTGGCTGTTGCGCGCCAGCAGGTGGAAAACGGCGCCCAGATCATCGACGTGAACATGGACGAGGCCATGCTCGACAGCAAGGCCGCCATGGTGAAGTTCCTCAACCTGATCGCGGGCGAACCCGACATCGCGCGCGTGCCGGTGATGGTGGACAGCTCCAAGTGGGAGGTGATCGAGGCCGGCCTGCGCTGTGTGCAGGGCAAGGGCGTGGTGAACTCCATCAGCATGAAAGAAGGCGTGGACGAGTTCAAGCGCCAGGCGCGGCTGGTCAAGCGCTACGGCGCGGCCGCCGTGGTGATGGCGTTTGACGAAAAAGGCCAGGCCGACACCTACGAGCGCAAGGTCGAGATCTGCGAACGGGCCTACCGCATCCTGGTGGACGAGGTGGGCTTTCCGCCAGAAGACATCATCTTCGACCCCAACATCTTCGCCATTGCCACCGGCATTGAAGAGCACAACAACTACGCGGTCGACTTCATCAACGCCACGCGCTGGATCAAGCAGAACCTGCCGGGCGCCAAGGTGAGCGGCGGCGTGTCCAACGTGTCGTTCAGTTTCCGCGGCAACGACCCGGTGCGCGAGGCGATCCACACCGTGTTCCTGTACCACGCGATCAAGGCCGGCATGGACATGGGCATCGTCAACGCCGGCATGGTGGGCGTGTACGACGAGCTCGAACCCGAGCTGCGCGAACGGGTGGAAGACGTGGTGCTGAACCGCCGCCCTGACGCCGGCGAACGCCTGGTGGAGGTGGCCGAAAACGCCAAGGGCGCGGCCAAGGACGACAGCAAGAAGAACGAGTGGCGCGCGCTGCCGATCCGCGAACGCCTGAGCCACGCGCTGGTGCGCGGCATGAACGACTTCATCAGCGAAGACACCGAAGAAATGTGGCGCGAGATCGAGGCTGGGGGCGGGCGCCCGCTCAACGTGATCGAAGGCCCGCTCATGGACGGCATGAACGTGGTGGGCGACCTGTTTGGCCAGGGCAAGATGTTCTTGCCGCAGGTGGTGAAGAGCGCACGCGTGATGAAACAGGCGGTGGCCCACCTGCTGCCTTACATCGAGGCCGAGAAACTGGCCCAGGTGGCGGCCGGCGAAGACGTGAAGCCCAAGGGCAAGATCGTGATCGCCACGGTGAAGGGCGACGTGCACGACATCGGCAAGAACATCGTCACCGTGGTCCTGCAGTGCAACAACTTCGAGGTGGTGAACATGGGCGTGATGGTGCCCTGCCACGAGATTCTGGCCATGGCCAAGGCCGAGGGTGCCGACATCGTGGGCCTCTCGGGCCTGATCACACCCAGCCTGGAAGAGATGCAGTACGTGGCCGGCGAGATGGAGAAGGACGCGCATTTCCGCGAGAAGCAGATTCCGCTGCTGATCGGCGGCGCCACCTGCAGCCGCGTGCACACCGCGGTGAAGATCGCGCCGCACTACAGCGGCCCGGTGGTCTATGTGCCTGATGCCTCGCGCAGCGTGGGCGTGGCGCAGGGGCTGTTGTCGGACCAGGCGGCGCAGTACATCGCCGATCTCAACGCCGACTACGACAAGGTGCGCACCCAGCACGCGAACAAGAAGCAGGTGCCGCTGTGGCCGCTGGCCAAGGCGCGCGCCAACAAGACGCCCATCGACTGGCGCGCTTTTGAGCCGAAGAAGCCGCGCTTCATCGGCAAGCGCGTGTTCAAGAACTTCGATCTGAACGAGATCGTGAAGTACATCGACTGGGCGCCCTTCTTCCAGACCTGGGACCTCGCCGGCCCCTTCCCCGAGATCCTGAAAGACGAGGTGGTGGGCGAAGAAGCGCGGCGCGTGTTCAGCGACGGCAAGCGCATGCTGCAGCGCCTGATTGAAGGCCGCTGGCTCAGCGCCAGCGCGGTGGTGGGCCTGTACCCGGCCAACAGCGTGAACGACGACGACATCGAGCTCTACACCGACGAGAGCCGCCGCGAGGTGGCGCTCACCTGGCACGGCCTGCGCCAGCAGACCGAACGCTTCGAGGTGGACGGCGTGATGCGGCCGAGCCGGTGCCTGGCCGACTTCGTGGCGCCCAAGGGCGTGGCCGACGACTACGTGGGCGTGTTCGCCGTCACCGCCGGCCTGGGCGTGGAGAAGAAAGAGAAGCTGTTCATCGACGACCACGACGACTACTCCGCCATCATGCTCAAGGCCCTGGCCGACCGCCTGGCCGAAGGCCTGGCCGAGTGCATGCACCACCGCGTGCGCACCGACCTCTGGGGCTACGCGGCCGACGAGGCGCTGAGCAACGAAGACCTGATCAAGGAGAAGTACCAGGGCATCCGCCCGGCGCCTGGTTACCCCGCCTGCCCGGACCACTCGGTCAAGCGCCCGATGTTCGAACTGCTGCAGTGCGAAGACATCGGCATGGGCCTGACCGAAAGCCTGGCCATGCTGCCGGCGGCCAGCGTGAGCGGCTTCTACCTGAGCCACCCTGAGAGCGCCTATTTCAACGTAGGCAAGATCGGCGAGGATCAGGTGGCCGATCTGGCGCAGCGCAGCGCGGTGGCCGAGAAAGAGCTGCAGCGCTGGCTGGCGCCGAATCTTTAAGCTTGTTTCAACCCTGCCTGGAACCGAACACCGCCCTGTGGGTCAGTTTTCGGGAACCTTTCTTCACTTCAACCGACATTGAACACATGAACGCGATCAACAACCTCTTCAACCAACCCCGCTTGGGCGTGATCCTGCTGCGCTGGACGCTCGCCATCCTCATGATCTTTCACGGCTGGGCCAAGGTGACCGGCGGCGTGGGCGGCATTGAGGGCATGCTGGTGGCCAAGGGCCTGCCCGGCGCACTGGCCTACGGCGTGTACCTGGGCGAACTGATCGCCCCGCTGTTCCTGCTGGTGGGCGTGTGGGTGGTGCCGGCGGCGCTGGTGATCGCGATCAACATGGCGTTTGCCCTCGCCCTCGTCCATGCGGGCCACTTCATGGACATCACCAATACCGGCGGCTGGCGCCTGGAGTTGCAGGCGTTCTTCTTGATGACTGCGCTGGTGGTGGCTTTCACGAACAAGCTGGGCCCCAACAAGGGGTGATGCACCCCCTGCTCTGCCTCAGACATTCATGATGGAAACCGACCGGGCATTCAGGTAGGCCTCCATCGCCTCAGGCCCGCCCTCCGAGCCGTAGCCCGAATCCTTGATGCCGCCGAACGGCATTTCGGCCGAGGGCATGGCGGGCATGTTGACCCACAGCATGCCCACCTCGACGCGGCGCGCCAGCAGGTCGGCGTTTTTCAACGAACGCGTGAAGGCGTAGCCGGCCAGGCCGAAGGGCAGGCGGTTGGCCTCGGCAATCGCTTCGTCCAGGGTATTGAAGCTGCGCACCGCGGCCATGGGGCCGAAGGGCTCGTCGTTGAACACGCGCGCGTCCAGCGGCACGTCGGTCAGGATGGTGGGCTGCCAGAAGTTGCCGGCTTCACCGATGCGCTCGCCGCCGGTGGCCAGCGTGGCGCCGCGCTCCACGGCGTCTTTGGTGAATTCGGCCATGGCCGTCACGCGGCGCGGGTTGGCCAGCGGGCCCATCTGCGTGCCTTCGGCTGAACCGTCGCCCACCGAGAGGCCGGCGGCGTGTTTCACCAGCGCGGCCGAGAACTCCCTGGCAATGCTCTCGTGCACCAGGAAACGCGTGGGCGAAATGCAGACCTGGCCCGCGTTGCGGAACTTGGCGCCGCCCGCGGTCTTCACGGCAAGTGCCACGTCCGCGTCTTCGGCCACGATCACCGGCGCGTGCCCACCCAGCTCCATGGTCACGCGCTTCATGTGCTGGCCGGCCATGGCGGCGAGCTGTTTGCCCACCGGCGTGGAGCCGGTGAAGGTGATCTTGCGGATGACCGGGTGCGCGATGAGGTAGGTGGAGATCTCCGACGGCGTGCCGTAGACCAGCCCCAACACGCCGGGCGGCAGGCCGGCGTCGGCAAAGGCGCGCACCAGCTCGGCCGGCGCGGCCGGGGTTTCTTCGGGCGCCTTCACGATCATGGAACAGCCCGTGGCGAGCGCCGCGGCCAGTTTGCGCACGACCTGGTTGACGGGGAAGTTCCACGGCGTGAACGCGGCCACCGGGCCGACCGGGTCCTTGAGCACCATCTGGCGCATGGCGAGGTTGCCGCGCGAGGGCACGATGCGGCCGTACACCCGCAGGCCTTCGTCGGCGAACCATTCGATGATGTCGGCCGCGGCCATGGCCTCGCCCTTGGCCTCGGCGAGCGGCTTGCCCTGCTCTTGCGTGAGCAGCGCGGCAATGGCGCCGGCGCGCTCGCGCATCAGCGCGGCAGCGGCGCGCATGACCTTGGCGCGTTCGATGGGCGGCTTGTCGCGCCAGATTTCAAAGCCTTTTTGCGCGGCGTCCAGCGCCAGGTCGAGGTCGGCCTGGCGTGCGTGGGCCACCCGGCCGATCTCTTGGCCGGTGGCCGGGTTGAACACGGCCAGCGTCTCGCCAGCGGCGGCGTCGCGCCATTGGCCGTGGATGAACAGTTGGGTGTGGGGGTAGCTCATGGTGTCTCCTGCTTCAGATGGGGGAAGCCGGAAACCATACCAGTTGCATCGCGGCACCACAGGACAAGGTCATGTGGCGCGCGGCCCGTCTCCTGTCAGCCGCCCGGTGTGACCACCCGCCGGTACTGCACCGCTTCGGCGATGTGCGCCACGCCCACCGTGTCGCTGCCCGCGAGGTCGGCGATGGTGCGCGCCACCCGCAGGGCGCGGTGGGTGCCGCGCGCGCTCCAGCCCAGGCGCGCGGCCGCGGTGTGCAGGAACTTGACGGCCAAGGCTTCGGCCTGGGCGTGTTCGTCGAGCGCGCGCCCTGCCAGGGCCTGGTTGGCCGAACCCTGGCGGGCCTGCGCACGGTCCCTCGCCGCGGTCACACGCTCGCGCACGCAGACGCTCGATTCGCCCGGCTGGTGGGTGCACAGGTTCTCCGGCGGCAGCGCCGGCACCTCCACGTGCAGGTCGATGCGGTCCAGCAGTGGGCCGCTGAGCTTGGCCTGGTAGCGCGCCACCTGGTCGGGTGTGCAGCGGCAGGCACGGGTGGGGTGGCCCAGAAAGCCGCAGGGGCAGGGGTTCATGGCGGCCACCAGCTGAAAGCGCGCCGGGAACTCGGTCTGCATGGCCGCGCGCGAGATGCGGATGTGCCCGCTTTCCAGCGGCTCGCGCAGGGCCTCCAGCGCGGCGCGGGGAAATTCGGGGAGTTCGTCGAGAAACAACACGCCGTGGTGCGCGAGCGAAATCTCGCCCGGCCTCGGCGGCGAGCCACCCCCCACCAGCGCCACCGCGCTGGCGCTGTGGTGCGGCGCGCAGGTGGGCCGCTGTCCCCAGCGCGCCAGATCGAACCGCCCGGCCAGCGAGGCCACCGCTGCGGATTCGAGCGCCTCCAGCGTGCTCATGGGCGGCAACAAGCCCGCAAAACGGTGGGCCAGCATGGACTTGCCGGACCCGGGCGGCCCGGCCATCAAGACGCTGTGGCCACCAGCGGCCGCGATCTCCAGCGCGCGGCGGGCGGCGCTCTGGCCTTTGACGTCGGCCAGATCCGCCAGCGCAGGCGCTTCCCCGATCGTATGCGCCGAAAGCCGCGCCCAACCGCCGTCGTCGGGCGGCTCGGCCGTGGATGCGCTCTCGGGGAGAAAGCGGGCAATCACATCGAGCAGGTGGCGCGCCCGGTAGACCCGGGCCTGTGGCACCAGCGCGGCTTCTTCGGCGCTGCCCGGCGGCAGCACGAGCCGGGCGTTGCTGGCGTCAGGGCCGGCGTCGCGGTGCAGCGCCAGGCTCATGGCGAGCGCGCCGCGCACCGGGCGCAGTTCACCGCCCAGGGAGAGTTCGCCAGCGAATTCCCAGTCAGCCAGCCGCGCCGCGCTGATCTGCCCGCTGGCCGCCAGGATGCCCAGCGCAATGGGCAAATCGAAGCGGCCCGAGTCCTTGGGCAGGTCGGCCGGGGCCAGGTTGACCGTGATCTTCTTGTTGGACGGAAATTCCAGCCCCGCGTTGGCGATGGCCGAACGCACGCGTTCGCGGGCCTCTTTCACCTCGGTGTCTGCCAGGCCCACGAGGGTGAAGCTGGGCAGGCCGTTGGCCAGATGCACTTCCACCTGCACCGGCCTGGCGTCCAGCCCGAGCAGCGCGCGGCTGCGCACCAATGACAGTCCCATGGCGATTCACTCCCTGTTTCGGTGCGCGATGTCCACCTTTTCGGACGGACGCACGGTTTTGTGGAAAGGCACTTGTTTGGTGCGCACCCTCGGGGTGCGGCGCCGCGGTGTGGGTCCAACCCGGTTCAGCGGCGGCTCGCGGAGCTCACCGACACACGTTTGTTCCCGCGCTGGCGACTGTAGTGAGCGTGGAAGCCCGCAACCCCAGGGGGTAGGGATGCCGTGGGTTGGCATATTCCCTGCTAGGTCTTGTAAGCGATTGATTCGAAGCGTGGTCCGCCATGCCGCAGTCAGCCCACCGCGATTGGTTTGCTTCCGGGCATGCCGAACTCGTTTCCACCTCGGTGTCGGCCATCCGGTCCCATCACCCTCCTGTTCAAGAAGAGGAATAGCAGCATGAAAATGGTTTCAGCCATCATCAAGCCGTTCAAACTGGACGAAGTGCGTGAAGCACTCTCCGGC
>Ga0210248_100020_pt1 | contig 146367 bp, 143 predicted proteins | sample ChrtobMetP3_32mM_FD_155493 | JGI IMG/M metagenome (GOLD analysis project Ga0210248, IMG submission 155493) | Chrysochromulina tobin associated microbial communities from unialgal haptophyte culture, Seattle, Washington, United States - P3_32mM | ecosystem: Host-associated > Algae > Haptophytes...
TTGCCGCCGAAGAGGTACGAGTTGGTCTTGTAGGCAACATAGACGTTGCCCCCATTGGCTTGGGAATCGCTCATAAATCCGCTGACCTCCGTTTCCCTGCAGGAAACATTAGCTGGTTAGAAAAACCTTCCGCTGCACGGCTTGACCGTTATGCGGATGCGACAGTGACTGTGGAAGGACCTGACTGCAATCGTCGATTGTACCACCTTGGGCACGTGCGCAGGAAAAAGATCGGCGCCAGAGGCGCCGGATTCAGGATGTCACGCGGGGCGAAAGCCGCTCCGAAGGCGGCACGGCACTGGGCTCATCAATCTCGATCGCGATCTGGGTGCACACGGTGCGGCACAACATCACGGCCTTTTCGCTCTGCACGCGGTAGATCACCTGCGTGCCCTCTTTGCGCTTGGCGAGCACGCCGGAGCGGTAGAGCAAATTCAGGTGCTGGGAGAGGTTGGGCTGGGTCGTGTCGATCTCCTGCAGCAGTTGCGAGACCGACTTCTCGCGGTCGCACAAAGCGCTGAGGATGCGCAACCGCATCGGGGTGGCCAGCACGCCAAAGAGTTCGGCGGCGAGTTCAAAAACCCGGACCCGCTCCACCTGGCCTTCGGATTCGATCATCTTGTCCATGGCACCCATCGCTCGTGTGAATATAAGCATGAATCATACTTAGAAAGCACGCCAGCGGCGAGAGGCCCGGGCAGGAGCGGGCTCGGGCTCGGGCTCGGGCTCGGCCCTCAGGCCAGCAAGTCCTTGATCTGCTGCAGCGCGGCCGGGTCGTCCATGGTGGTCAGGTCACCCGGGTCGCGCCCTTCACACACCGCCTGGATGGCCCGGCGCAGCAGTTTGCCGCTGCGCGTCTTGGGCAGCACCGAGACAAACCGCACCCGGGCCGGGCGCGCCACGGCGCCGAGTTGTTCGTCCACCAGCTTCATGACCTCGCCTTCGAGCTTCAGACGGGCAGCGTCGTCGGTCAGCGTGGATGCGTCCTTGACCACGGCAAACGCCATGGCCACCTGGCCCTTGAGCTGGTCGGCCACGCCGACCACCGCCACCTCGGCGATGCGCGGGTGACTGGAAATGCTTTCCTCGATCTCGCGCGTGCCCAGTCGGTGCCCGGCCACGTTGATCACATCGTCGGTGCGGCCCAGGATGAAGAAGTAGCCGTCTTCGTCCTTGATGCCCCAGTCGAACGTGCTGTAGACCATCTTGCCCGGCACGCTGGACCAGTAGGTCTTGACGAAGCGCTCGTCGTCGCGCCACACGGTCTGCATGCAGCCCGGTGGCAGCGGGCCTTCGATGGCCACCACGCCTTTTTGCCCAGGCTCGGTGAGCTCGGCGCCGGTCTGGTCGTCGAGCAGCTTGACGTTGTAGCCGTACACCGCGCGCCCGGGCGAGCCGAACTTGCTGTTGGCCGGCTCCACGCCGTTGCACAGGGACAGGATGGGCCAGCCGGTTTCGGTCTGCCAGTAGTTGTCGATGATGGGTTTGCCCAGCGCGTCGGCAATCCACTGCGCGGTGGGCTCGTCCAGCGGCTCGCCGGCCAGAAACAGGGCCTTGAGGCTGGAAAGGTCGTGGTTCTTGATGAACGAGGCGTCGTACTTCTTGAGCACGCGCACCGCCGTGGGCGCGCTGAACATGACGCTGACCTTGTACTTTTCAACCAGGTGCCACCAGATGCCGGCATCGGGCCGGATGGGCAAACCCTCGTACATGATGGTGGCCATGCCGGCGATCAGCGGGCCGTACACGATGTAGCTGTGGCCCACCACCCAGCCGATGTCGCTGGTGGAGAAGTAGGTTTCACCGGGCTCGCCCATGAAGACGTGCTTCATGCTCGCGGCCAAGGCGACGGCGTAGCCACCGGTGTCGCGCTGCACGCCCTTGGGTTTGCCGGTGGTGCCGCTGGTGTAGAGCGTGTAGCTCGGGTGGGTGGCGTCGACCCATTCGCAGGGCACCACGGTGTCCAGGTGCTGGTCGCGTGCGCTGGCGTAGTCCACGTCGCGCCCGGCCGTGAGCTTCATCGGCGCCAGACCGCGGTTCACCATCACCACCTGCGCGGGCTTGTGCGCCGAGAGGCGGATGGCTTCATCCAGCAGGGGCTTGTACTCCACCACCTTGCCACCGCGCGAACCGGCGTCGGCACTGACGATGACCACGGGGGAGGCGTCTTCGATGCGACTGGCCAGCGAGTGGCTGGCAAAGCCGCCGAACACCACCGAATGGATGGCGCCGATGCGCGCGCAGGCCAACATGGCGAACGCGGCTTCAGGAATCATCGGCATGTAGATCAGGACTCGGTCGCCCTTCTTCACGCCCAGGCTGAGCAGGACCGCCGCCATGCGCTGCACCTCGGCGTGCAACTCGCGAAAGCTGTAGCTGCGCTCCACGTCGGTTTCCGTGGACACGAAGATCAGCGCGTTCTCGTCGGCCCGGTCCTTCAGGTGGCGGTCCACCGCGTTGTGGCACAGGTTGGTGAGACCACCTTCGAACCAACGCGCAAAAGGCGGGTTGTCGTGGTTGCAGACGCGGTCAAACGGCTTCTTCCATTCCACCAGGGCGGCCTGTTCGGTCCAGAACGCGTCGCGGTCTTCGATGGAACGGCGGTAGAACTCGGCGTAACCCTGGGCTTGACTCATGAACGTCTCCTGCTGGCGTGGTGGTGGTCTGCACTCAAACTGAATTCATAATTATGAGCAACCGGCTTGCGACAGGCTGACATGCGCCAGGAGCACCCCCCTTGCGCATGTACCAGGGGCCTACTTGATCAGCGCCTGCACGTCGCGAAACAGCGGGTGGTCTGCCGTGCGCAGCCATTCGAAGGCCACCATCTCGGTGGTCACGAGTTCGGCGCCGGCGCTGGCGAGTCGGTCAAAGGCGGCGTCCCGGTTGCGCTCGGTGCGCGAACCACAGGCGTCGGTCACCACCCAGACGTCGAACTCCTGCTCGATCAGCTCCAGCGCGGTCTGCAGCAGGCACACATGCGCTTCGCAGCCAGCAAGCACCACCGTCTGGCGCTCGGCGGCGGGTGCAGCGGCGGGTTTTTGCAGGTGCTTGGGCAGGCTGCGTGCGTTGCCACTGCCTTGAGCTGGACGGGCTGGAGGACGCAACCAGTCACCCAGGCCGTCGGACACGGCACTGAAGTGCATCTTGGCCAGGGTCTTGCGGCACAGTCCGCGCAGCTCCGGCGGGTTGGGTCCGAGCTTCTCGGGGTTTTGTTCGGTGCCCCAGGTGGGCACTTCGAGCAGCTCGGCCATGCGGGCGAGGCGCACGGCGTTGGCGAGCACCTGGGGGCCTTCATAAATGGCGGGCATCAGGCGGGTCTGGTAGTCCACCAGCACCAGTTGGGAGTCGTCAGCGTCCAGCAGCATGCATGTCTTTCTTGTGTCGTTCCAGGATTCGGGAGCGCCGATTTTCGCAGCGCGGCGCGCGCCACCGTTGCGCCGGCCGTCAAAGACCGAACAAGTCTGCCTGGTCCCGCCGCCGTGATGGCGCTAGGGTGCCAGGATTGAACCGTTCGATCAGCAGCTCCACGTACGTCGCAAACATCGATTCGGCCGACTGCCCGAGCAGCCCCATGCGACCCGTGCGGTGCAGCAACAGCAAACCCACACCGTGGGCGAAGAGCGCGGTGTTCTCGCGCAAGGCGACTTCCATCGAAAGTCCCATGCCCTGCAGCGCGACCTCGCAGGGGCGCAGCGCATCCTGCAAACGACCGTTGAGCTGCCGGGCGAGATCACCGGCCAGTCCATGGGCTGCCAGGCCCTGCACCAGGTAAAAGCCCAGATCGAGGTCGCGCGGGCTGCGGGCGCAATACCCGAACCAGGCTTGCGCCTTGGCCGCGAGCGTGAGTTGGGGTTGCGATGGGAATGAACGCGCGGCGGCCACCTCGGCATTGAGCCGCTCCAGCGATTCGGCCAGCAGGGCTGCATAAATCGCCTCCTTGCTGTCGAAATAGCTGTAAATCGCCCCCGGGGTGTAACCCGCCCGGCGAGCGATTTCGCGGATGCTGGCGCCCTCGACGCCCTTCTCTGCGAACACGCTGCGTGCTGAGTCCAACACCAAAGCGCGCCGCGCGTCGGACATGGCGAGCTGGCGCTGTTGACGTTGCTGCTGCTGGCGCTCGGCGGCTTCGCGCTCGGCCGCCGTCATGACCGGGGTGAGTTCGTGCAGCTGGACTTCCATGACGGCAGTTTAGCCCGTGCCATCTGATGCCGTGAATTTTTAAACCCGCCATCATAAATTTGAACATCGTTCAATTAAAAATCTGCCGCTCCACTTCTTGCACATGGGCAGTTGGGATTTCACGCGGACCAATGCGGTGAACGGTCGTCCATCGCAGCCCGGCGGAGCGCGTGCGATGCACCCCAAGCAAATACCAACAAAATCAAGCATTTGCAGACCATTTCTCGCTTGACTTGCCAAGGTAACGCCGATACCCTGCGCGGCATGCGTCACTTCTTTGCAGTCCTTTTGGTGAGCCTGTCGGCGGCGGTCCACGCCGCTCCGCCGGACGCCGCGTTCGAGGACATGGACGCTTTGCTGGTTGAAAAAGGCCTCATGGCCCGCCTGGGGGACCAGTTCCAAAGCGCCCGTCACAGCGTGGGCGATCAGGCCTCCAGTCTGGTGATCAACGCCATGGCCTTTCTGGGTGTCCCGTACAAATACGGCGGCAACACGGTGGAGACCGGCTTCGATTGCAGCGGATTTGTGCGAGCGGTGTACGAGCAATCGATCGGGAAAATCCTGCCCCGCCGATCGGACGAACAGGCGGCTGCGACTCAGGAGATCGACCGGAGCGAGCTCAAACCCGGTGACCTGGTTTTCTTCAACACCATGCGCCGAGCGTTCAGCCACGTGGGCATTTATGTGGGCGAGGGAAAGTTCATTCACTCACCGCGAGCCGGCTCACATGTGCGCATGGAAGACATGCGCATGTCGTACTGGAGCACCCGCTTCAACGGCGCGCGCCGTGTGGTTCCCGTTGCAGATGGCACAGCGGGCAGCTCGCGCACGCCCTGATCAGCGACACCGCACTGCCCCAGGCTGAACAGGCCACCGGTACGCCTCAAGAACCGCACTTCGATCACAACGCTCGCCCCGCGCCGACCTGCGCGTAGGCTGCCCGAGCGATGGTCCCGGCATTTGCGCAGCGAGAGACTGAAGGTCCTTCCTGTGCCGACCAAGGACCCTTAGATGTACGCCCAATTCCAGTACGACTCCACCCAGCTGCTGCTCAAACCCGTCCTGCTCACGAACCCGCTTGACAGCGCCCTCAAGCCTGAACAACAACAAGCGAGGGCATCATGCGTCGAGCGCGTGCGGGAAGCCACCCTTGCCAACCCTGAAGAAGGCCAGCAGCTGGAGGCGCTGGCGACAACCTTGCCGCGCACCGTGGCAGACATCGAGTTCGCGCTCTACATGCTGATGGCGCACCTTCGGAGTCCGGAGCGCACGGAGCGTGAAGGAAAAATTCACCACATCGTGGCACCTGCCTTCCTCGGCATCCCCCAAAGTCCCGTGCTCGACGCGGGCGCCAACGCCCTGAAAGTGTTGGGGCGTCTCGTTCCAAACAGCATGCTCGATGCGCATCTGCGGACCGGCCTGATGTCGGTGCACATGGCGGCCAGCGCCCAGAAGGACCCCGTTTGGCTGGAGTACGCCAAGACGTTCAAGGGTTGGCTCAACGACGCGTGCAAACGCATGAATCTCCCGATCGGCTCCGCCGCCTACATGCTCATGCTCCAGACCATGCTGACCCAGCCGGTGGGCATGCAGCAGGGCACCAACCATTGGTTGATCCAGGCCGGCAATCACAACTTGGGAGCGCTGATCACCGAAAGCACCAAGGTCACGGGTCTGGAGGCCGACCGGTCAGATGCGCTGGTTCAGGTACTGATCGACGGTCTGTCGGATCCGGATGCCGCCAAGAGGCCCGCCAACATCACCGCGATCGTCGCCGCAAACATCAACACCTTGCGAGCCGAGATCGCTGAGCGGGAAAAACAGATGCTCCTGGAAACGGTTGCCGCGATGCAGCGTGGCGTGCCGTTTGGCCCCAACGTGATCGAGATCAGGCCGACCGTTTGAGGCGGTCGGCCTGTTCCATCAGCGCCGCGCGGGCGGCACGTCGGTGCACGAACCGTGCGCGATTTCCGCCGCCATGCCGATGCTCTCGCCCAGCGTGGGGTGCGGGTGAATGGTTTTGCCGATGTCCACCGCGTCCGCTCCCATCTCGATGGCCAGTGCGATCTCGCCGATCATGTCGCCCGCGTGCGTCCCGACCATGCCACCGCCCAGGATCTTGCCGTGGCCGTGGGCCTCGGGTGAATCGTCGAACAGCAGCTTGGTCACGCCCTCGTCGCGCCCATTCGCAATGGCTCGGCCAGAAGCTGTCCACGGGAACAGGCCCTTCTTGACCTTGATGCCTTGCGCCTTGGCCTGGTCTTCGGTGAGGCCCACCCAGGCCACCTCGGGGTCGGTGTAGGCCACGCTGGGGATCACGCGGGCGTTGAACGCGGCCGCAGCCAGTTCCTGGTTGCCCTGCAGTTCACCCGCAGCGACTTCCGCCGCCACGTGGGCCTCGTGCACCGCCTTGTGCGCGAGCATGGGCTGGCCCACGATGTCGCCGATGGCGAAGATGTGGGGCACGTTGGTGCGCATCTGGATGTCGACGTTGATGAAGCCGCGATCCGTCACAGCCACGCCCGCTTTGTCGGCCGCGATCTTCTTGCCGTTGGGTGTGCGCCCCACCGCCTGCAGCACCAGGTCGTAGGTCTGCGGTGGTGGTGCCGTGCCACCCTCTTCGGCCGCCGCGAACGTCACCTCGATGCCTTCGGGTGTGGCCTTGGCCCCCACCGTCTTGGTCTTGAGCATGATGTTGTCGAAGCGCTTGGCGTTCATCTTCTGCCAGATCTTCACCAGGTCGCGGTCGGCGCCCTGCATGAGCCCGTCCAGCATTTCCACCACGTCCAGGCGCGCACCGAGCGTGCTGTAGACCGTGCCCATCTCCAGGCCGATGATGCCGCCGCCCAGAATCAGCATGCGCTTGGGCACTGCTTTCAATGCAAGCGCACCGGTGCTGTCAACCACACGCGGGTCTTCCGGCATGAACGGCAGGCGCACGGCTTGCGAGCCGGCGGCGATGATGGCTTTCTTGAAGGCGATCACCTGCTTCTTGCCGGTCTTTTCCTGCGCCGTGCCGCTGGTTTCTTCCACTTCCAGGTGGTGGGCACCGACGAAAGCGCCGTAGCCGCGCACGGTCGTGACTTTGCGCATCTTGGCCATGGCGGCCAGGCCACCAGTGAGCTTGCCGATGACCTTTTCCTTGTGGCCGCGCAGCTTGTCGATGTTGAGCACCGGCTGGCCGTAGTCCACGCCCAGATCGGCCATGTGGCTGACCTCGTCCATCACCGCGGCCACGTGCAGCAGCGCCTTGGACGGGATGCAGCCCACGTTCAGGCACACGCCGCCCAGAGTGGCGTAACGCTCGACCAGCACGACCTTGAGGCCGAGGTCGGCCGCGCGGAAGGCGGCGCTGTAGCCGCCGGGACCGCCGCCAAGCACGAGCAGGTCGCAGTCGAGGTCGGCATTTCCACCGAAGGAAGACGCGGTTGGCGCCGGAGCGGCAGCAGGTGCGGTCGGTGCAGCGGCAGCGGGCGCCGACGAGGCTGCAGGTGACGCCACAAGAGCCGGCGCCGCGGCGGCCTCACCGGCCGCCTCCAGCGTCAACACCACACTGCCCTGCTTGACCTTGTCGCCCAGCTTGACCTTGAGCTCCTTCACCACGCCCGCGGCGCTGGACGGAATCTCCATCGACGCTTTGTCGCTCTCAACCGTGATGAGCGACTGCTCAGCCTTGACGGTGTCGCCCGGCTTCACGAGCAACTCGATGACCGCCACTTCGTCGAAGTCGCCAATGTCCGGTACTTGAATATCGATCAGTGCCATCGTCATGCCTTAAAGAAGAACGCGACGGAAGTCGCCGAGGATCTGGCCGAGGTACGCGTTGAAGCGCGCCGCCGCAGCGCCGTCGATCACGCGGTGGTCCCAGGTCAGCGACAAAGGCAGCATGAGGCGCGGCGCAAAAGCCTTGCCGTCCCACACCGGCTCCATCTGGCTCTTGCACACACCCAGGATGGCGACTTCGGGCGCGTTGATGATGGGCGTGAAATAGCGCCCACCAATGCCGCCCAGGCTGGAGATGGTGAAGGTGGCACCGCTCATCTCGGCCGGGCTCAGCTTGCCCTCGCGCGCTTTCTTGGCCAGTTCGCCCATTTCCTGGCTGATCTGCAGCACGCCCTTTTTGTCGGCGTCCTTGATCACCGGAACCATCAGACCGTTCGGCGTGTCGGCGGCAAAGCCGATGTGCCAGTACTGCTTGTAGACCAATGCGTCGCCATCGATCGAGCTGTTGAACTCGGGGAATTTCTTGAGTGCGGCCACGCAGGCCTTGATCAGGAAAGCCAGCATGGTCACCTTCACGCCGCTCTTCTCGTTCTCCTTGTTGGTGGAGACACGGAAGGCTTCGAGGTCGGTGATGTCGGCGTCGTCGAAGTTGGTGACGGCCGGGATCATGACCGCGTTGCGCAACAGGTTGGCTCCGCTGATCTTCTTGATGCGGCCCATCTCCTTGCGCTCGATGGGGCCGAACTTGGCGAAGTCCACCTTGGGCCAAGGGATCAGACCCAGCTCGGAGCCGCCACCGCCGCTGGATGCCGGCGCCTTGGCGGCTTGCGCCACGGTCTGCACCGCACCGGCCATCACGGATTTCGTGAAGGACTGGATGTCCTCGGCCGTGATGCGGCCCTTGAGACCCGAACCTTTGACCTCGGCCAGCGGCACACCCAGCTCACGGGCGAACTTGCGCACCGAGGGTGAGGCGTGGGGCAGGCCGACGGGGGCTGTTGTGGGATTGTGGGCAGCCGGCGCTGCCACCACGGACGCCACCGCAGGCGGCGTGGCCGCGGCCGCAACGGCCGGTGCCGCGGCGGGCGCAGGCGCAGGAGAAGGCGTCGCAGCGGGGGCTGCAGCTGAAACAGCACCTTCCAGGATCGCCAGCAGGTCACCGATGTTGACCGTGTCGCCCACCTTGACCTTGAGCTCCTTGAGCACGCCGGCGTGCGACGACGGAATCTCCATCGACGCCTTGTCGGACTCCACCGTGATCAGGCTTTGCTCCAGAGCGATCTTGTCGCCCGGCTTCACCAGCACCTCGATCACCGCGACGTCCTTGAAGTCGCCGATGTCGGGCACGAGCACCTGGACCGGGCCGCTCGCGGCAGACGCCGCGGCAGCCGGGGCCGGAGCTGCCGCGGGCGCGGCAGCCGCGGCCGGCGCAGCGGCCGCCGGGGCAGGCGCTACTGCCGGAGCAGCAGCGTCACCCGCCGCTTCCACCACCAGCACCACCGAACCCTCTTTCACCTTGTCGCCCAGCGCGACCTTGAGTTCCTTGACCACGCCGGCCGTGCTCGACGGAATTTCCATCGACGCCTTGTCGGACTCCACCGTGATCAGCGACTGTTCGGCCTTGACCGTGTCGCCTACCTTCACCAGCAGCTCGATCACCGCCACTTCGTCGAAGTCGCCGATGTCCGGGACCTTCACATTGATGAGTGCCATGTTCTTGTCTCCTCGCCGTATCAGGCGTACAGCGGGTTGATCTTGTCGGCCTTGATGCCGTACTTGGCAATGGCTTCGGCCACCTTGGCCACCGGCAGGGTGCCCTCTTCGCTCAGCGCCTTGAGCGCGGCCACCACGATGTAGTGGCGGTTGATCTCGAAGTGCTCGCGCAGCTTGCTGCGGAAGTCGCTGCGGCCGAAACCGTCGGTGCCCAGCACCTTGTAGGTGCGACCTTTGGGAATGAAGGGCCGGATCTGTTCGGCGTAGTTCTTCATGTAGTCGGTGGACGCGACCACCGGGCCGGTGTGCTTCTCAAGCTGCTGCGCCACAAACGACACACGCTGGGGCTCGGTCGGGTGCAGGAGGTTCCAGCGCTCGGCGTCCTGGCCGTCGCGGGTGAGCTCGTTGAAGCTCGGGCAGCTCCACACGTTGGCGGCCACGCCCCAGTCTTTTTCCAGCAGTTCCTGCGCAGCAATCGATTCGCGCAGGATGGTGCCGGAGCCCAGCAACTGAACGCGCGGCGTGAGCTTGGCACCTTCTTTGCAGAGGTACATGCCCTTGATGATCTGGTCTTCGGTGCCGGGCGTGAGGCCGGGCATGGCGTAGTTTTCGTTCAGCAGGGTCAGGTAGTAGAAGACGTTGTCCTGCTTCTCCACCATGCGCTTCAAGCCGTGGTGCAGGATGACGCCGACTTCGTGCGCGAAGGTCGGGTCGTAGCTGATGCAGTTCGGGATGGTGCCGGCCAGGATGTGGCTGTGGCCGTCTTCGTGCTGCAGGCCTTCGCCGTTGAGCGTGGTGCGCCCGGAGGTGCCGCCCAGCAGGAAGCCGCGCGCCTGCATGTCGCCGGCCGCCCAGGCGAGGTCGCCGATGCGCTGGAAGCCGAACATGGAGTAGTACACGTAGAACGGCACCATGATGCGGTTGCTCGTGCTGTAGCTCGTGGCCGCTGCGATCCAGCTGCTCATGCCGCCGGCCTCGTTGATGCCCTCCTGCAGGATCTGGCCGGCCTTGTCTTCCTTGTAGTACATGACCTGGTCCTTGTCGACCGGGGTGTACTGCTGGCCAGCGGGGTTGTAGATGCCGATCTGGCGGAACAAACCCTCCATGCCGAAGGTACGCGCCTCATCGACCAGGATGGGCACGATGCGCGGGCCCAGGGCCTGGTCGCGCAGCAGCTGGGTGAGGAAGCGCACGTAGGCCTGCGTGGTCGAGATCTCGCGGCCTTCCACAGTCGGCTCCATCACGGCCTTGAAGGTCTCGATCGACGGCACGGTGAAGCTCTCGTCGGCCTTGGTGCGGCGCTTGGGCAGGTAGCCACCCAGGGCCTGGCGGCGCTCGTGCAGGTACTTCATCTCCGGCGTGTCGTCGGCCGGCTTGTAGAACGGGATCTTCGAGAGTTCGCTGTCCGGGATCGGCAGGTTGAAGCGGTCGCGGAAGATCTTGATGTCCTCATCGGTGAGCTTCTTGGTCTGGTGCACCGTGTTCTTGCCCTCGCCCGACTTGCCCATGCCGAAGCCCTTGACGGTCTTGATCAGCAGCACGGTCGGCTGGCCCTTGTGGTTGACCGCCTTGTGGTACGCCGCATAGACCTTCTGCGGGTCATGGCCGCCGCGCTTGAGGTTCCAGATGTCGTTGTCGCTGAGGTGGGCCACCATCTCGAGCGTCTTGGGGTCGCGGCCGAAGAAATGTTTGCGCACGTAGGCACCGTCGTTGGCCTTGAAGGCCTGGTAGTCGCCGTCGACCGTGTCCATCATGATCTTGCGCAGCGCACCGTCCTTGTCGCGCGCCAGCAGCGAATCCCACTCGCCGCCCCACAGCAGCTTGATCACGTTCCAGCCAGAGCCGCGGAACTCGCCTTCGAGCTCCTGGATGATCTTGCCGTTGCCGCGCACGGGGCCGTCCAGGCGCTGCAGGTTGCAGTTCACCACAAAGATCAGGTTGTCGAGGTTCTCGCGCGCGGCCAGACTGATGGCGCCCAGCGACTCGACCTCGTCCATTTCACCGTCGCCGCAGAACACCCAGACCTTGCGGTTCTCGGTGTTGGCGATGCCGCGGGCGTGCAGGTATTTGAGAAAGCGCGCCTGGTAGATCGCCATCAACGGGCCCAGGCCCATGGAGACGGTGGGGAACTGCCAGAACTCGGGCATGAGCTTGGGGTGCGGATAGCTGGAGAGACCTTTGCCATCCACTTCCTGGCGGAAGTTGAGCAGCTGCTCTTCCGTCAGGCGGCCTTCGAGGTAGGCGCGGGCGTACACGCCGGGCGACACGTGGCCCTGGATGTATAGGCAGTCGCCGCCGTGGTTTTCGCTCTCGGCGTGCCAGAAATGGTTGAAGCCGGCGCCGAACATGTGGGCCAGCGAAGCGAATGAACCGATGTGTCCGCCGAGGTCACCGCCGTCTTCCGGGTTGTGGCGGTTGGCCTTGACCACCATGGCCATGGCGTTCCAGCGCATGTAGGCGCGCAGGCGCTCCTCAATCTCGATGTTGCCGGGGCAACGCTCTTCCTGGTTGGGCTCGATGGTGTTCACGTAGCCCGTGGTGGCGGAGAACGGCAGGTCGATGCTGTGCTGGCGGGCTTCCTCCAGCAGCTGTTCCAGCAAGAAGTGGGCGCGTTCCGGACCTTCCCGCTCGATCACGGCGCCCAGCGCCTCCATCCATTCGCGGGTTTCCTGGGTGTCCAGGTCACCGGCGCCGCGGCCGTCCTGCGCGTTGTTCGCTGCCATGCTTGTCTCCTGTTGGTTGAAATCGAGCTTACGGGGGGCATTCCGTGCTGTCACGGAGTTTCCCACAATGTTTTCCCTATTTCAATATGTGCTTTTACTTTCTACATTGTGAAATTTAATCACATGCCGTCGCGGCTGGACGTCACCCGCGAATGCTTCACAAATCGAAGCACCGCGGGCCTGCTCACTTAGACTCGGAGGGTCATGAGTCCAGCCCCCTCCTCGCTTCCAACAACCGCACCGAAAGCCGCCCAGACACCTTGGTGGAAACGCTGGTGGCGCCGGCTGCCGCCTTCGCGCCAGGACCGGTTTGCCACGCTCGCACCGCTGCTGTCGGTGCTGCTGTTCCTCTCGGCCATCGTCGTGGCCATCACCTACCTGCGATACGAGGAACTCGAACGCGAGCAGGAAGCCGTCACGCGCGATGTGGAATACGCGCAGCAGCGACTGCGCCTGCGCTTGCTGGAACGCCAGGAGCAGCTGATGCGCCTGGCCCGCGAGATCGACAACCGGGACATCGACACCGAAGAGTTCGTCTTCCAGGTGGAGGCTCTGGTGAGCCAGTTCCCCGAACTGCAGGCTGTGACCTGGGTGGACGCCCGGCGCAACGTGCTGGCCAGCTACGCATCACCCAGCGCACCGCTGCGCCTGATGCGGCCCACCGGCAGCACGCTGTCGCCCAACGAGACCGACGGCACCTTCGACCTCGCGCGCGACCTGCGCCAGCCCACTTATTCGCGCCCGCTGGAGACCCAGGATCCGCGCAACGCCACGCTGATGCTGCACGTGCCGCTGAGCGAACAGGGCCGCTTTGCCGGCACCGTCATGGGCGAGTACGCCATCGACGGGCTCATGCGCTTCGGCATGCCGCCGGAGATCATGGCGCGCTACGCGGTGGCGCTGGTCGACGATCGCGGCCAGGTGCTCGCGGGCAGCCTGCAGGCGCCCAGCGAGGTGCTGCGCCTGCTGCCCTGGTCCAACCCGCCGCTGGAACACGAGGTGCCGGTCTCCCCGGTGGGCAACGGCCTGATCGTCAAAGCCCAGGGCTACCGAACCTCGCAAGACATCGTGGGCAGCGGGTTCTTCTGGGTGATCGGCGCGCTCTCGGCGCTCACCGTGTGGATGCTGCTCGGCACCTGGCGCCACACGCGCCGGCGCGTGCAGGCCCAGCAAGCGCTGGTGTCCGAGACCAACTTTCGCCGCGCCATGGAAAACTCCATGCTCACCGGCATGCGCGCGCTCGACATGCAAGGTCGCATCACCTACGTGAACCCCGCTTTCTGCTCCATGACGGGCTGGACCGAAGGCGAACTGGTGGGGCGCACCGCGCCCTTCCCCTACTGGCCCGACGAAGACCACGACCAACTCACCGCCCGCCTCGAGGACGAACTGCGCGGGCGCTCCACACCGGGCGGCTTCGAGGTGCGCGTGCAGCGGCGCGACGGCAGCATCTTCGACGCGCGCATGTACGTGTCGCCGCTGATCGACCCCAAAGGCCACCAGAGCGGCTGGATGACCTCGATGACCGACATCACCGAGCCCAAGCGCATTCGCGAAGAACTCTCGGCGTCATATGAGCGCTTCACCACCGTGCTGGAGTCGCTGGACTCGGCGGTGTCGGTGGCGCCCCTGGGCAGCGACGAGATGCTGTTCGCCAACAAGATGTACCGCATGTGGTTCGGCACCCGTGGCCAGGGTCACCGCCACCTGGTGGATCTGGCGGGTGACCAGCCCACACCCAGCCCGGACGACGGTGACGCCGTGGATGCTTTTGCCGGCATGCCGACCGAAACCCTGACGGACGCCGGGGCGGAAAACGCCGAAGTGTTTGTCGAAGAGCTCGACCGCTGGCTGGAGGTGCGCACCCGTTACCTGACCTGGGTGGACGGGCGCCTGGCGCAAATGGTGATTGCCAGCGACATCACGCCGCGGCGTTACGCCGAGGAACAGGCCTCGCGCCAGGCCGAACGCGCGCAAACCGCCAGCCGCCTGATCACCATGGGTGAGATGGCGTCGAGCGTGGCGCACGAACTCAACCAGCCGCTCACGGCCATCAGCAACTACTGCAACGGCATGATCTCGCGCGTCAACGAAAACAAGATCAGCACGCAGGACCTGCTCGGTGCACTGGAAAAAACCGCACGCCAGGCGCAGCGAGCCGGCCAGATCATCCAGCGCATCAAGGCCTTCGTGAAGCGCAGCGAGCCCAATCCGGCGCCGTCCGACGTGGCGCAGATGGTGAGCAACGCGATCGAACTGGCCGACATTGAGTTGCGCCGCCACCAGGTGCGCTTGTCGCCCTATGTGGCGGCACGCCTGCCCAGCCTGATGGTCGACCCGATCCTGATCGAGCAGGTGCTCATCAACCTGCTGAAGAACGCGGGCGAAGCGATCATGCAGGCGGGCCGCGCGCCCGGTGAGCGCTATGTGGAATTGCGCGTGGGTCCGCGACGGCAGGACGACATGGAGGTGGTTGAGTTTTCGGTGCGCGACTCGGGCAACGGCGTGCCCGACGAGATGATCGAACGCATCTACGAAGCCTTCTACAGCACCAAGAGCGAAGGCATGGGCATCGGCCTCAAGCTGTGCCGCAGCATCGTGGAATCCCACCACGGAAGGATGCAAGTGCACAACATCTACAATGGGGAAGAGGTTGTGGGTTGCTGCTTCAGTTTCTGGATTCCGGTGGTCTCCAGATTGAAGGTCGGCGACGCATCAACCGGACCAGCCACAGAGCCGGTGACGGACACAGAAAGAGCGAGATGAGTTTGATCCCGAAAAAAGGCACGGTCTATGTCGTTGATGACGACGAGGCGGTGCGCGACTCACTGCAATGGCTGCTCGAAGGCAAGGACTTTCGGGTCCGCTGTTTCGAATCGGCCGAAGCGTTCCTCAGTCGTTACGACGCACGCGAGGTGGCCTGCCTCATCGCCGACATCCGCATGGGCGGTATGACCGGCATGGAGCTGCAAGAGCGGCTCATCGAACGTCAATCGCCCCTGCCCATCGTGTTCATCACGGGTCATGGCGACGTGCCAATGGCGGTGGAATCGATGAAGAAGGGCGCACTGGACTTCATCCAGAAACCGTTCAAGGAAGACCAGCTCGTCACACTCGTCGAACGCATGCTCGAGCGGGCACGGGAAGCCTTCACCACCCACCAGCAGGCGGTCAGCCGAGACGCCCTGCTCTCCAAACTCACCAGCCGCGAAGCCCAGGTGTTGGAGCGCATCGTGGCCGGCCGGCTGAACAAACAGATCGCCGACGACCTGGGCATCAGCATCAAGACGGTGGAGGCGCACCGCGCCAACATCATGGAGAAACTCGGCGCCAACACGGTCGCCGACCTGCTCAAGATCGCGCTGGGACAGACCCCGGCCAAGGCCTGACTCACCGCTCACGGACACCCGTTCAACGCCCGCCCTTCCCGGCGGGCGTTTCCATTTCAACCGCAGCCCGCTCAACCCATGACCGCACAACTCATCGACGGCAACGCCCTTTCCCGCCAACTTCGCGCCGACGTGACAGCACGTGTCACCGCCTTGAAAGCCAACGGCATCACCCCGGGCCTGGCGGTGATCCTGGTCGGGGAAAATGCGGCTTCGCAGGTGTATGTGCGCAACAAGGTCAAGGCCTGCGAAGACACCGGCATGCACTCGGTGCTGGAGCGCTGGCCTGCCACCATGACCGAAGCCGAGTTGCTGGCGCGTGTGGACGCGCTCAATGCCGACACCACCATCCACGGCATCCTGGTGCAGCTCCCGCTGCCGGCGCACATCGACGCGCAAAAGGTGATCGAGGCGATCTCCCCGGCCAAAGACGTGGACGGCTTCCACATCGCCAGCGCCGGTGCGCTCATGACCGGCATGCACGGCTTCTGGCCCTGCACGCCCTACGGCTGCATGAAGATGCTGGAGAGCATCGGCTACGAACTCAAGGGCAAACACGCGGTGGTGATCGGCCGCAGCAACATCGTGGGCAAACCCATGGCGCTGATGCTGCTGCAGCAGAACGCCACCGTCACCATCTGCCACAGCGCCACCAAAGACCTGAAGGCGATGACGCTGCAAGCCGACGTGATCGTGGCCGCCGTGGGCAAGCGCAACGTGCTCACCGCCGACATGGTCAAAGCCGGCGCGGTGGTGCTCGACGTGGGCATGAACCGCAACGACGAAGGCAAGCTGTGCGGGGATGTGGATTTCGAGGGCGTGAAGCAGGTGGCGGGCTGGATCACCCCGGTGCCGGGCGGAGTAGGCCCGATGACCATCACCATGCTGATGGTCAACACGCTGGAATCGGCAGAGCGAACCGAGCGCCGCTGACGCGTTGCGTCGCGCCATCACATGGCGCGCCGCGGTTCTTGGTGCCGGCTGGCGGGCGTGCAGCGGTCCGGCTGATGCCGTTCGACAACCCGCGCCCCGGTCTGGCCTGCGTCGGCCTCATGCACCACCACTTCGTAAAGTCCGTTCAAATAACGAACCTGCGCGGTGTAGCGGTGCCCGGCCCTCGCTGTCAGCAAGGTGTCGTGGCGCACCACGCTGGAATCGTTCACCCAGCGGCCAGACTTCAGGAAGATGAACTCGAGGTAGAGCGGCACGCCAACTGGCAACCTGAGTTCCTGAACGGTGTCGCCCAGCTGCCGGCGCCCCAGGTGTTCAAGCCCACAACCAGGTGCCACCCTGTGGATGTCGACCGCGACGGTCACGTCACGAAGGAACGAGCCCGATTCCGTCGTGGCCCGGACCTGCAGATTGAAGGGTCCATCCGTCGGGTACGTCCGCACAGAACTGCAAGCGGCGAGCCCGGCGCACGCGAGCAGGACAATTCCCCTGATCAGGAATCCTGCGCGCCAGAGGCTTGTGGTCGGCATGCGATTCCATCCGCCTTCACATGTAGGTCGTCGGATCAGGGCAGCCCGTGAAGTCCCCTGATGCCCATCCACGAACAGCCTCCAGCAGCGCGGAGGATCGAGCCTTCATGCGGTAGACCTCGACGCGCGTCCGCCCTGGGCCGGCCGGCACCGCATCGACCGCAAAGTTCACGATGCCGCCCGGCGGTTCGTCGTGAACCTTGACACTTGCTTTCACATCCACCTGCAGGTCGAGTTCGACCCGCTCCTGGCTTCGCCTGACCGTGGGCGTCGAGACGGCCCGCACCTGCGAGGAGCCAGATCCGAACCCAAAAATGCCTGCGCCATGCGTGGTGACTTTCGCATGCAGGCATTCGTCTGCCTGGCGCTGCAACGCACTGCCCACCGCCGCAAGCGGCCGATCGACCGTGAATGAGTCGATCCGGAACAAGGCGTGTCCCCCTCGAACCACTGCGCGGAACCCGTCCGGCGTCTGCGATGGTGTTCCACACCCGATCAACAACCCCGCCACAGCAATAACGCTGGCGACACATCGATGCATTCCATGCTTCATAGCGCCCTTTCTTCGGGCCCTATTGGAATACACCGGCCGGCTCATGACTCTCCGGGGTATTCGAGGCGGACAGCTCCGCCTATGAAGTCTTGGTGCCGGTGGTCGCAGACGATCCTTGGGTCAACCGCCACAACACCGACCCGCTGCACAACCATTGTCCGAGAACCATCAGGGTGCCCACGCCATGCCAAAGCCTGAGATTGCCTCCGCTGGCGCGCGCCGTCACGATGTTCTGGGCCACGCCGAACTCCTGGACCAGCGCGAGCAGCATCGCAAACAGCACGAGGCCCATGGTGGTGAGTGCTGCGGGCGCGATGGTCGTACCTTCGCCACGCCAGCGGCGCAGGATCATCAGCAAAGCCATGCCCAGCACCAACCCGGCCCAGCATTGCAACGAGAAAATTCTGGCGGCCACCGGTCCGGCCATCGCCGGGCTCCCCAGCGTGGCAAACAGCAAGGGCACCGCCAGAAAACTCAGTGCCGAGATGCCACCCCACCACAGAGCCGCCACAAAAACAGAGAGCCGTTGCAGCGGCATCAGGCGTAGCGCACGGCCACAATTTCAAAGCGCTTGGTGCCGCCCGGCGCTTGTACTTCGGCCACGTCGCCTTCTTCCTTGCCGATCAGTGCGCGTGCGATCGGGCTGCCGATGTTCACCAAGCCCAGCTTGAGATCGGCTTCGTCTTCACCCACGATCTGGTAGGTGACGGCAGCCCCACTGGCTTCGTCTTCCAGCTCCACCGTGGCGCCAAACACCACCTTGCCACCCGCGTCCACCGCGGTCGGGTCGATGATCTGCGCAGCCGACAGCTTGCCCTCGATCTCGGCGATGCGGCCTTCGATGAAACCCTGACGGTCCTTGGCGGCGTCGTACTCGGCGTTCTCACTCAGGTCGCCTTGTGCACGGGCTTCGGCGATCGCGTTGATCACCCAGGGGCGGTCCACGGTCTTGAGACGGTGAAGCTCTTCCTTGAGCTTTTCAGCGCCGCGTTTGGTGATGGGCAGGGTGGCCATGGGGTACTCCGGAAATCGTGTGGCAGCCGCCCGAGCGTCTGCGTCAATACAAAAGGAAACCGCCGAGCGTTGCCGGTCGGCGGTGTACTGGAATTGATTATGCCCCGGTCGAGCCCGTGGGCTCAACCGGGATGAACCCGGATCAAGCGGCGAGCTGAGCGTGCATCTCCTGCACCGAGATCACACCCAAGCTGTCCAGGTACTGCATGCCCTCCACGGCAGCCTCCGCCCCGGCGATGGTGGTGAAGGTGGTCACCCGGGCCAGCAGGGCCGAGGTGCGGATCGCGCGCGAATCGGCGATGGCGTTGCGGCGCTCCTCCACCGTGTTGACCACCAGCGCGATGTCGCCGTTCTTGATCATGTCGACGATGTGCGGGCGTCCTTCCGTGACCTTGTTGACCGTCTGCACGGCCACGCCGGCGGCGCTGATGGCCGCTGCCGTGCCGCGGGTGGCGACCAGCTCGAAGCCCATGGCGACCAGCTGGCGGGCGATTTCCACCGCGCGCGGCTTGTCGCTGTTCTTCACCGTGAGGAAGACCTTGCCAGCGGTCGGCAACTTGGTGCCGGCGCCCAGCTGGCTCTTGACGAAGGCCTCGCCAAAGGTCTTGCCCACGCCCATGACTTCGCCGGTGGACTTCATCTCGGGGCCGAGGATGGTGTCCACACCCGGGAACTTCACGAACGGGAACACAGCCTCCTTGACGCTGAAGTACGGCGGGGTGACTTCGGCGCCGATGCCCTGGTCGTCCAGCGACTGGCCGGCCATGCAGCGCGCCGCCACCTTGGCCAGCTGGATGCCGGTGGCCTTGGACACGAAGGGCACGGTGCGCGAGGCACGCGGGTTGACTTCCAGCACGTAAATCACGTCCTGACCGTCCACTTCCTGGATGGCGAACTGCACGTTCATCAGGCCGATGACGTTCAGACCTTCGGCCATGGCCGCGGTCTGGCGTTTGAGCTCGTCCACGGTGGTCTTGCTCAGGTAGTACGGGGGCAGCGAGCACGCGGAGTCACCGCTGTGCACGCCGGCCTGTTCGATGTGCTCCATCACGCCGCCGATGAACACCCGTCCGGTGTGGTCGCGGATCGCATCCACATCGCATTCGATCGCGTCGTTCAGGAAGCGGTCCAGCAACACTGGCGAGTCGTGGCTCACCTTGACCGCTTCGCGCATGTAGCGTTCCAGGTCGCGCTGCTCGTGCACGATTTCCATCGCGCGGCCACCCAGCACATAGCTGGGGCGCACCACCAACGGATAACCCAGTGCAGCCGCCTTTTCCAGCGCTTCGGGCTCGGCGCGTGCGGTGGCGTTGGGTGGCTGACGCAGACCCAGGGTGTGCAGCAGTTGCTGGAAACGCTCGCGGTCTTCAGCAGCGTCAATCATGTCGGGGCTGGTGCCGATGATGGGCACGCCCGCGGCTTCGAGGCCCAGCGCGAGCTTCAACGGCGTCTGACCGCCGTACTGCACGATCACGCCGAGCGGCTTTTCCTTGTCCACGATTTCCAGCACGTCTTCCAACGTGAGCGGCTCGAAGTACAGGCGGTCCGAGGTGTCGTAGTCGGTCGACACGGTCTCGGGGTTGCAGTTGACCATGATGGTCTCGTAACCGTCTTCTCGCATGGCGAGTGCTGCGTGCACGCAGCAGTAGTCGAACTCGATGCCCTGGCCGATTCGGTTGGGACCACCGCCCAACACCATGATCTTCTTGTTGTTCGTCGGCTCAGCCTCGCACTCGCCGTCACCGTGGCCCTCGTACGTGGAATAGAGGTAGGCGGTGTCGGTGGCGAACTCGGCTGCGCAGGTGTCCACGCGTTTGTAGACCGGGCGGATGTTTTCGGCAATGCGGCGCTCGCGCACCGCCTGGTCGTTGGTTTTGAGCAGCTTGGCCAGGCGGCGGTCGGAAAAGCCCTTCTTCTTCAGGCCACGCAGCGTGTCGGCGTCGAGCGCGTCCAGGCTGGTTTTTTCCAGCGCGAGTTCAATCTTCACGATCTCTTCGATCTGCACCAGGAACCACGGATCGATCTTGGTGAACTGGTGGACTTCTTCCATGGTCCAGCCGGCGGCAAACGCGTCGCCCACGTACCAGATGCGGTCCGGGCCAGGCTCGCCGAGCTCGCGTTCCAGCGTCTCGCGGTCCTGGGTCTTCTCGTTCATGCCGTCCACGCCCACTTCGAGGCCGCGCAGGGCTTTCTGGAACGACTCCTGGAAGGTGCGGCCCATGGCCATGACCTCGCCCACGCTCTTCATCTGCGTGGTCAGGCGGCTGTCGGCGGTGGGGAATTTCTCGAACGCGAAGCGTGGGATCTTGGTGACGACGTAATCGATCGATGGCTCGAACGAAGCCGGGGTCGCGCCGCCGGTGATCTCGTTGCGCAGCTCGTCCAGCGTGTAGCCGATGGCGAGCTTGGCCGCCACCTTGGCGATGGGGAAGCCCGTGGCCTTGGAAGCGAGTGCAGACGAACGCGACACCCGCGGGTTCATCTCGATCACCACCATGCGGCCGTCGGCCGGGTTGATGGAGAACTGCACGTTGGAGCCGCCGGTGTCCACGCCGATCTCGCGCAGCACGGCCAGCGAGGCGTTGCGCAGGATCTGGTACTCCTTGTCAGTCAGCGTCTGCGCGGGGGCCACGGTGATGGAGTCGCCCGTGTGCACACCCATGGGGTCGAGGTTTTCGATCGAGCAGACGATGATGCAGTTGTCCGCCTTGTCGCGCACCACTTCCATCTCGTACTCTTTCCAGCCGAGCAGCGACTCTTCGATCAGCAGCTCGTTGGTGGGCGAGGCTTCCAGGCCTCGTTTGCAGATGGTCTCGAACTCTTCGGGGTTGTAGGCGATGCCGCCGCCCGTGCCACCGAGCGTGAAGCTGGGGCGGATCACCACCGGGAAGCCCACGGTCTTCTGAACGCCCCAGGCCTCATCCAAGCTGTGGGCGATGCCCGAGCGCGCCGAACCCAGACCGATCTTGGTCATGGCGTCCTTGAACTTCAAGCGGTCCTCGGCCTTGTCGATCGCTTCGGGCGTGGCGCCGATCAGCTCCACGTCGTACTTGGCCAGCACGCCGTTGCGCCAGAGATCGAGTGCGCAGTTCAACGCGGTCTGACCACCCATGGTCGGCAGGATGGCGAAGCCGCCCTGGGCCAGCGGGCGTTCCTTGGCGATGATCTTCTCCACCGTCTGCCAGGTGATGGGCTCGATGTACGTGACGTCAGCCGTGGCCGGGTCGGTCATGATGGTCGCGGGGTTGCTGTTGATCAGCACGACCTTGTAGCCCTCTTCGCGCAAGGCCTTGCAGGCCTGCACGCCGGAGTAGTCGAACTCACAGGCCTGGCCAATGATGATCGGGCCTGCGCCGATGATGAGGACGGTTTGGATGTCGGTTCTTTTGGGCATGGGGTTCGCGGTGTTTGCGTCGGCAGAGAGCGTTCGCTCAGGCCTGACGCTGGGTGTCCAGTGTGTTCAGCAGGGCCTGCAATCGCTCGGCCGGCACGTTTTTCTGCATCAGCTGCAGCAGGCCGTCGCCTTCGATCAGGGGACGCAGCACCTCGACTTCAGCGTCGTAAAAGCGTGCGTCCCAGGCCGCCAGTTCGGTGTTGAAGGTCTCGTCGTCCCAGGTCTTGCCCTTGGCCAGCAGCGTGACCAGCGGCATGGCCTTGTTCTCCAGGAACGCCTTGCGGTAGGGCTTCTGCGCCCAGCGCTGGGCAAACCAGTCCTTGTGCGGCGCCTCCAACGTCAGCATGCGCTTGCCGATGGCCTTTTCGATGGCGAACACGGGAAAACTGAAGAGCTTCATGGCGGCGGTCTCAGGTGGTGGCACTCACGCGGGCCTGCATGAGATCGATGAACCGGTCGAACAGGTAGCCGATGTCGTGCGGGCCTGGCGAGGCTTCCGGGTGACCCTGGAAGCAAAAGGCCGGCTTGTCGGTGCGGGCCAGGCCCTGCAGCGTGCCGTCGAACAGGCTCACGTGGGTGGCGCGCAGCGTGGCCGGCAGGGTCTTCTCGTCCACCGCGAAGCCGTGGTTCTGGCTGGTGATGGACACGCGACCGTTGTCCAGGTCTTTCACCGGGTGGTTGGCACCGTGGTGGCCGAACTTCATCTTGAAGGTCTTGGCACCACTGGCCAGCGCCAGGATCTGGTGACCCAGGCAGATACCGAAGGTGGGCACGCCGGCTTCGATGATCTCGCGCGTGGCAGCAATCGCGTAGTCGCAAGGCTCCGGGTCGCCCGGGCCATTGGAGAGAAACACGCCGCTGGGCTTGAGTTTGAACACGTCGGAGGCGGGCGTTTGCGCCGGCACCACGGTGATCTTGCAGCCGCGCTGCGCCAGCATGCGCAAGATGTTGTTCTTCACGCCGAAGTCGTAGGCCACCACGTGAAAGCGGGGCGCGATCTGCTCGCCATAACCAAAGCCGAGTTGCCACTCGGTCTGCGTCCAGGCGTAGGGCTGGGTGACCGACACCACCTTGGCCAGGTCTTGACCGGCCATGTTCGGCGCGGCCTTGGCGGCAGCCACAGCCGCTGCCCGGTGCGCGTCTGTGATGGCTTCGCCGGCCGGCAGGGCGACGATGCAGCCGTTCTGCGCGCCGTGGGTGCGCAGGCGGCGTGTGAGCGCGCGGGTGTCGAGGTCGGCAATGGCCACCGTGCCTTCGCGCTGCAGGTAATGCGAGAGCGTTTCGGTGCTGCGGAAGTTGGAGGCCAGCAGAGGCAGGTCTTTGATGATCAGGCCGGCAGCGTGGATGCGGCTGGCTTCGACGTCTTCGGCGTTGATGCCGGTGTTGCCGATGTGCGGATACGTGAGTGTCACGATCTGCTGGCAGTAACTCGGATCGGTGAGGATTTCCTGGTAGCCGGTGAGTGAGGTGTTGAACACCACCTCACCCGTGGTCTGACCGGTGGCGCCGATGGAGACGCCTGTAAAGACCGTGCCGTCGGCGAGCGCGAGAAGGGCTTTCGGGTGGACGGGAAGCACGGATGGGACTCCAGAAGTGGGGCGAAACGCTGGCCACCGGCGGTTGGTGCCGCGCAGGCTTCGCACCCGCCCCGCTCCTCATCGTGTGAGGGGCTGGAACGGAAAAAACCTGGGGTGAGGAACCGGGGTGAGCGCGCGTTGCGCTGATTGCGGGTAAACCCCGGAATTATATGCTGCCCCCGAGGGGGCTGGGCCTGCCTTGGGGCGGCCCGGCGGCTGGCACGCTCGCCCTTGCTACCGGGGTGACACAGCGCTCGCGTGAAGACAGATGGCCGCGGCAGCGGCCACGTTGAGCGACTCTTCCCCGCCCGGCTGCGCGATGCGCACCGACTGCGTGGCCATGGCCTCCAGTGCCGAACTCACGCCCTGCCCCTCATGCCCCAGCACCCAGGCACAAGGCCAGGGCAAGGCAGCTTGGTGCAGCAGATCGCCCTGGTGCGAGCTGGTCACCAGCAAAGGCACGTCCAACGCGCCCAAATCGGCGACCGACAAGCCTTCAACGAGGCGCAAGGCAAAGTGCGCGCCCATGCCGGCGCGCAGCACCTTGGGCGACCACAGGGCGGCCGTGCCCTTGAGAGCCAGCACCTGGCCGAAGCCGAAGGCCGCAGCACTGCGCAGGATCGAACCCACGTTGCCGGCGTCCTGGAGACAGTCCAGCACCACGGCGGCTTGGCCAAGGTCCAGCCCGGCGGCCTTGGGCAGGTCCCACACGAAGCCCACACCAGCCGGCGACTCGAGCCCGCTGATGGAGGCCATGAGCGCGCGCGGAACGGTCACGTTGTGATCGGACGCATCGCGCAGATCGTGCGGCGCCTGCACCCAAAAATCATCGGTGAACACGGCCATGGCAGGGCGGTGACCTCGTGCCAGCAACGCGCGGCAGAGGTGATCGCCCTCCAGCCACACCTGGCCCTGCTTGCGGTAGGCGGTGTTGTCCTGCGCCAGCACCCGCAGGCGTTTGAGCAGCGGGTTGTCGCGCGAGGTGATGACGTTGGGTTCGCTCATGCGGGTGCGTTCTGTTCCTGGTTGGCGAGGGCCAGCGCCCGGGCAACGGGTGCAAACGAGCGCCGGTGCGCGGGCAAGGCCCCATGCGCCTGCAGCGCGCGCAAATGTTCCGCCGTGCCGTAACCCTTGTGACGGTCAAAGCCGTACTCGGGATGAAGTTGATGCAATTCGCACAGCATGCGGTCGCGCGTGACCTTGGCCAGGATGGAGGCGGCGGAAATGGACGGCACCAGTGCATCGCCCGAGACAATGGCCTCGGCCAGCACATCCAGCGCCGGCAGGCGGTTGCCGTCCACCAGCACCTTGGTCGGCTTCAGGCGCAGGCCCAGCACCGCGCGGCGCATGGCCAGCATGGTGGCCTGCAGGATGTTGAGCTGGTCGATCTCCTCCACCGAAGCCTGCGCGATGCTGCAGCACAGCGCCTTGGCGCGGATCTCGTCGTACAGGCGCTCGCGGCGCAGCGCGGTGAGCTGCTTCGAATCGGCCAGGCCTTTGATGGGCTTGAGATCGTCCAGGATCACGGCCGCGGCCACCACCGGCCCGGCCAGCGGACCACGCCCGGCTTCGTCCACGCCAGCCACCAGCCCGGGCACGTCCCAGACCAGTTGGGCCTGCTCAGCCTTCAAGAACTTTTTCGATCGCATCGGTGGCCAGTTGGGCAGTGTCGCGCCGCAAGGTGTGGTGCAGCACCGAAAAGCGCTGCTGCAAGGCCTCGATTCTCTCAGGCGCGTCCAGCCAGTCCAGCACGCTTTGAGCCAGTGCCTCGGAAGACGCAGCCTCTTGCAGGAACTCGGGCACCACGAACTCGCCGCACAGGATGTTGGGCAGGCCCACCCAGGGCTGCAACTGCTTGCGCCGCATGATCTGCCACGACAACCAGTTCATGTTGTAGGCGATCACCATCGGACGCTTGAACAGTGCAGCCTCCAGCGTGGCGGTGCCGCTCGCGATCAGGGTCACGTCGCAAGCGGCCAGCGCGGTGTGCGACTGGCATGCGATCACCTGCAGCTCGGCACCCAGGCCCGAGCTGCGGGCGGCCGCCTCGATGCGCTCGCGCAGCGCCGGCACCGCCGGCACCACAAAGCGGATGCCAGGGCGCGCACTGCGCAAACGAACAGCGGCTTCAAAGAACACCTGCGCCAGGTACTGCACTTCGGAAGCACGGCTGCCGGGCAGGATGGCGATCACCGTGTCCTCTTCGCGCAGACCCAATGCGAGCCGGGCTGCGGTGCGATCCGGCGCCAGCGGAATCACGTTGGCCAGCGGATGGCCCACATAAGTGGCGGGAATGCCGTGCCGGGCGAGCAGCTCGGGCTCGAACGGGAAGATGCACAACACATGGTCGGCACTGCGCCGGATCTTCTCCACACGCTCAGCGCGCCAGGCCCAGATGGAGGGGCACACAAAATGCACCGTCCGCACCCCGCCCGCCTTCAGGTTGGCTTCCAGATCCAGGTTGAAATCGGGTGCGTCGACGCCGATGAACACGTCGGGTCGGTCGGTGGACAACAGGCGCTGCTGCAGTTGCGCGCGGATACCGACGATCTCGCGGTAGTGGCGCAGCACCTCCACGTAGCCGCGCACCGCCAGCTTCTCGCTGGGCCACCAGGCCTTGAAGCCTTGAGCGGCCATCTGTGGGCCGCCGATGCCGAACGACTGCAGATCGGGCCAGCGCTGACGCACACCACCCAGCAACAAGCCCGCCAGCAGATCGCCCGACGTTTCGCCCGCCACCAGGGCAAAACGTTTTGAAGCGCTCATGTCGGGATCAACGCACGATGCCGCGCTGGGGCGACACTTGCCCGAGGAAGTCCAGCATCATGGCCACGTCGGGTGCAGCTTCAGGCGTCTTCTCGGTCAATGCGCGAATGCGCTCCACCGATTGCTCGAGCTTGAGGTCTTCGCGGTACAGCGCCTTGTGCATGCTCTTCACGGCCGCGATGCGCTCGGGCGAAAAGCCGCGCCGGCGCAGCCCTTCAAAGTTCATCGAACGCGCCTGGGCCGGCTGGCCTTGGCACATCACGAACGGCGGCAGATCAGCGAACAGGAGGGAACACATGGCGGTCATGGCGTGAGCGCCGACGCGCACAAACTGGTGCACAACAGTGAAGCCACCGAGGATCACCCAGTCGTCGACCACCACATGACCCGCCAGCTGCGAGTTGTTGGCAAAGATGGTGTGGTTGCCCACCACGCAGTCGTGCGCGAGGTGCACGTAAGCCATGATCCAGTTGTCGTCGCCGACCTGTGTCACGGCGCGGTCACCGGGTGAGCCGATGTTGAAGGTGCAGAACTCGCGCACGGTGTTGCGGTCACCAATCACCAACTCACACGGTTCGCCCGCGTACTTCTTGTCCTGCGGCACCGCGCCGAGCGAGTTGAACTGGAAAATGCGGTTGTCGCGACCGATCGTGGTGTGGCCTTCGATCACGCAGTGCGCACCGATGGTGGTGCCCGCACCGACCTTCACGTTCGGGCCGATCACGGTGTAGGGGCCGACCGAGACCGAGCTGTCGAGTTCGGCGGCCGGGTCCACCAGCGCGGTGGGGTGGATCAGAGACACAGAGCGCCCTTCCCCACCGTCAGGCGATGGTGCGCATGGTGCACATCAGCTCGGCTTCACACGCCACCTGCTCGCCCACGCGTGTGACGCCCTTGAACTTGAAGATACCGGCCTTCATGCGGTCCAGCGTCACGTCCATCACCAACTGATCACCCGGCTCCACAGGGCGCTTGAAACGCGCACCGTCGATGCCGGCGAAGTAATACACCGTCTTGTCGTCGGGCGTCACGCCCAGCGTGTCGAACGCCAGGAGGGCAGCAACCTGCGCCATGGCCTCCAACATGAGCACGCCCGGCATCACCGGGCGGTGCGGGAAATGGCCCACAAAAAACGGCTCGTTGATGGTCACGTTTTTCAGGGCCTTGATGCGCTTGCCTTTTTCGACCTCGAGCACGCGGTCCACCAGCAGGAACGGGTAGCGGTGGGGCAGCTGCTTGAGAATCTGGTGAATGTCCATCATGGCTTTGTGTTGTTCTGGAGGGCTTGTTCGATCGCATTTTCGGCGGCCTTGAGGCGTTCGCGGATGCGGTTGAGCTGCTTGAGGGAAGCGGCGTTTTTTTCCCAGGTCGCATTGTCGTCGATGGGAAACATGCCGGTGTAGTGGCCGGGCTTGAGCAGGGAGCGCGTGACCACCGAGGCCGCCGACACGTGCACGCCATCGGCGAGCTTCAAGTGCCCCAGCACCACGGCGCCACCGCCGATGGTGCAACCCGCGCCGATGGTGGCACTGCCCGCCACACCCACGCACCCGGCCATGGCCGTGTGGGCACCGACATGCACGTTGTGACCGATCTGGATCAGGTTGTCCAGCTTCACGCCGTCTTCGATCACGGTGTCGTCCAGCGCACCGCGGTCGATGCAGGTGTTGGCGCCGATGTCGACGTCGTTGCCGATGCGCACGGCACCCAGCTGTTCGATCTTGATCCAGGCCCCTTGGTGCGGTGCAAAGCCAAAACCGTCAGCACCAACGACCACACCGGAATGGAGCACACACCGTTCACCCACGGAGCAACGCTCTCCCACGGTCACACGGGGGTGCAACACGGTTTGCGTCCCCACCTGCACATGGTCCCCGAGCACGCAGTGCGCACCCACGCGCGCACCGGCACCGATGCGAACACCGGCACCGATCACCACGAATGCACCGATGTCGACATCTTGAGCCAGTTCAGCGGTGGGGTGCACCACCGCGGTCGGGTGTATGTCCTCTGGTGGCTCGGCGGTGTGTTCGCGCTTCCACCATTGGGTGAGACGGGCGAAATACAGGTAAGGATCGCTGGTGACAATGCACGCACCGCGCTCACTGGCCGCACCGCGCAACGAGGGCGGAACGATCAGACAGGCAGCGCGTGTGGTGGCGATCTGGGCCGCGTAACGAGGACTGGCGACGAAGGCCAGGGAGTCGAGCTCCGCGGTGGCCAGCGGGGCCAACCGTTGGATGGCGGTGTCGGGTGCGCCGACAAGCTCGCCACCGAGGGCTTCGACAATGGAGCCCAGCGGCCGCGACACACCCGGACCCTGCGGCTTACTTGCTGCCGTTCAAGCCGCTGAGCACCTTGTCGGTGATGTCGTGCTTGGGGTTGATGTAAACGGCCTCCTGGATGACCAGGTCGAACTTCTCGGCCTCGGCCACCTGGCGGATCACGCGGTTGGCGCGCTCCAGCACGCTTTGCAGCTCTTCGTTTTTGCGCATGTTCAGGTCTTCCTGAAACTCACGCTGCTTGCGCTGAAAGTCACGGTCCTGCTCGACGAGTTGGCGCTGGCGCGTGGTGCGCTGGCCTTCGGGCAAGGTCGGGGCCTCGCGCTCGAACTTCTCGGAAGCGGATTTCAGCTGGGCGGCGAGGCCCTGCACTTCTTTTTCGCGCCGGGAGAACTCCTGCTCCAGCTTGGTCTGGGCGGCCTTGGCCGAGTTGGAGTCGCGCAGGATGCGCTCCAGATTCACAAAACCGATGCGCAGGTCTTGCGCGGCGACGCCGAGCGTTGCGAGCCCCAAGGCCACGACAACGAGCGTCTTGCGGTTGAACAGGCTGGATAGTGTCTTCATCAAAAGGAGGTTCCGATCTGAAACTGGAATTTCTGGATTTTATCGCCGGTGAATTTCCGGATGGGATTGGCGATGGCGAATCTGAGCGGGCCAATGGGCGAGATCCAGCTCAAGCCCAAACCGACCGAAGCGCGCAGATCGGTGGCGTTCACACGCGTGTCGTTCTCACCGAAGACGTTGCCGATGTCCACGAAACCGAACATGCGCAAGCTGCGGTCGTTACCGGCACCGGGGAAAGGCGTGATGAACTCGGCGTTCAAGGCGATGCTGCGGTTGCCGCCGATGTTGACGGATTCCGGGGAACCGGTGACGGGCGACACCGGTCCGAGCGTTCCTTGCTCGAAACCACGCACCGAGCCGAGGCCGCCGCCGAAGAAGTTCTTGAACACAGGATATGGACGACCGCCCAACCCTTTGCCGAAGCCCAGTTCGCTGTTCAAGGCCAATGTGTACTGCTTGCTCAGCGGGAAATACTGCTGGAATTGGTAATTCGCTTTGACGTAGCGGGCATCGCCGGCCACACCCAGCTCGGTGTTGAAGCGTTGCAGGCGACCTCGCGTGGGCACAAGCGCGCTGTCGCGTGTGTCGCGAGCCCAACCCACCGTCAAGGGCACGGTGTTGCTGGTTTCGCCAAACTGATTTCTGTAGTCCTGGTAGGCGACCGGCAAGAAAATCCCCGGTTCGATTGTCGTCTGCTCGATACCCACGCCGAAGAACACCGTGTCGGCTTCGGTGAAGGGCACGCCAAAACGGATCGACGTGCCTTTCGTGATCAGGCGGTAGTCGCCGGTTTCGGACTGGGTGTCGTAAGGGCGCGTCGTGCGGTAGTAGGCGTCAATGCTGCGCGAAATGCCGTCGGGCGTGAAGTACGGGTCGACGGTGCTGAGCACCAACTGGCGGTTGAACTTGCTGGTGTTGATGTCGATGCCGAGGTAGTTGCCCGAGCCGAAGACGTTTTCCTGGCGGATGCCCGCGATGATGGACAGCTGTTCAGCCTGCGAGTAGCCTGCACCCAGTGAAAGGTTGCCCGTGGGCTTCTCCGCCACCGAAATCGTCAGGTCGACCTGGTCGGGCGAGCCCGGCACCTGTTGGGTATCGACACCGACTTCGGTGAAAAAGCCCAAGCGGTCAACGCGATCGCGCGACAGGCGGATGCGATCGCTGTCGTACCACGCCGATTCGAGCTGGCGGAATTCGCGGCGCACGACTTCATCGCGCGTGCGGTTGTTGCCTTCCACGTTGATGCGGCGCACGTAAACCCGACGGGCAGGCTGGCCGCGCACGATGAACGACACCCGTTTGTTGACACGATCAATCTCGGGCGTGGCTTCCACCTGAGCGAAGGCGTATCCAAAGGCGCCGAAATAGTCGGTGAAGGCCTTCACCGTGCTCGTGACGTCTTCGGCGTTGTAGGCCTCACCGGCGCGCAAGGTGATGAGCGACTTGAACTCTTCTTCCTTGCCCAGGTACTCACCTTCCAGCGCCACCGACGACACCACGTAACGGTTGCCCTCGGTGATGTTCAGGGTGATCGACATGTCCTGCTTGTCGGGTGAAATCGCGACTTGCGTGGAATCGATGCGGAATTCAAGGTAGCCGCGTGTCAGGTAGTACGAACGCAGGGTTTCGATGTCGGCGTTGAGTTTGGCGCGCGAGTAGCGGTCCGACTTGGTGTACCAGCTCAGCCAGCCGCCGGTGTCCAGATCGAACAGATTGCGCAGCGTGGACTCGGAGAAGGCCTGGTTGCCCACGATCCGGATGTCCTTGATCTTGGCAATGTCGCCCTCGACCACGCTGAAGTTGAGGTTGACGCGGTTGCGCTCGCCAGGCGTGACGGTGGTCACCACCTGGGCGGCGTACATGCTCCTGCTGATGTACTGGCGCTTGAGCTCCTGCTCGGCTCGGTCGGCCAGTGCTTTGTCAAACGGCCGGCCTTCGGTCAGGCCGATGTCGCGCAGCGCCTTGGTGAGCACCTCGTTGTCGAATTCTTTAATGCCGGAAAAGCTCACGTCGGCCACCGTGGGGCGCTCTTCGACGATGACCACCAGCACGTCGCCGTTGATCTGCAGGCGGATGTCGCTGAACAAGCCCAGGCCGAAAAGCGAGCGGATCGCTGTCGAGCCTTTGTCGTCACTGTACTGATCGCCGATCCGGAACGGCAACGACGCAAACACGGTGCCGGGCTCGACCCGTTGCAAGCCCTCGACCCGGATGTCGCGCAACGTGAAAGGGTCGACCGCCCAGGCGGGCAACGCGCTCAGCAAGGCGGCCGCGAGCGCTGAAAGGGTCAGGCCACGCAGACCGTTTTTGTTTTTTGTCATGAGGAAAAGTGTTCAGCCAGCCAAGCGGGCCACATCATTGAACAAGGCAACGGACATGAGCGCCATGAGGACCACGACACCACCGCGCTGCAGGCGCTCCATCCAGACGTCAGATACGCTGCGACCGGTGACACCCTCCCAAAGATAATACATCAGGTGTCCTCCGTCCAAGACCGGCAGCGGCAGCAGGTTCAGCACGCCCAGACTCACGCTGATGAGGGCCAGAAACAGGATGTAAGAGGTGATGCCCAGGCTGGCGGATTTGCCCGCGTAATCGGCAATCGTGAGCGGACCGCTCAGATTCTTGATGGAGGCTTCTCCAATCACCATGCGCCCCATCATTTTGAGCGTGAGCCACGAGACCTCCCAGGTGCGGACCACGCCCTTGAGCAGGCCGTCAACCGGACCATGGCGCACCGTCATCATGTCCGGCGCGGCACCGATGTAGGCGCCCACGCGGCCCACCCACGCGTCGCCTTGCCTCTCGGGAACGGGCTTCACCGTCAGGGTGATTCGCTGACCGTTGCGGTCAACAGTCCATTGCTGCTCACGGGCTTCACCCGCGGGTCCGGTCGAAGCCCGGATGAGCGAACGCAGCCGCTGACCGTCCGGGACGGCAGCACCGTCGACACTGCGCACGGTGTCCCCGGCGCGCAGGCCGGCGGCCGCTGCAGCGCCGCCCTCCATCACCTCACCGACCACCGGTTGGGTCCATGGGCCGGTGATGCCGATCTTCTGAAACAGCGATGCATCGGCTTCGCGCACATCCAGGCCGGCCAGCGGCAAAACGATCGAGCGCGGTGCGCCGCCTTCTTCGTTGCTCACGCGCAGCGTCATGTCTTCGTTGGACAGCGCCGCCTGCGTCAGGCGCCAACGAAGATCTTCGAACGAGCCGACATCCGCCAGGTTTTCCTCGTCGGGCCCGGCCTGCGACACCCATTCACCGCCGCGCAGGCCCGCTGCGTCGGCCAGTGACCCGATGGGAGGACTGGCCAGCACGGGCTTGGGCTCTTCGACACCGCTCCAGTTGACCACGGCGTACAGCGCAACCGCCAGCAACAGATTGGCCGCCGGACCGGCCGCCACGATGGCGGCGCGCGAGCGCAGGGGCTGCGTGTTGAAGGCCAGATGGCGCTCGGCCGCTTCAACCGGCGCCTCGCGTTCGTCGAGCATGCGCACATAGCCCCCGAGCGGCAGGGCGCACAACACAAACTCGGTGGGGCTGCCTTTCTTGCGCCAGGTCAGCAGCGGCTTGCCAAACCCGACAGAAAACCGCAACACCTTGACGCCGCATGCCACAGCCACGCGGTAGTGGCCGTATTCGTGCACAGCGATCAGAAGGCCAAGGGCGACCACAAAGGCAACTAAAGTGAGCATGGTGGGCGGGTCGTGAAGTGGGTGAACGTCGCTTCATCGCCTGCGGGCCGGGCGATTCAGCGGGAAAGCCGCTCGACCTGGGCTTGAGCCAGGCGACGGGCCTGCTGATCAATGGCCAACAAGTCGGACAAGTCGTTGGGCTTGGAGGGAATCAGGGCCTGCAAAGTTGCATCGTTGATGGCGTGGATCTGGTCAAAGCGCAGACGCTGATCGAGAAACGCCGCCACAGCCACCTCGTTCGCCGCATTGAGCACAGCGGTGGTGCCGATGGGGCCCACCAAGGCATCCCAGGCCAGCTGCAACCCGGGAAAACGCGCTCCGTCGGGCTTCTCAAACGTCAAGGCCCCCAGGGTGCCGAAGTCCAGCGGGGCAGCGCCGGAGGCGATGCGCTCGGGCCAGGCCAGTCCGTAGGCGATCGGCACGCGCATGTCGGGCGTGCCCAGCTGGGCCACCACCGAACCGTCGGTGTACTGCACCATCGAATGGATCACGCTTTGCGGGTGGATCACCACCTCGATCTGCGCCGGGGGCAGACCAAACAGGTAACAGGCCTCGATCACTTCGAGCGCCTTGTTCATCATGGTGGCCGAGTCGACCGAAATCTTGCGCCCCATCACCCAGTTCGGGTGCGCGCAGGCTTCGTTGGGCGTGACCTGCGCCAGCGTTTGTGGATCGCGCGTGCGAAAAGGTCCACCCGACGCGGTCAACACGATTTTCTCGACCCGGCGCGACCACGATGCAGGGTCCTCCGGCAAGGACTGGAACACGGCCGAATGTTCGCTGTCGATGGGCAGCAAGGTGGCGCCCCCGTCGCGCACCGCCTGCATGAACAGGGCACCCCCGACCACCAAGGCTTCCTTGTTGGCCAGCAACAGTTTCTTGCCGGCCTGCGCAGCGGCGAGGCTGGGTGCGAGGCCCGCTGCCCCCACGATGGCGGCCATGACCGCATCCACCTCGGGGTCGGTGCACACATCGCACAACGCTTGTTCACCCGACAGCACCTGCACCGTCAGACCCAGCTCGCGTGCGCGCTCGGACAGCTGCTTCGCGTGCACCGGACTCACCATCACCGCATAGCGGGGGTCAAACTGGCAGCACTGCTCCAGCATCAGATCGACCTGTGTGGATGCCGTGAGCGCAAACACCCGGTAGCGATCGGGATGGCGCGCGAGCACGTCCAGCGTGCTTTTGCCGATGGAGCCGGTGGAGCCGAGGATGGTGATGGACTGCGTGGCGTTCATGGAAATCAAAGAGTGGTGAGCATCATCGCCAGAGGCAGGACGGGCAGCAGGGCGTCAACACGGTCAAGCACCCCACCATGACCAGGCAGCAGGCCGCTGGAGTCTTTCACGCCGGCGCTTCGCTTCACCAGCGACTCGACCAGATCGCCGACCACGCTCATGCACACCATGAAGCCCAGCGAGACGACGGCCAGCAGCGGGCCGAAACCCCAGAGCCGGGCGTACAGGCTGGTCGCATGGCCCGCGCCTTGCGCGTCGGCCCACAGCCAGATGGCCGCCAGCACGAACACACCCATGAAACCACTCACGGCACCTTCCCACGATTTGCCTGGGCTGATCGAGGGTGCCAGTTTGCGCCGCCCGAACGTCTTGCCGCCGGCGTAGGCCGCAATGTCCGCCACCCACACCAGCAGCAGCACCGACAGCAGAAATTCCAGCCCGACGAGTCGGGCCTGCACCATGGCCAGCCACGCGCATCCGATCAGTCCCAGACCCAGCCACAGGCGCAGACCTGAAGGCCATGCACCCCAGCCCGACACACCGCGCGCGAGCATGACCACGGACAGCAACACCCACAACATCCCCACCACCATCCACAAACCGCGCCAGGAGTGTGTCAACCCACCCAACAACCAGATGGCGGCCATCAACGCACCCAGGCCCATGCCCAGCGCAAGCGACAGGCGCGCGCCCGCCCCATTGAGTCGGGCCCACTCCCAGCCGGCGGCCACGATGAGCAACAGCGTGAAGGCGGCAAAGGGTGCGATGGAGGGATAAAACAAGGCGGGCAACAACACCGCCAACAGCAGCACGGCGGTGATGACGCGTTGCCTAAGCATGTCGGTCGCCGCCCGCTGCGAGCATGGGCTCGACCTGACCGAGCTGCTCGGACGTCTGACCAAAGCGCCGCTCTCGGTTGGCGTATTCGAGCAGTGCACGGTCCAGCTCGGCGGCATCGAAGTCCGGCCACAGGCATTCGGTGAACACCAGTTCCGTGTAGGCGGCCTGCCACAGCAGAAAATTGCTGATGCGCAGCTCGCCCCCGGTTCGGATCAGGAGGTCGGGATCGGGGACATGGGCCAATGACAACGCCCCGTTGAGACTTTCTTCGGTGATCTCTCGCCCCTGCGCGACCAATCGCTGAGCCGCCTGGGCCATGTCCCAGCGACCGCCGTAGTTGAAACAGACGTTGAGTACCAGCTTGTGGTTATGGGCGGTCTCTCGCTCTGCCGCCACCAGGCCTTGCACCACTCGACTGGACAATCCACGCCTGTCGCCCGGGAAATGCAGGCGCACGCCGTTTCCACTCAGCGAAGGCACCTCCCGCGACAGCGCCAGCACCAGCAAATCCATGAGGCTGGACACTTCCTCCACCGGCCGGTTCCAGTTCTCCGAAGAAAACGCAAAAACAGTCAACACGGAGACGCCCCGCTCCAGGCACGCCTTGACGACGCGGCGAAGGGCCTCGACGCCTTGCTTGTGCCCTGCCACGCGCGGCAACCAGCGTTTCTGCGCCCAGCGACCATTGCCATCCATCACGATGGCCACGTGCCGGGGCAACGAGGCGGGCGCTGGGCTGGATGTGGAACTGGGCGGGGCCATGTATTGGGGTGTGGGGAATGTCGGAAACAGAGGGACGGTCACACCGCCATGATGTCCTGCTCCTTGCCGGCCACGAGACGGTCCACCTCGTTGATCACCCGGTCGGTGAGCTTCTGGATGTCTTCCTGCGAACGGCGGTCGTCGTCCTCCGACGCCAGCTTTTCCTTGACCAGCTTCTTGACCTGCTCGTTGGCGTCGCGGCGGAGGTTGCGAATCGCGATCTTGGCGGCTTCGCCATCGCCACGCACAACCTTGGTGAGTTCCTTGCGGCGCTCTTCGGTCATGGGTGGCATCGGCACGCGAATCAGATCGCCCTGACTCGAGGGGTTCAGGCCCAGGTCGGATTCCCGGATGGCCTTCTCGATCTTGGCGCCCATGCCCTTCTCCCAGGGCGCAACGCCGATCGTGCGCGAATCGAGCAGGGTGAGGTTGGCAACCTGCGACAGCGGCAACATGGAACCATAGTAGTCCACGTGCACCGTGTCCAGCAGCGCCGGGTTCGGACGCCCGGTGCGGATTTTGGTCAGGCCGTTCTTGAATGCCTCCACCGACTGCATCATCTTGTACTCGGCGGTTTTTCGAATGTCATCAACGCTCATGAAAACTCCTCAAATCAGCAAGTGGTGTGGGCCCCCGGCCATCACACGTGAACCAGCGTGCCTTCGTCCTTGCCCATCACCACGTCGCGCAGCGCACCGGGCTTGAAGATCGAAAACACCTTGACCGGCAGCTTCTGATCGCGGCACAGGGCGAATGCCGTGGCGTCCATCACCTGCAGGTTCTTCTGCATCGCCTCGTCAAACGTGATCGAGGCGTACCGCGTGGCGGTGGGATCCTTGTTCGGATCGGCGCTGTACACACCGTCCACCTTGGTAGCCTTGAGCACGATTTCGGCGCCGATTTCCGCGCCTCTCAACGCGGCAGCGGTGTCGGTGGTGAAGAAGGGATTGCCCGTACCGGCGGCAAACACCACGACCTTGCCTTCCTCGAGGTACTGCAAGGCCTTGGGGCGCACATAAGGCTCGACCACCTGCTCGATGGCGATGGCCGACATCACGCGGGCCACCAGGCCGGCTTTGTCCATGGTGTCGGCCAGCGCGAGCGAATTCATCACCGTGGCCAGCATGCCCATGTAATCGGCGGTGGCACGGTCCATGCCCACCGAGCCGCCCGCCACGCCGCGAAAAATGTTGCCACCCCCGATGACGATGGCCACTTGAACACCCAATCGGGTGACATCTGCAATTTCTTCCACCATGCGCACGATGGTGGCCCGGTTGATGCCGAAGGCGTCGTCGCCCATGAGGGCTTCACCCGACAACTTCAACAGAATCCGTTTGTAGGCAGGCATTTGACAACTTTCAGGTAGCAAAAACACAAGATCCAGCCGGCAAGTGTACCGAGGAGCGACGCTCGTTCGGTGCCGGCGACACACAAGACAACGGGCCTTGCGGCCCGTCGTCTTTTTTGAAGCAGCAGCCAAAGCCGCTGCGGCAGAACGTTCAGGCGCCTTTTGCGGCGGCGACCTGCGCGGCCACCTCGGCGGCGAAGTCGTCCACCTTCTTCTCGATGCCCTCGCCCACCACGTACAAGGTGAAACCCTTGACGGTGGTGCCTGCCGCCTTGAGCATGGCTTCGACGGTCTGCTTGTCGTTCTTCACAAAGGGCTGGTTGAACAGCGACACTTCCTTGAGGTACTTCTGCACAGCACCGTCGATGCGCTTGGCAACGATCTCGGCGCTCTGCGCCGGCTTGCCAGCGGCTTCGAGTTCCTTGTTGGCTTCATCGGCCTTGGCCGTGGCCACCGAGCGCTCACGCTCGATGAATTCGGCCGGCACATCGCTGCTGGTGAGGGCCACGGGCTTCATGGCCGCCACGTGCATGGCGACGTCCTTGGCTGCGACTTCTTCACCGTCGAACTCCACGACCACGCCGATGCGGGTGCCGTGCAGGTAGCCCGCCAGTTTGCTGGCGCCGCTGTAAGCCTTGAAGCGGCGGAACGACATGTTCTCGCCGATCTTGCCGATCAGGCCCTTGCGCACGTCTTCGAGCGTGGGGCCAAATCCGTCCTGGCTGTAAGACAGCGCACCCAAAGCGGCCACGTCGGCCGGCTGGTGCTTGGCCACGAGTTCGGCTGCGGCCTTGGCGAGTGCCAGGAAGCTGTCGTTCTTGGTGACAAAGTCGGTTTCGCAATTCACCTCGATCAGACCGCCGGTGGTGCCGTCGATGAAACTGGCGACCACGCCTTCGGCGGTCACGCGGCTGGCGGCCTTGCCGGCTTTGGTGCCGAGCTTCACGCGCAGCAGCTCTTCGGCCTTGGCCATGTCGCCCTCGGCTTCGGTCAGGGCTTTCTTGCACTCCATCATGGGAGCGTCGGTCTTGGCGCGCAGTTCGGCGACCATGCTTGCGGTAATTGCCATCTGTTTTCTCCTTGGCGCCGCTTCGCCCCTCGGGCTGAAGTCGGCCATGTTCAACAATCGGATTTCGGTGCGAAAAAGGGGCCCGCGAGCCCCTCTTTCATGGGAGCAGCGCCTTCAAGCAGCGGTGTTTTCCTTGACTTCGACGAACTCGTCGGCGCCCTCGGCGGCAACGGCTTTCACGACGTCGTTGACGGCGTTGCTGCGGCCTTCCAGGATCGCATCGGCGATGCCGCGTGCGTAGAGCGCCACGGCGCGAGCCGAGTCGTCGTTGCCGGGGATCACGTAGTCAATGCCCACGGGCGAGTGGTTGGTGTCCACCACGCCGACCAGCGGGATGCCCAGCTTCTGCGCTTCGAGGACGGCGATCTTGTGGAAGCCCACGTCGATCACGAAGATGGCATCGGGCAAGGAGGTCATGTCCTGAATGCCGCCGATGTCCTTTTCCAGCTTCTCCATTTCGCGGGAGAACGTCAGCTGCTCCTTCTTGGTCATGCTGTCCAGGCCGGCTTCTTTTTGAGCCTGCATGTCCTTCAGACGCTTGATCGAGGTCTTGACGGTCTTGAAGTTGGTCAGCATGCCGCCGAGCCAGCGCTGGTCGACGAAAGGCACGCCGGCACGGCGGGCTTCCTGGGCCACGATGTCGCGCGACTGGCGCTTGGTGCCCACCATCAGGATGGTGCCGCGGTTGGCGGAGAGTTGGCGCACGAACTTGGCAGCGTCTTCAAAAAGAGGCAGCGTCTTTTCGAGGTTGACGATGTGGATTTTGTTGCGGTGACCGAAGATGTACGGCGCCATCTTGGGGTTCCAGAAGCGGGTTTGGTGACCGAAATGAACACCGGCTTCCAGCATTTCGCGCATGGAGATTGACATGAGTTAACTTTCCAGAGGTTGAGTCTAAAATCCAGCCCCGATCCTCTGCTGGAGACCCCGTCTGTTCTGATGGAGTCGCCGCAGACGACACCCGGTTGGGCTGGTTTGCGATTGTCTTTGGAGGTTTGATGAAGACGGTTGTCTTGGTCGCCACCTGCAAAGCCTGTCGATTATAGCAGCCACCTCCCGTACCCTCCCTCCCTCGGGGCTTGCCTTCACCGCGGCTCCCGGTCTTTTTGCGTGCCCTCTCCATGTCCGACTCCGTTCCCCGCTTTGTGAGCGCCGCGCCGCGCGTGCCCAGGACCGGCCACGCGCCGCTTTTCGGGAGCCGGATTTGAGAATCGCCATCGCGGGTGCGGGAGTCGTGGGCATCACCTGCGCGCATGAGCTGACGCGGGATGGCCACGAGGTCACGGTTTTCGAGCGGCGAAGCACGGTGGCCGAGGAGGCCAGTTTCGCCAACGGGGCACTCATCGCACCCGGCTGGACAGCGGCTTGGGCGCTCGATCACGGGCGCCTGGGTTGGCCCTGGTCCTCCGTTGGCGCCGGACTGAAACTGTCGCGACTGCCCAGGGTCGGCGAGTGGGGTTGGCTGCAGCAATGGCGCCGGTCTGGCCAGGGCGCGCAAGCCTTGTCGAAACACGCACAGCTTCACCAATGGGTGCGCTACAGCCAGGAGCGCCAACAGGCGATCACCACCCAATATCAGTTGGAGCATGACCGCAGCCACGGCATGTTGGTGCTGCTGCGCACCGAGCAAGAAGCCAGTGCTGCCAGCACACCCTTGCGGCAGATGCAGGACCTCGGCATACCGGCCAAGATGCTTTCGGGCGAGGAGGCTCGGGCCCTCGAACCTGCTCTCAATGCCGAAACGCCGCTGCACGGTGCCGTGGAGCTGGGCGGCGATGCGGTGGCGAATTGCCGCGAATTCGCGGTGTTGATGCGCGCACAGGCCCAGCGGCTGGGCTGCCGCTTCGAGTTCAACACGATCGTCAGTCGCATCGAGCCATTGAACGGTTCGGGGGTGAATCTGACGCTCACACACACCGCGTCCCACCCTGACGGCGCGTCCAGAGATTTCAGCGAGCGCTTCGACGCGGTGGTCGTCTGCGCCGGGATGGCGGCGGTCGGCACGCTGGCACCGCTCGGACTCAAACTGCCGTTGCAGGCCGTGGTCGGGCATTCACTGAGTGCGGCGGTTCGCGAGCCCATGGACGCACCGCAATCGGCGGTGCTCGATGCGCGGCACGGCGTCTCGATCGCCCGACTGGGCCAGCGCGTGCGCGTGGCCGGCGGCTCCGAGTGGGGACGCGAATCCGGTCCACCGTCCAAAGCCGCATTGCAACGCTTGTATGGCGCGCTCGCGGATTGGTTCCCGGGCGCCGTGCGCCTGGGCGGACCGGCCGGGAGCGTGCAGGAATGGCGAGGCGTCCAGGCCACCGTGGCCGATGGCATGCCGCTGATCGGAGAGAGCCGGTTTCCGGGCCTCTGGCTCAACCTGGGTCATGGGCACGCGGGCTGGTCCGTGGCGTGTGGGGCAGCCCGGGCGCTGGCCGACCGGATGGGCGGTCACTCGCCCGACCTCGATCTGAGCGCCTGCTCACCCCAACGGTTCGGACTTTGAGCCAGACTGAGGCCCATGCGAATCATCCACAACGATCGACCTGAGCCTCTGTTTGACACAGCGGCCACGCGCGCCATCGAGCAAGCCGCCCAGGCCGCCCTCCCCCACCATGCCCTGATGGCGAGAGCGGGTCTGGCCGTGGCCCGACTGGCGCGAGCGCTGGCGCCGCACGCACGATGCATCTGGGTGGCTTGTGGCCCTGGCAACAACGGAGGCGACGGCCTGGTGGCGGCCACACACCTCCACGCCTGGGCCCAACGGTCGGGCAACGGTCTGCGGGTGGTGGTGACACACACGGCAGATGACCAGGCGTCCGTTGCAAAGCTGCCGCCCGACGCGCGTCAGGCACTGGCAGCGGCGCAGTCCGCGGGTGTCGTGTTTCAGACCACGCCGCCACCGGAGGCCGACTTCGCCATCGACGCGCTACTGGGCATCGGTGCGCTCCGGCCACCCACGGGCGTGCTGGCTTCCTGGCTGGCAAGCCTGCGCTCCACCGCGGCGCCGGTGCTGTGTGTGGACCTGCCCAGTGGGTTGCACGCCGATACCGGTGCGCTGGCGGCGGTCGCACCGGAGCGCGGCGACCCCGCCGCCAGCCCACAGCCGGGACCACGCCACACATTGTCGTTGCTGACCCTGAAGCCGGGGCTGTTCACCGGACACGGGCGCGATGCAGCGGGTCGGGTCTGGTTGGACGATCTGGGCGCCTCGGTCGTCGATGTGCCCGCCACAGCCTGGTTGGCGGGCCAGGCGACGCATGCGCAGGCCCGAAACACCCTGGCGCACGCCAGCCACAAAGGCAGTTTTGGCGACGTGGTGGTGATCGGTGGACAGGGCGTGGACAAGACAGGTGCGGGCATGACGGGCGCGGCCGTGCTGGCGGGACGGGCGGCACTGCACGCGGGCGCAGGACGGGTGTTTGTGGGCCTGCTGGAAACCGGTTCAACCCATCCGACCACTTGGGACCCGGTGTGCCCCGAGCTCATGTTCCGCCGGCCCGACACCCTGTTCGACGCACCCCTGCTGCAGCAGGCCAGCTTTGTCTGCGGCTGCGGTGGCGGTGCATCGGTGGCGGCGATCCTGCCCCAGCTGCTGGCAGAAGCCTGCACACTGGTGCTGGACGCCGATGCCCTCAACGCCATCGCTCGCGACGACGAACTGCAAGCAGGGCTGAGCCACCGCCGCACACGCGGCTGGACCACGGTGCTGACACCGCACCCACTGGAGGCAGCGCGGCTGCTCAACACCGGGACGATGCAGGTGATGGCCCATCGGGTGCAGGCAGCGCAAAGCATCGCCGAGCGTTTCGGCGCCATGTGTGTGCTCAAGGGCTCGGGCACGGTGATCGCCGCACCGGATAAGGTGGCGCGCATCAACCCCACCGGGAACGCCGCGCTGGCCACGGCGGGCACGGGGGATGTGCTGGCGGGCATGATCGGCAGCGCCCTGGCGAGGGGCGTCTCATCACCCGAGGAGGCCCTGGGTCGGGTCGGCAGCGCGGTTTTTCAGCACGGCCAACTCGCCGATCGATGGGACCCGAATGAGGCGCTGGTGGCGGGTCGCCTCGCACTGAGCGCCCGACCCATCGCCTGACAGCACAGAGGGGTCAGCCCAGGACCATCAAGCCGACCTGCAACAGGATGATGAGCACCAGCACCGACAGGTCGACCCCGCCCACGAGCGGAATCACGCGTCGAATGGGGCGCAGCAAAGGCGCCACGAGCCGGTCGAGCGTGCCCATCACCGGAGACTGCGGCTGCACCCAGGACAGGATGGCATAGCCGATCAAGAGAATCATCAATCCTTGCAGCAGTGTGCGAACCAGGATGCGCAATGCCATGGTCAGGATGGTGAGCAACCAGGCCGCCGGGGAAGCGGAGAGCTCCGAGACGCTCGACGCCAGCATCAGCCAGATGCCGCCATACGCCAGGGACAGCAGGATGGCCGCGAGGATGCTGCCCCAATCGATGCGGCTCTGGGCCAGCGCACGCGGCAGGATGCGGCGCATTGGCTGCACCAGCCAGTCGGTCACCGCCATGGCGAACCGCCCGGGCTGGGCCGACATGTGCACACGGAGGTGGTTCATCCAGGCGCGCAACAAGGCCATCGCCATCAAAAAGAAGAACAGTGTTTCGAGCAGGAAAAAAACGATTCGCATGCGGTGCTGCCGGTGGGTTGGATTCTGATGGTGAGACGACGGGACGTCGAAACTCAGTCGCCCGACAACCTCAGGGGCGGACGGGGCACACGCGGATCGGGTTCGCGACCCGCACCGAGGCGCTCCATGGCCGCGGCCCTGGAAGCCTCGAGAAAGTCCAGCATGATCGGTGAGCTGTCGGCCAGCGCGTGGCGGCCATGGTGGAACTCCGGGTGCCACTGCACGCCGCGCGCGTACGCGTCGCCCGTCCAGCGAATCGCCTCCACCATGCCGTCCAGCGTGGACACCGCCTCCACCACCATGCCCTTGCCCAGCTCGGCCACCGCCTGGTGGTGGATGCTGGTCACGCGCAACTGCGAAGCGTGGGGGTAGAGCTTGGTCAGGGCTGTGCCCTGCAGAAAGGTCACGTCGTGTTCCAGCTGGTCGTACAAATCGGTGTCCACGTGAGCATGAGCCGCCGGACACTGGGTGGGAATGTCCTGGTACAGCGTGCCGCCAAAGGCCACGTTGAGCAGCTGCGCACCGCGGCACACGCCCAGCACCGGCTTTTTCTGCGCGAGAAACGTCCTGAGCAAGGCCAGCTCATACTTGTCACGGACCACATCGCCCTGCCAGCGCGGGTCGATCGGCGTCTGGCCGTACGTTTGTGGAGCCACATCGGCACCGCCCTGCAACACCAAGGCATCCAGCTCCTGCACCACGTGCTCGACCTGCAGGTGGCGCGCCGCGTGCTTGCTGTCGTGCGCCACAGCGGGCACCATGAAGGCGATGGCGCCATGCTCCATGATCCAGTGTGCCAACGACTGTTCGATGTACTGCAGGTTCTTGTTGCGAAAGCCCAGCTCCGATGGGACCTGGTACAGCAAGCGGGCCGACACCCCGATCCGAAGCGGGCGCTCGGTGGGCAAATGCGCTACTTTGCCAACCCGCTTTTTTGCTGGCGCCGAGGCCAGCTTTTTCAAGGTGGCGCTCACGAGGTGGCTGCCACTCAACGCCGGCTCTTGCGCGGCTGGTTGGCGGTGCTGCGGGCAGCGCCACGATCCGGCTTCTTGCTCGCAGCCTTTTTCCCGGCCGGCTTGGCGTCCATCACAGGGGCACGGGGGGCACGCTCTTGCCGACCTGCAGCGGCGCTGTCGGAGCCTCGCCCTCGTTGGGTTTTGCCCCCACGCGGTGCCCCCGCGGCACCTTCCGGTGTGCCCGCCTGACCCGTCTTGTCGCGCATCGCGCGCAGCACCAGATCGTCGTCGCCACTGACCAGACGGAAGTCGATGCGCCGACCATCCAGATCCACACGGCTGACCTGCACCTGCACCCGGCTGCCCAGTGCGTAACGGATGCCGGTGCGCTCACCGCGCAGTTCCTGGCGCGCTTCGTCAAACCGGAAGTACTCGCCGCCGAGTTCGGTGATGTGCACCAGGCCTTCCACGTACATGGCGTCCAGCGTGACGAACAAACCAAAGCTGGTGACCGAACTCACGACACCACTGAACTCCTCGCCCAGGTGCTCCCGCATGTACTTGCATTTGAGCCAGGCTTCCACATCGCGGCTGGCCTCATCCGCGCGGCGTTCGTTGGCACTGCAATGCAGGCCCGCCGCCTGCCATGCCAAGGTATCCAGAGAGGGCTTCTTCGCGACCTCGCCGACCGCCAGCGGTTTGGCTCGGCTGGCCAAGCGCTTGCTCAGCTTCGCATGGGCTTCGCCCGGCGTGGGCAAGGCCGGCAATTCGTAGCGTTTGCGCGCCAGGATCGCCTTGATCACGCGGTGGACCAGCAGGTCGGGATAGCGGCGGATCGGACTGGTGAAGTGCGTGTAGGCCTCGAACGCCAGACCGAAGTGGCCGCTGTTGACCGGCGTGTAAATGGCTTGCTGCATGGAACGCAGCAGCATGGTGTGGATCTGTTGCGACTCGGGCCGGTCCTTGGTCGCCGCCGCGATTTTCTGAAAGTCGGCGGGCTTGGGGTTGTCCCCGATGGTCTGCGACACGCCCATGGCCTTGAGGTAATTGCGCAGGATTTCCTGCTTCTCAGGCGTGGGGCCTTCGTGCACGCGGAACAGGCCGGTGTGTTTCCCCTCGCTGATGAAATCGGCCGAACAGACATTGGCCGCCAGCATCGCTTCTTCAATCACCTTGTGAGCGTCGTTGCGCGTGCGCGGAATGATCTTCTCGATGCGGCCCGAGTCATCGCAGACGATCTGCGTTTCGGTGGTCTCGAAATCCACCGCACCGCGCTCGCCACGCGCCGCCAGCAGCGCTCGGTAAACATCGTGCAGGTTGAGCAGGTAAGGCACGAGCGCCTTGCGCTGGCTGGCTTCGGGACCGCGCGTGTTTTGCAGGATGGCAGCGACTTCGGTGTAGGTGAAGCGTGCGTGGCTGAACATCACCGCCGGGTAGAACTGGTACGCATGCACCTCGCCTTTGGCGTTGACCAGCATGTCGCACACCATGCACAGGCGCTCCACACCCGGGTTGAGCGAGCACAGACCATTGGAGAGCTTTTCCGGCAGCATGGGAATCACGCGGCGCGGGAAATACACGGACGTGGCGCGGTCGTAGGCGTCGATGTCGATCGCCGAGCCGGTCTGCACATAGTTGCTCACATCCGCAATCGCCACCAGCAAGCGCCAGCCCTTGCCTTTGCCCACCTTGGCTGGCTCGCAATACACGGCGTCGTCGAAGTCGCGCGCGTCTTCGCCATCGATGGTGACCAGGGGCACATCACGCAGGTCAACGCGTCCCTTGTGATCGGCGGCGCGCACATGGTCGGGCAGTGCGCGGGCCTGGGCCATCGCTGCGTCAGAAAACTCGTGTGGCACGCCGTACTTGCGCACGGCAATCTCGATCTCCATGCCGGGGTCGTCGATCTCGCCCAGCACTTCCTTCACACGTCCCACCGGCTGCCCATACAGCGCCGGCGGTTCGGTGAGTTGCACCACCACCACCTGTCCCGGCTTGGCCGAACCGGTGGCACCCTTGGGAATCAGCACGTCCTGCCCATAGCGCTTGTCTTCCGGCGCCACCAGCCACACACCACTCTCTTGCAACAGGCGACCGATGATGGGGGAGTCGGAGCGTTCGACGATTTCTGTCACGCGTCCCTCGGGTCGGCCTTTGCGGTCCAGTCGCACGATGCGGGCCTTCACCCGGTCCTTGTGCAGCACCGCCCGCATCTCGTTGGAGGGCAGATAGATATCGGCCTGACCATCGTCGCGGATCACAAAACCATGGCCGTCCCGATGACCGGAGACGACACCTTCATATTCGGCCAACAGGCTGTTTTTTTCGTTCACTTTTTCTCTGCTATAATTGCGTTTTTCCTGAGATGCCCAGGTGGCGGAATTGGTAGACGCACTAGTTTCAGGTACTAGCGCTGAGAGGCGTGGAGGTTCGAGTCCTCTCCTGGGCACCATTTGAGTTCAAGCAAAAACCCCGTAAGTCGTTGATTTACGGGGTTTTTTTCTGCCTGAGAGCCTGCTTTCATGGGGACACTGGATACACATTTCCCCATATTTCCCCCCATGGGGACGGCTTGACCCGCCCCACCGTTGTCCCCAATACTGTCCCCCAACGTAAGCGCTCTTACACACGAAGGGGAAATCAGGATGGCATCGTTTGAATCACGCGGTAACTCGGTCCGGGCCATCGTCCGGTTGCCGGGCGGCAAGAAGGTCACGCAGACCTTTGACACCCAGGCGCAGGCCGAACGCTGGGCGGCCCAGGTCGAACGCAAGAAAGAGCTCGGGGTTTTGAAGCCCAGCGGAAACGTCACCGTCGGCCAACTCTTCGAGGCGTACCTCGACGCGGTGGCGGTCAACACGGATTCGGCGAAATGGAACAAGCTGCGCATCATGAAGTGGATTCTCGACCCCCTTGCTGCCAAGGGAGTCAGGGACATTGTGACGCATGACATCAACGACTGGATCGCACGGCGCCTGAAGGACGTGAACGCGGCCACGGGCGAGACGATCAGCCCGGCCACCGTGAACCGCGAGCTCAACCTGATGTCGGGCGCCTTCACCTACGGGGTGAAGGACCGCCAGTGGCTGGAGGTCAACCCCTGCCACGGGGCGCGCCGGCCAGAGAAAGGCCGCGCCCGCAAGCGTCCCCTGCTGTCCCCAGACGAGATTCGGGCCATCACCACGGCCACCGGCTTCGACCGCGACCCCCAGCTGCGCACCATCACCGCCCGGGTGGGCGCGTGCTTCCTGCTGGCGCTGGAGACGGGGATGCGCTCGGGGGAAATCCTGCGGGTGCGCCCGCTGGACTACTGGCGCGAGAAACGCACGCTGCATGTGGCGGCCATCGAGCAAGGCGGCAGGAAGGGGGCGAAGAGCGGGCGCGTGAGCCTGGACCCCAGCCGCAACGTGCCACTCACCCTGCGCGCCATGGAGCTTCTGGACGCCCTGCTGGCATCGATGCCGCCGGATCAGCCCTACATCGTGGGCATCACCGACGCCCAGCGCGATGCCAACTGGCGCAAGGCCCTGAAGAAGTCGGGCGTCGAAGAGCTCACGTTCCACGACACCAAGCACGAGGCGGCCACCCGGCTGGCCGGCTTCCTCGATGTGCTGGACCTCTCGCACGCCATTGGCACGAAAGATGTGCGCCTGCTGCGCGACACGTACTACAACGTGGATGCGCACCGCAGTGCTCAGAAGCTGCCCGACCGGCTCACGCCGGCGGCGCCCGCCACCGCCCTGCAACCTGCATAGGAAACCCCAGTTTCCTATACACGTCAGGCCAGCGCGCGGCGAAGAACTCCACCGCCACCATGGCCAGGGCGCACCCCAGCGCCAACGCAGCCAGCGCCCGGCTCATGGCACCTCGCTGGCCAGTTCGCGGCGCACCGTCGCCCGGATCTCGCTGGGCGCGGTCATCGCGATGCGCTCTTCCTTGCCCATGCGCATGGCGCGCACCCGCTTGAGGATCTGGCCCATGTTGATGCGGATGGGTGACTCGGGGTTGTCCCGGTTCCACTGCAACATGCGCTCGCGCGCATCGGCCACCTTGTCCTGATCGCCTTCGAACAGACCCAGCGCCCATTTCCCGGCAATCTCCGACTCCGTGAGCTTGTTCACCGAAATCATGCGCTGGGTGGCAAACGTGGCCTCCTGCACTTTCGCCACATCACCAGGCTGGAAGCCGATGGCCTTGGCCAGCGCGTCGTAGCCGTCCACATCCAGCACCTTGCGGCCCCGGTCGTCGCGGTACATGCCGGTGTTGGCCATGTCCACAGCCTTGGTCAGGTTGCGCGCAGCCACCGGGAACAGCAGTTCGGCGGCTTTGCCCACCTCGCCGCCGGCCAGCGCGTTGGCCGACTGGAAGCCGCGGCGAACCAGATCGCCGGCCGGTCCCACCGCATCCACGATGTCGCGCGAGAAGTCGTCCTTCTTCAGGAACAACCCGGTGCCCGGGATCAGGTTGCCCAGACCCAGACGGCCGGACACATCGATCGGTGAGCCTGGCAGGCCAGAGATACCCTGCTCCATGAAGCGCCCCGCTTCCTCGCCGAAGGCATCGGCCAGCAGTTCCTTGCGCTTTTGCTTGAGCGAGAAGTTGTAGCCCAGACGCGTCATCAGGCCGTCCACCACGTCCTCGATGTCCTCCACGAACGGCAAGCCACCGGATCCAGCCATCAGGAACAGCACGCCAACGGCCATCAGCGCGGCGCGTTTGCCCTCGGGGCCGCTGGCGGCCATGCGCGCCAGCAGTTCCATGTAGGCAATGCTGTACTGCTTGAAGGTGAACAGAGTGCCGCCCACCGCGCCGCGCGCCCAGCGTGGGCGCGAACCCTTGTTGTAGACGAACTGCGTCTCCGCAATGGTCTTCTCGGCAAACTTTGCCGGGCTGGGAATGCCTTGCTCCTTCGCCAGCCGGTACGAGGCGATGAAGGTCAGGCGCCGGTTGAACTGCTCGGCCGCACCGAAGGCCTTGCCCCACGCCAGCGAGGCCTTGGCCACCGCGTTGCCGGCCTTGGCCCGGGCGTTGCCCAGAGCCGTGCCGTCACCGGGGCGCAGCGTGCCGCTGCCCTGCGCCTGCGCCATCAGCTGGTGCACCTCCTGCGGCGCCACGATGCCCTCTTCCTCGGCCTGCTTGAGCGCGGCGTCGAGCTCGGCGTCCCCGGTGCTCTTCTTGAGCACGTCGACCAGGGCGTTCTTCATCTGCACGGAAGCCGCGCGCACCCCGCCGAACTGGGTCAGGTAGGGCAGCGTGACCTGCACCGGCTGCAGCATGTTGACCATGGCCGATGCGATGGAGCCGCCCAGGTACTGGGCGAACAGCAGCCCGCGCAGCTTGCTCGCCTCTTCCACCGGGTTCTTGATGTAGTCGATGAGCTTGAGCGCGGCGTCCTTGAGCTCGCCCTGCTGGTTGGGGATGTCGTTGGCGGCCTCGGCCATCTCGCCCATGTGCAGGCTCGATGCGGTCTGTCGAGCGTTGGAGTAGATGAACCCGGCCAGCACGCGCCCGGCGTCCTCGCTGAAGCCGGCCACGCCCTTGCGCTGAATGAGCCGCTTCATGGCGCTGCGGTTGCCCTTGGCCAGCTTCAGATACTCCTGAAACGCCTTGTCCTTGGCGCCGGTGCCGTCGGCCTCCAGGCCCAGCATGGTGCCGAAGAGCTCCAGCGTCTCCGGGCTCACGCCGGCGAAGAGCTTGTAGGCCTCCTGACTCATGGTGCCCTGGCGGATCGTGGCGCCTTCGAAGTTGGCCCGCATGGCGCGCGCCATCTTGTTGGCCTCGGCCTTGGACTCGAACAGGCCGAAGTACACGCGCTCGCCCGCCTCGTCCACCACGTCCAGCGAATACTGGCCGAAGCGGGAAAGCGGGGCGTAGCCGCGGTCCATCAGGCCCTGCACCTTGTCGGCCTTCTCGATCATCTTGTTGGCGGTGTCGATCAGCACCTCGCGGCGGTCGTCGTCGCGATCGGCCATCTCCAGCAGGTGGTCGCGCAGCAGCACGGCGGCCACGTTGGCATCCTCGGCCTGCATCGCCTCGTCGCGCAGGGCGGCGGTGTCGGCCCCACCGAAGCGCAGCATGTCGCTGATGGCCAGCGTGGACAGGCTCTTGTCGGTGGCGGCGCGGAACTCGCGGTACAGGTCGATCTGCTCGGGCGTCAGGCTGAACAGATCCGCCAGTTCCGAATCCTTCCAGACGATGCCGGCGGCCAGCATGTCGCGTTCGAACTTGCTCTCGATGATGGATTCGAACTGCTCCAGCGGCAGGCCGCGCCACATCCGCAGGGTGCGCTCGGTGATGTGGTCGCCGCGCAGCAGGCGCTGGGCCTTCTGCTCGACGGTCAGGTCACCGGCAGCGGCCTCCACGTCGGTCATCTTCACCGGGGCGCCCGACTCGTCGCGGCGCCAGGCCAGCGTGCCCTCGAAGATCGGGGCGGCGATGGCCTTGTTGTCCTCGGGCGAGAGGGGCGTGCGGAAGATGTCGCGCCAGGTGTCGAGCTTGGGCAGGATTTTGGGCGCCAGCTGCGCGGCCTCGGTGGCGTGGTAGCTCACGTCGTTCAAGAAGTCCTGCACCCGGTCGAAGACGCGCTTGAAAGCCGGGCTGCGCTGGGCCAGGTTGTACTGCGTGCCCACCGACTTGTGCCACCAGTTCAGTTTGCCCGGGGTGTTGAACAGGTCGGTGACCACCTCGCGCGCCTGGGCGACCATGGCGCGGGGATCGTTCGGGGCGTCAGCGGATCGGAACAAGACCGCGTTCGTGAACTGGTTGACCTTCCCGCCGGACATGCTGATGGTTTCCAGAATGAACTGCTCCGCCTCGGCCATGGATCTGGAGTTGAGCCACAGCGTGAGCCGATTCATGCCCCAAGCGTTGGCCACCTTGGACAGGAAGCGCAGGATCTGTTTGACAGTCGTCTCGGGGTTGTGCAACTCGCCGCTGGCCACTTTCTCGCCCATGCTGGCCAGTGCCTCTTCAACCGCCAAGGCTTCAAAGTTGGCCAGTCGTGCGCCCGTCATCGGGCCTCGGCTCTCGAACTCTGCCCGCTTTGCACGTCCATCTTCCGTGTTCTTCCAGGCGGTCGCCTCTCCCTGAACCGCAGCATCATTGGCTGCAATGTCCAGCATTTTGGTGATGTAATCAGCGTTCGAGGTGAATCGAACCTTGCTGCCACGGTGGAACAACTCATGAAAGACGGTCTTGTAGACATCGACAACCGACTCTGCTCCGTCCGCAAAAACGAAGACGGAACCATCTGGGAGAGTCACGCCCTTTGGCACAACGCCAGCCGGGGGGGTGATGCCAGCAGCAGCCGTCGAGACGGCCACCTGCACCCGTGGCGCACCCACTACGCGATTGAGGGCCGCACTGACGGCCTGCTCCACCGCATCCTGAGACAGCTTGGGCTGCGCTGACTTGGCGCTTCGGATGGAACTGAACATGGCGGGGCCTGGGTTAGCCTCGTCAGTGCTGGCGTTGGCGGCCGGCTGATCGACCGGGCCCGGTGCCGACGTGTCGGACGCCAGAGCGCGGATGACCTCTTCCAGGCGCTCGCGCTTTTGCTTGAGCTCGTCGGCCTGCGCAAACGGTGCGTTGACCTTTTCGCGCAACTCGGGCAGTTCACGCTCGGCGCGCTCGGCGCGCTGGCGGGCATCCTTCGCCCGTTCGCGGAACGCATCGGGGTTCATTCGGCCGGTCAGTTCGTCCAGTGCGCGCTGCAGCGTCTGGGTGGAGTAGGACGCGCTGTCGATGGCGCCACGGAACTGGGCCGTGCTGACGGTGCGGCCCTTGCTATCCACCAGCGCCAGTTCGGCGTAGTGCGAGCCACCCGGCGTGCGGGCGGCGGCCACCTCCAGGGCAAAGCCCAGCAGATTGCCTTTGACCACGGTCTTCTCTTCGCCCGCTGACAGGTCAACGGCCACGGTGCCCACCTGTTTGGCAAGCTGGCGCGCCAACTGGGTGCGCCCCACGTACTCCACGCCGTCGACCTTGGCCAGAAACGGGATCTGGTCACCCAGCGCATCGGCCACGGCATCGTAGGCCCCGTCTTTGCTGGTCAGGCGGCGCTCGCCCACCTTGACGGAGAACTTGGCCTTGTCGTCGCCGGCCTGCTGCGCCTCGATGGACGCGTTGATGGCCTTGAATGCCTCGTTGAAGCCGTCGAAGGTCTGGCCCTCAACCACCACCGAACGTCCGGCCTTGTGCTCTTCGAGCTCTTCCATGCCGGCCTGCGCCTCGGTGGCCCGCTCTTCGGCTTCGGCGGCATCACGCGGCCCGTTCTTCAGGGCGCGCTCGGCGTCCTCGATGCGGCTGCGAAAGCCAAACGTCTTGCGCCGGTGCTGGCGCTCCAGCAGTTCGAGCTTGTTGATGTCGCTGTCGAGCTTCACGCGCTCCATCAGCAGCGGGTTGCCGGACGCCAAGGCGGCGAGCTCGGCCATGCTGGCGCTGTCCTCGTCCTCAAAGTCCATCGTGAACGAGCCGTCGTAGTTGCGGATGGCGTTGATGGTCTTCAGCTTGGCGCTGTTGAGGTTCCACATCTTCGCGTCGATCGTGCGCTCGGTGGCGTAGGCGAGGATCTCGACTTCGAACTTGTCGATGCCGTATTTGTCGAGCAGCAGGTTGCCCTGGCGGATGATCCGGCCCTCGCGCTGCTCGATGTCGCTGGGCTTCCACGTCACATCGGCGTGGTGCAGGGCCACGAGGCGCTTCTGCACGTTGGTGCCGGCGCCCATGCGCGGGGTGGAGCCGATCAGGAAGCGAATCTCGCCGGCGTTCACCGCGTCAAAGATGGCCTGCTTCTGGGCGTCGTTGGTGGCCTCCTGAATGAAGCGGATTTCGCTGGCGGGCACGCCCAAGGCAATCAGGTTGTCTTTGATCTGCTGGTACGCGTTCCAGCCACCGGCCAGCGCGGCGCGCAGTTCCTCCACCTCGTTGGCGTCGAACTTGTCCAGGCGCTCCAGCGCGCGGCGAAGCCCGGCCTCGTCGTCGGCGTCCATGGCCTTGTTGCGGTCGGCGACTGCCGCGTCGTAGGCCTTGACGATCTTGTCGTCCCCCTTGGCTTTGGGCACCGAACGGTCGAGGAAGATCAGCTGGGTTCCCTTGTCGGAGTCCCACTTCTTGTAAATCTCGACGGCGCGCTGGGCGATGATTTCGAGCTTGCCGCCCTTCTCGTCGCTGGTGTTGCCTTTGTCGGCCGCGCGCACATCCAGAGACAGCTTGCGGGCGCGGTCCATCAGGCGCAGGCGCTCGATGTTGCGCTCGTAGGGGTCTTGGATGCCCGGCAGCGAGTCAAAACCGTCGATGACGCCTTGCAGCAGGGTGATCTGCGCCGGCGTGGGCTGGATGACCACCGATTGACGGTCGCCGCCCTTGACGGCCGGGATCGGGAACTTGGAGCCCTTGTTGTCCTCGGCGTAGGCGGTCTTGATGTCCTCGTTGCCCACGGAGTCGGTGAAGCTGTAGTACAGGTCCATCAGCGAGCGCATGTTCGACCAGCTGCGGCCCAGGCGGTTGACCTCCTTCAGGCGGCCCGTCTCGTTGGGCTCCCATCCCGCATCGGTGCTCACGAACTGCGAGCGCCATGCGTCAAAGTGCTCCAGGCCCAGTTCCTTGAGCTCGTCGGCGGCCAGGTAGCGCATCATGGTGAACATCTCCACCGCGCTGTTGGAAATGGGCGTGCCGGTCATGAACGTGACCGTGCCGGCCGGTGTCTCGCGCAGCACCCGCACCTTGTTGTAGAGGTCGAAGGCCTTTTGCGAGCCGGCGGCGTTGCCCATGCCCTTCACACCGGTCAGGCTGGACGAGTAGAAGAGGTTCTTGAACTCGTGAGCCTCATCGACCGTGAGGTCGTCAATGCCCATCTGCTCAAACGTCAGCAGCCGGTCCTTCTTGTCGCGGCCCTTGATGGCATCCATGCGCGCGGTGATCTTGTCGCGCAGGCGCTCGGCGGCCTTGACGTTGAAAGGCTTGCGGTACGAGCCCTCGTTCTCCCCGGAATCGGCCCAGGCCTCTTCGATGGCCCGCACGGCCGCTTCGAGCTCTTTCTCAAGGTAGCGGCTTTCCGTCTCTTCGGCGATGCCGATGAAACCGAACGACGAGTGCGGGATGATGACCACATCCCAGTCGCCGGAGGCGATCTTGGCGAACACCTTGCGGCGCTTTCTCTTCTCGAAGTCGGCCTTGCCGGCGGCCAGCACCTTGGCGCCTGGGTAGAGGCGGTACACGTCGCTGGTGAACTGCTCGACCATGTGGTTGGGCACCACGATGGCCGGCTTGCGCGAGAGGCCCATGCGGCGGCGCTCCATGGCGCGCGCGATGGCGGTGAACGTCTTGCCGGCGCCTACAACGTGGTCCATCAGCATGAAGCGCTCACTGATGCCGCGCCAGATGGCGTTCTTCTGGTGCCGGCGCATCTTCAGGATGGCATCGGGCACCTTGCCTGGCAGCGTCAGGTGCGAGCCGTCGTGCTGGCGGTTCACCCGGGTGTTGAACTTCTCGTTGAAGAGGTCCACCAGCATCTTGCGGCGGGCGCCGTCGGCAAAGGCCCAGTCGGTGAACTCGTTGGCGATGGCGCGAGCCTTGAGCAGCGCCAGCGCGGTGCGGTCTGCGTCCACCCGCGTTGTGCCGTCTGAGTCCGTGGTGGTCACCTTGATGGCCTTGCTATTGAGCAAAGAGCCGATCATTTCCACGATGGTGATGCCCTCGGCGCCCCATTCATCGACCTTGGCGGCCGTGGCCCGGCCGCCATTGATGGCAAAGCTGTTGGTCAGCTGGGAGAACGAGACGCGCGCCTCGCTGCCGGTGATGTGCTCGATGAAGTCGGCGTACACCTGCGGCGGCACGAACGTGGCACCCAGCAGCACCGTGACGCTTTCCGGGCCCCACGGCTCGGGCTGCACCGCTTCGAGCTCGGCAATGTGCCGGGGCAGGCCGGCGGCCTGGGCGGCGTGCAACTTCTTCTTGACGTTGCCCGTCAGGTATTCGTTGCGGGTTTCCCAGCGCTGCGTTTCAGGGTCTTTGAAGATCATCGGCTTGTCGGCCTGCTCGAAGAGCTCCGAGACGATTTGATCCTCGGTCTTGCCCAGCAGCGAGGCCATGCGCTCCAGATCCACCCGGCCCACCTCGGACAGCACGATGGCCAGCGCGTCGGCCGGCGATGCGGCAGACGTGGGCGGTGCGTACTTTGGGATGACTCGGCCGGAGAGGATCGGGGCGGGGTCGGCCTGCTCGGGGCGGACCTTCTCGTTCATCTTCTTGGCCATCGGTGGCGTGATGGCCTTGCGGTAGGCAAGCTCCAGCGCCAGCACAAGGGCACCGTCGGGCATGTTGGCCACCAGCGCGGCGTTCGCCGGGCGGTTGATGAAGCCTTCGGTGTCGGTGAAGTCCTTGTAGGCGGCGGCCAGCTTTTTGCGGTTGCCCTCCATCTTGGCGGTCGGTGCGTCCTCGGTTTCGAGGTTGATCTGGGCAATCATCAGATCGCGCAGGCCCACCAGCTTCTCCAGGCGCTTGAACTTGGCCTCGCCCAGGCGCAGGCCCTCGGGGATGTCGCTCTCCTGCTCGTACACCTTGCGGTCGTAGACGTTCAGGTTCGTGGGCACCTCTTCGCCGGTGATCTTGTTGATCTTCACCTGCTTGACGGGCTTGCCGTCGGCGTCCACCTTCTGCTCCAGCGTGAACCATTTGCCCGCTTCGTTCTGAAACAGGCTGTCAGACCACGGCGAGGCCGCCGTCAGCGGGCGCTTGGCGAGCTCGTAGTCACCCTCGGGCGTCTCGCGCTCGAACACCTGCTCCAGCCCGCCGTCGGGCGACTTGACGATGGAGCCGGCTTCTTGGCCGGAGAGGGCGATGCGCAGGGCATCCCCCATGGTCTTGTAGCGCTCCAGCGAGGCGTCGATGATGTCCTGCTGCTGGTTCATCACGTCGGCCGGCAGGCGCTCGATGGCCTTGGCCAGCTGCGCGCCCAGATCCTCACCGGTGGGGCGCACCGTGATGTCGTTCTTGAACTGCATCTTGCCGGAGCGCTCCAGCACGCCCAGCACCATGCCGGGGTTCTCGGCAAAGTAGTTGTTGACCGTCATGGCCTCACCGCCCAGCGGGTCGGCCACCTTGCCCGTCGTCACCCACGAGGGCACCTGGGCGGCCAGCGCGGCGCGCTCCTGCTCTTCCTTGTAGTTCTTGCCCTTCTTGCTGCGGGCCGCCTCGAAGGCGAATTCCATGGTCGCCTGCTCGCTCGGGGTCAGGCGCTGGAGAATCACGATGTCCGTCACCACCGACGTGCGCGCGTTCTCCTTGAAGGCTGTGTCGGGCAGGCGGATGGCGCCGAGCAGCTTGGCGCGGGTGGCCAGCATTTCGCGCGTGGTCTTGTCCATGGCGTCGAGCAGGTAGCGCGACACCACGTTGATCTGCAGGCCGCCCGGCTTGAGGGCATCCACACCGGCCAGGAAGAACTGGTTGTGGATCGATACCCGGTTGAACTCGGGTTTGAACTGGAAACGCAGCGACTGGTCGCCAAAGGGCGGGTTGCCGATGTTCAGATCAAAGGCGCCGTCGGCCAGGGGAACGTCTTGCAATCCGCTGTTGAGCACGGTGGACTGCGGGTACAGCAGGCCGGCAATGCGCGAGGTCAGGCTGTCGTACTCCACGCCGATGAAGCGGGCGTTGCCGCGCACGTCGTCAGGCGCCAAGCCCAGGAAGTTGCCCACGCCCATGGAAGTCTCAGCCACCAGACCGCCCTTGAAGCCCAGGCGGCGCGCGGCATCCCACATGGCCGACACCACCGTCTCGGAGGTGTAGTGGCTGTCCAGCGTCGAGCGAGAGGCCAGCTTGTGCTCTTTGTCGGTCAGCAGGTCACGCAGCTGCTGGCCCCGGTCTTTCCAGTCGGTCTTCCACTCTTTGCTGATGGGGTCCGGGAAAGCGTTGGCCAGGCCACCCCAGCCGACGTAGCGCGCGAGCACGCTCTGCTCTTCGGGCGTGGCGCGGCGGCCCTCTTCCTCGATGGCCTTCAGGGTCTTGATGGCGGCGATGTTGTCGCGGAACTTCTCGGCTTCACCACCCTGCCCAAGGCGCAATTCGGGGGTAATCTTGAAGTTGACGGCCTGAATGTTGGCCGCGGTGACCGCCTCCGTGGGCTGGTCGGACTGGCCGATCAGCCTTTGGTTTTCTGGTACTCCGCTTCCATCTGCGCCTGCTCTTCCCGCTCCCACGGCTCCAGACTTGCGGCTTCCTCGGGCGGCAGGAGCACGAACTGATGTAGAGCCACTTCCTCCGCTTCGTGCGCCTGATACCCCTGCGCCATCAGTTCCTGAATCTGCCGGTGCGCGGCCAGTGCGGCGCCCTGCACGGCTTCCTCGAACTCGCCCGCCTTCTTCAGTGCCTCCACCTTCTGTGGGAGCCACTTCGTCCAGTGCTTGCGGGTCTTGCTCGCCAGTGAGAGTTTGTCCATTGGGTTCATCCTTTGCTCCAGTATCGGCCGGTTCGGCCTGAGTTTCAACCGCCGGCGGGGTAAGCGCGTTTACGTCAGCAGCTTCAACCACTGCGGCGCTGTCCAGGCCATCAAACACGCTGGCTCTTGGGTCGTACTTCACGCCCATGTACCAAGATTTGAGAAACGGCTTCACACCTTCGCCCAGGTCGTCCACCATGGCGCGAGCGAAGGCGGCGAATGTGCGCGCGCCTTTCTCGATGTGGTAGCCGGCCAGCGTGATGCCGTCCATCAGCATTTCCGGGTCCACGCCACTGTTGAGGCGGCCCAGCTTGGCCTTCAGGCGGGCGCGGGCCTTCTCGGCCGCGTCTTCGGTGAAGATGGTGTTGGCCGAAACAGGGGGCGTAACCCCCTGCGCAAGGGGGGTTGCGCTTGGGGTTGCGGCTGGCATGTTCACCAGACCACCGCGCTCGGCCAAGCCGGCATCGGTCGCGGTCTTGCCCTCCAGGGGGCCGCCCGTACCGGCCCATTGGTTGTCGGCCTGCTTGCTCCAGAAGATGTTTCCATTCGGGAACTCGCTGGGGCGCACGCGGGCACCCACGGGCATGTCGGCAAACCGCTGCTCGTCTTTTGCCTTGCGGGCATCACTGCCTACTTTGAGTGAACGGGCGTTCACGCTTGCCTGCGTGCGGCGCATCGTGAGGTCCAGCGGGCCCATGATGGCGCGCAGGCGCTCCACCTCGGCAGCGTTGCCAGCCTCGCGCGCAGCGCGCAGCTGGGGCACCAGAGGGTTGAAGGCGGCAGCGGCGGCTGCGTATTCCTCTTGGTCGCGCTTGTCGGCGGCGGCTTTGTCTGCTGCGGCTGCTACCTTCTTCTTGTCGTCGGCTCGGGTGTTGGCGGTCAGACCATCTTCAAGGCCCTGCATTTCGGCGTCGAGCTCGTCGTTCTGGCCGTTTGCCTCCAACTCTTTGACCATGGCCTTGAGTTGGCGTTCGCGCTGCAGCAGGCGGTCATCGGCCACGCGGCCCTGATCCGCAATGCGCTGGCGCACTTCGGCCAGGTCGTTCATGGCCTGCACCAGCGGGCTCACAGCGGAGGCGGCCGGCTGTTCCACCTTCGCGGTGATGCGCTGGCGCACCATGGGGCTCAGGTTCTCCCACTTGGAAAACTGCCCCTGGTCGGCATCGGCGCCCACACCGGCGGCCAGCAGCGCATCGAAGCGCTGCGCCGGCTTCATCGCGCCCCAGGCTTCGGCGCCCTTCTCGTCGGCCAGCTGGTCGGCGGTCTTCTCGGGGGCCTTGGGGCGCTCGATTTTGTCCACGCGCGCACCGGCGGTGTTGGTGTACCAGCCGGGGCCGAAGAAGTCTTCGTTGAGCGCGCTCGTGAGCAGCTTGCGCTCGGCCAGGGAGAGGTCGGCCCAATCCTTGTTCAGCACGTCCACGGTGTCGCGGTCGGCATTCAGGCGGCCCACCAGCAGGCGGCGGCGGCCGGCGCTGGCCTTGTTCCACTCGTCGGCGGCGGTCTTGGCGTTGTGCTTCTTGAGGTCGTCCACCTTGGGGGCGCGGGCGTCGGGCCCACCGTCTGCGGGGGCCTCCAGCTTGGTCGGACTGGGCGGCGGTGCAGCAAGGTCGGCCAGCGCCTCGTTGGCGGCATCGTCATCGAGGTCTTGGTAGTAGAAGTCCTCCACCGCCTCGGTGATGGTGGCCTCGGTTGCGCCGGCCGCGATGGCCTTTTCGATCAACCCACGGTCCAGCCGGTCGAACTTGTTGGCCACGGCCATGACGGGGTGATCCACCGCGTTGTTGGCGAGGAAGAAGCCGTAGGAGAAGCCTTCAGGCGTCTCGCTGCGGGCGTTCTTGGTGGCCAGGCTCTTGCCGCCGTACATGCGGTGCATCTTGGAGCCGTCCACCGGATCCACCGGGGCAATGGGCAGGTCACCATTGAAGCGGCCCCACAGCAGGGTCTTCTTGGTGTACGGGTCGCCCAGGTGGTTCGGGTCAAAAGACAGGCGCCAGTTGGGCAGTCCGCCCAGTCGCTCGATGCGGCCCACTGGGTTTTCCAGAGCCCACACCGCGGGCTTGAAGTACTCAATGACGTTCAGGGTCTGGTGCACCAGATTGACCGATGCCACGGTGCGACCGTCTTTGTCCTTGGCGGCGAAGTGACGCGCGCCGCTGGATGCAAAGTCGGTGCACGGGCAGGCGGCCAGCACGGCGTAGATGTCTTGTCCCTCGAACGAGCCGAAGTTGTCGTTGAAGAACTCGGTGCTGAACTTGTTCACATCGCCCATGTCCGGGTCGGCCTGGATGTCGAAGCGGAACACTTGATAGCCCGCCTCTTCCCATGGCTTGCTCCACGAGCCGGTCAGGTCGAAGAGAGACAGGACGATGCGCTGGGCGTTGCCGTTCTCGCTGGCCTTGTCGCCTTGCGCGCGGGCCTTGGCCTTCCACTCATCAATCAGCGCCTTCGCCTTTTCGACGGTCATCCACCCCTTGTCCTTGTGGAACACCTTGACCTTATCGGCCAGTCGCACAACCTCGTCTTTGGTCGGGTGGTCAAAAACATGCGTGACCTTTTCGTCGCCTTCGACCATGGAGGCCTGCGCAGCGTTGAACTCGCTCACGATCTGGTCAAGTTCGCGGTCATCAACCCCGACTTCCAAGTGCTCGGGCGCGGTGGAACTTTTGGCGTCGGACGCAGGGGCCGCAGCTTGAGCTTCGGCGGGTGCTGCGGGCGCTGACATGAGCGCCACCTCATCGACGCCAGCCCAGCCGGTACCGCGTCCATCGGGCGTTGCGTCATCGCCGGCCACCTTGAAGGCCACGCCGCCGTAAGACGGCCCTGCGTTCACCTCGATTTCGGTGACGGTGCCATCGCGCTCGGATTCACGGAGGGTCATTGCCACCCCGTCGCGGTTCGTGATGGGCTTGCTCGTCACACGCACGCGGTCGCCCACCTTGATGCCGTTGGGCGCCACCTGCACGCTCTTGCGGGCCTTGGATTCGTCGGCGGCGGGCTGCTCGGTGCGCTCGGCAATCAGGCGGTTACGGCGGTCGATGGCCGTTTCTTTGGGCGGGGTAATTACCCCGTCTTGGCTGGGGTTGGCGGTCTGATTGGGCGGGGTAATCGCGCCAGCCTTTGCCCGAACCTCAATGCGTCCAGGCTTGACGGTGACCGCCTCGTGCGTGTCCTTGAGTCCGCTCTTGGTGATGAAGTCGCGGGCTTTCTCGGGCGTGCCGAAGTAGGCCGTGCCCTTGGCGATGCGGTCGATGGCGGCTTGGCGCTTCACGTCCACGCCAAACAGGCGCTCGCCCTCTTCCTTGCTGACGTAGGGCGGCTTCTTGGCCGGAGCTACCCCAGCGGCTTCCACGCCACCGGCTCCTGCCGCTGCGGGTACGACTGCGGACGAGCCTGCTCCATCGCCTCCCGCAAGCGCTGCTTCTTCACCTGCCGCGGCTTGGGCTGCACCGGCTCGAACAGGTCGCCCTGCACTCTCTTGGGCTTGGCCATCGCTCAGTGCCCCTTGCGGTTGGGCTTGGGCTGGCGGTACAGCATCGAGGCCTGCTGCATTCGCTGCTGCAGTGGCGCCGACTGGGGCGGCAGGTTGGGCGGCTTCTGGTGTGACATCAGGTGTGGCCTGGGTAGGTTGCTGGGCAGCAGCTGGGCGCACCACCCAGCCACCGAAGACTTCCACGAGCTCGCCGCCCTGCTTCTTCTGCACGTTGCTGGCGGCCAGGCGGTTCTTGAAGGGCAGTTCTTCCTTGTTCAGGATGTCGCCGGGCTGCATCGTTGGCAGCGGGGCGCGCGCGGCGGGTGCTGCTGGCTCGGCCACCGCTTCGGCGGGCGCCTGATCCCACTCGCGCAGGACGCCCATGTCGCGGCCGGCATCGCGCTCCATGCGGGTCAGCGCCGCATTCACGCGCGTCTCGCTGGCGCGGTCGGCCACGATGGCGCGGCCGTTGGACACCAGCGGGCTCTCGGGCGCGGCCAGCATCGACGCGGGGTCGGTGCCGGTCAGGCTGGCGGCCATGGGTTCGGATGCGGGCAGGCTGGCCACGAGCTCGGGGTACACCTGGGCGAGCGCCGTTGCGTCTCCACCGTTGGCCTGCAAGAAATCGCGCTCGGCCTTCTCTTCGGGCGTCAAAAACTCGGGCTTGCGGCCCGGGATGGTCGCGGGCTTGCCGTCGGGACCGGTGACCTTCTGGTCCTTGGTGCCCTTCGCTTTCTCTTCGATCTGCTGCGCGCGCTCGTTGGCAAATGCCAGCAGGGCGGCAGCTTGGTCGGGCGCTGGTGCTGCAGGTGCAGGCGGCGGGGTCACGATGACCGGTGCGGGCGCCTTTTCGGCGGCGCGGCCCATCGGTCCAGCTGGAGGCGGCGCCACCGGTGCGGGTGCGGCAGTGGGCCCGGCCAGCGAGTTCAGCGCGTTGGCACCACCACCCATCACGCCACCGGCCAGCAGGCCCAGCACGGCGGCCTGGTCGACACCCTCATCCAGCGGGCGCTCCAGCGCAAGGTTTTGCAGCACCTGCTCGGAGACGGACTGCGGCAGTTCTTCAAACGCGCCCTCGGTCAGTGCGCCTTCGAGCACGCTGCGCGTCAGGCCTTTGGCCTGCGCCGGGTTGCGCGCGGCGCCGGCCAGCATCGTGTCCACATCGGCCAGACCCAGCTTCTGCGCCAGCTTGCCGCCCAGGACGGAGAAGAACGTGCCGGCGGCGCCGGTGGCCAGCGCCAGCGACGACTGCTGCCCGGTCAGCAAGCCGTCTTGGGTCTGCTGGCGGATCTGCTCGGCCGCGGAGCCCGCCATCAGCGCGCCCTCGCCCAAGGCGCCAGCTGCGACACCGCCCACAGCGGGCGCCACCTTCAGGGCGGCCCGTGCCAGCGCGCCACCACCCAGCATTGACGGGATGGATTCGACAATGGATTGGCCCACCACGGACGGGTTTTGCACGGCGGCCATGAACGTGGCGCCCAGGCCGTCGGCGGCTTGCACCTTGGCGTTGGCGGCCTTCTGCTCGGGGGACAGGCCCTCGTCAAGAAAGGCTTTGGCCTCTTTGGGCCGGAAGCCCACCATGCCGCCCTCGTTTTCCAAGAACTTGCCGGCGCGGCCACCGGTGGCGATGTCTGCCAGGCCAACTGCCGCCTCGGGCACTGCGATGACACCCTTCAGCGCGGAAATGCCCACGTCTTTGGCGGTACTGGCAAAAGTGCGGCCCTCTTCAGCGGGCGCAACCGTCTCAAACGTCGGCTCTTCGTCCGTGAACCGAATCCCGGAGGCAATCAGGTCATCCAGCGTGGCGGGGCGTGCGGGCTGCTTCTTCTTGGTGGCCATGTGTGTGGGTTCCTCGGGGTGGATCAGTAGCCGGCAGCGGCGCGCACGCGGGCCAGCTGGGCGGGTTGCATGTCTTTGGTCAGCGCGTCGATGCCGGCGCGGGCGGCCTGCAACTCGCGCGCGTACAGCGCCATGGCCTTCGGGTCTTGGCTGCGCGCTGCGGCGGCCAGGTTGGTCTTGGCGGTCTGGATGGCAGCTGCAGCGGCTTCGGCGCGCGGCAGGTTGATGGCAAGGGCGGCATTCATGGCGCCGCCTTGAGCCGTCATGCCAAACGCGGCGGCCAGTGGCGACACCGCAGGGGCGGCGGGCGCTGCCGGGGCGGGCGCTGCCGGGGCGGGCGCTGCCGGGGCGGGCGCTGCAGCCTGCGCGGCAGCTGGCGCACCGGTGCCTTGTGCGGCGGCAGAAGTTGCGGCAGCTGGGGCGGTGGGCGCTGCAGCCGGTTGCGCAGGTGCTGGCGCCGGGAATCCGCGCTTTGCCAGCGTGGCAGCGTCGGTGATCTGCAGCGCTTTGGCGTACGTGGCGGCGTAGGCCGCAGGGTCGCTCTTGCTCGCGTTCAAGGCCGTGATGACTGCGCTGGCTGCAAACCGGCGGGTGTTCTCCTGCCCGTAGGCGTCCTGCAGCGCAAACACCTTCTTGGCGATGAGGTCGGCGCGCTCGGCGGCCGACGCCGGCTCTTTGCGGCCTTGCAGGGCCTCATCGACCTGCTTCGTCGCTTCAGCCTGGGCGTTCTTCGAGTCGAAGCCGGCCATGGGGTCGAAGCTCGGCGGCGCATCGTCTTCGCTCTTTGCGCGGCCTCCGCCAGCGCTAGTGCCGCCCGATGCGCGCCCGTAGGTCAGGGCAACGCGCGCGGCGTTGAGCTCCTGCTTGTTCTCGGCATCGGTGCCGCGAATGAGCATGTCCAGATTCTTCTCGTAGGGCATCAAGCTCATGCCCAGGTCGTGCGAGTTGTATTTGACGGCCTTGGTGGAGCCGTCGGGCATCTGCACGTTGAAGCTGGCGGTGTGCGTGGTGATCTTGCCGACACCGGGAATGTCGCGCGCCTCGGGCGTCATCGTCACCTCGCCCACGATCTTGTGCTCGCCACTGCGGTTGAACGCCTCGGCCACGCCGGCGCCGTTGCCCGTGCGCATGGCCTTCAGGGCATCGAAGACACCCTCGTCGGACAGCTTCTTTGCGTAGGCCTTCTGCTCCTGAGTGAACTTCACCGTTTCGCGCTCGCGCTGGGTGACCGTGTTCTGCGCATCCATGGCCTTCAGGGGGTCGATGCCGGACAGGGCGGCGATCACGCGCTTGCTCTTGGCCTCGGGCGTGTTCATCGCGTTGATGTCCACCGGGCCCGTCTCAATGGTGTTGCCCTTGGCCATGGTGCCGTTGGCGCCCACAACGCCGGTGGCGGCCTGCGTGCTCACCTTGCCCGGATCCTGCCCGCGCATGTCGGCCTCGATGGCGGCGTCAGCGGCGACGGCCTGCGCCTGGGCGGGGTCGGCGTACAGGTTCTTGTCACCAGCGCCCGTGGTCACCGCGGTGCCCGGCAGTGCCGCGCGCTCGGCGCCTGCGGTGCGCAGGGTCTGCGCGTCCTCTTCGGCGCGGGTCAGCTGCTTCATGCGCAGTTCGGCCTCCTGACGGCGAAGCGCCCGGTCTTCTTCGTCGGCCTTGTCCTTCTTGTCGCGGCGAGCGTCTTCGCTCTTTTGCCGTTCAGCGTTCAAATAGCCCGTGCCCAGACCCGCAAGAAATGATGCTGCGCCGCGTTTGCTCATGGTGTTTCCAAACCGGCCGTAGGCCGTAAGAGTTGAATGGCCGAATACACTGGGCTTTTTGCTCGGGAGACGAACATGAAAGCCCTCTTCGCCGTTTTGCTGGTTTCGCTGTTGGCTGGCTGCGCAGCCAAAGTCGTGAGCTCGAGCCCCCGAAGCGTGGTCATCAGCGGGAGCGATGTGTTCTTGAAGGACGCACAGGGGCTGGCCGATGCGGAGTGCGCAAAGCACAAGCGGTTCGCCCGCCTGGAGAAAATGCCGTCGCCCACGTCAGACCACTTCATGTTCGACTGCGTGCTTTAAGCGGGCATCGGCAGGCCGCGCGAAGCGGCGATGCTGTCCACCTTTTTTGCCAAGCCCTTGACGGCGGCCATCAGCACCCCGTTCATGCTCACGAGGTCGATCTTTTTGCCGCCGGGAGCTACCTGCTCGCCCATGCTGGCGTTCACGTCCTGCGCCATGGGGCCGACTTTTTTGTCGGTGCCGCCCTCGGCCGCGCCCATGGTTCCAGCCTTGTAGGCCCACGAGGAAACCGGCGTCTCCTGCACGGCCGCCAGCGCCTGCTCTTCGTCCACCGGGGCGATGTCCTCCTTCATGGTCACGTCGGAGTACTTCGAGATGGCGGCGCCACCCAGCGTGCCCAGCGCACCCATGAAGCCGTTGTCTTGGCCCTGGATGTTGGCGATGTTGGCGTACTGACTTCCCGCGCTGGCCATGGCCGACGTGGCGCCGGCAAAGCCGGTCTGCATGAGGTTGGCGCCATTGGCAGCGATGCTTACCGGGGCCTGCCCGTTGGCGCTGGACGAGTTGCCCGCAGTCAGTGCTGCGTTGGTGGCGTTCACGCGGTCGGTGGCAAGGTTGCGCCCCAGGCTGGCGGCGTCTGCCGTGCGCGCGTAGCCCAGCTGCTCGATCTTCTCGTCGGCCAAGCTGGAGGCGCCGGCCTTGAGCTTGGCGGCTTGGATGTCCATGGTGCCCTGCAGCGCCTGCATCTTCATGCTCGACGGGTTGACGCTGCGGCGCATGTTGTCCTGCACCGTGGCCTGGCGCTGGGCTGACAGCTGCGTCTCGATGCCGGCCGTGGCTTTGGCGCGCTCGGCCGCGCGGCGCTCGGGCGTGTCAAAGGACTGGGCGTCGGCGACCATCTTCTCTTCCAGCGGGCGGAAGGTGCCGGTAGAGTAGGCGTAGAGGTCTTTGGCGATGGCGTCCGACTGCTGCATCGACGCCAGTTGGGCATCGGAGATGGCGTTGGCGCGCTGGGTTGCAGCGGCGCGGTCGGGCGCCGTCTCGGCGTAAATCTGCTTCGCCCAGGCCAGTTGCTCTTTTGAGAGCTCGGCAGTGGCCAGTGCGGCGGCGTTGGCGCCGGACATATCGGGTGCGTCAGAGCACATGGAGCAGTTCCTTCATGGTGGAGCGCTCCTGCGCCTGGGTGGCGGTCATTCAAAGACCTTCACGAACTTCGTCGCCACGGGGGTGTACTTCAGGTAGCGGGCCATGCGATCGGCCTTGTTCACCAGCTTTGAGTCGAAGCGGACTTCGCGCACACCGATGGCGCGCACAGCGTCTTCCACGAACTGCCACAGCCGCACGGCCATGAAGCCGCCGCGGTGCTCGGGCACCACAAAGAACGTGTCTTCGCTGCACACCAGCGTGCCGGTGTGGGCGCTCGTGGTGATGTGCACGCGCATGTTGCCCACAAGGGCGCCGGTGGCCACCTCGCGCGCGGTGAACTGGATGAGGTTGCCGGAGTGCTCGCGCTCGATCATCCCGTTGTAGTCCGGGTTCATCGGGATGCCAGCGCGGTAGGCTTCCGTCTCTGCGTAGTGCCGCTGGTGCTGAATGTGGAGCTCGGGCAGCACAGCGGCCATGCGTTCACACTGGAAGACGTAGCCCCGGTACTCTTGAGAGCCGAATTTCTCTGGCTCGTGCGCCATGCGCGGAAACAACTCGCGCACCAACGCCACCGCAACTTCGTGCGTCAGCGTCTGCCCAACGTACCGGGCCAGGGTGGTGCAAAAGTGCTCGCGCATGGATCGCCCGAAAAAAAGGTGGGCGATATTAGATTGGTTCGACCCTGCGCGGGCGGCTAAATCTGGGGGTTCAGGCAACCCCTTCTGGCGGTGCTTTTGGGGGCGTCAGACCCCGGGCGAAACCGGCCAGACAATGGCAAACGGGTCGGCCTGCAGCGTCACGTCACGCAGCGCCTGTCGGTAGGTCGCCCAGGCTTCTTTGGTGGCCAGAGGAACGTCGGGCAGCTGGGTCCAGTCGGATGCAGACAGCAGGGCATTGCGCTGGGAGCGCACCACGGGCCACTGGGTTTCTGGTGTGCGGGGATCCGCCCACTGCTTGGTGGTGTAGTCGAAGACGTGGTGCGGGGAGGGCTGGGCCGGCTTTTCAGCCAGAGCCCCGTCAACGACGAGGTATTCAGCGCCATCAATGGTTCCTGACCAGTCAAAGCCCATCGCCAATTCGCTGGCATACACCGGCGTCGATTCATCAACACTGCTCAGTTCAATGGCCAGTGAACGAATTCCGCTCGGCTTTGCAGAAACCACGTCGGGCCACCGGCCCACCAAAACAACAGCACGTAACGCTTGCGTGTCAATTTCGACGGAGTGAAAGCCAAATACATTCATACGATTTGTATATTTTGGCGCTGGAGCGCTGCTGTGAGCGTGGTCCATTCGCTGCGAATGACAACCCCGTTTGCGTTGAAGATTTCGATGAGGGCGCGGCCGGGCGCCCCCGGCATACTTTGCTTAATGTAGGGAGGGTAATTGCTTGGCCACAACCCACCGCCTCCCCCGCCACCATAAATTGATCCGGCTGTGGGATTACTGATAATCCCCCTGCCGTAGCTCAATAAAGCACCAACCCCGCCAACGCCAAAATTCCCGCCGGCATTGCCGCCATTTCCACCTTGCATATCGTAATCATCATTGTTGCTGTAGGCCCCAAAAGTCCCAGCTGTGCCTGGTATCGTGCCGCTGCCTCCTGCCCCTCCTGGAACTGAAGAGCCAGGGGGCGCTGGAGAAGAGGTCACGGCGCCAACACCGCCTCCGCCAGCTGAAGCAAGACCTGAAACCGTCGTTGCTTGTCCAGACTGACCCACTTGCCCACCAGCACCAACAGTAAGCGTAAATGTTTGCCCTTCTGACACGGTAAATACAGCCTGGGTATAACCCCCACCGCCACCACCACCCGAAGCCTGATACCAACCGGTGAGATTTCCGCCTCCTCCTCCGCCTCCAATCAGCGTCACCTGCAAACGATTGAACCCGGCGGGGACGGTGATCTGATACGTGCCCGGCGTTGTGTAAAGGGTGGTCGAGCCAATGAGCTTTGAGATGTCGACTGTTCCCGCCAGCAGAGTTCCGCTGAAAGACCCGGTGGCTGCTTGCAACTGGCCATTAAAAGACCCGGTGGCTGCGCTCAATGATCCCGAAAACGTCGCCGCTCCATCCACGAGGGAGAACTGCGAACCCACCACATTCAGGTTGGAGCCGTTCCAAGTGAGCCGGTTGCCGCCCGGATCCCCCAGCGACAAGCGCCCATCGGAGCCCAGATAGAACCCGTTGCCGGTGTTGAAATCCGTCTGCCCAGCGCGCACCGCGTTGGATGCGATCGTGATGCCGCCAATGAGGCCCGCATTGGCATACACCGTGCCGCGAACCACAACCCCGGATAACTCGGCCGTACCGTCCCCGTTGATGCGCCAGCCAGCGCTGCCAGCCACGTACCCGGTTGACTGGATGTGCTCCCCCACCGCGATGGAGCCGGCTGTGAGCTTGTCCACCGACAAGTCGCTGATCTTGGCGTCGTCGATCTGGGCGTTGCCGATCTTGGCGTTAGTGATCGTGCCGTTGCGAATGAAAGCATCTTCGATGTAGACCCCCGCTGGGACGGCGACGCCGTTGACGGTGGTCGGTGCAGCCTGGATGACGAAGGGGAACACCTGCGGCGTGGTCGTCCATGCGCTGCCGGTGTAGTACCGGGTGACATTGGGCGTGACGCTGGTGTCGAGCCAGACGAACCCCTTGTAGAGGTTGGCCGTGGGCGCCGTGGCGCTGGACACCGAAGGCGGCGCCACGAAGAAGTTGCTTGCACGCACACCAAAGCTGCTGGTGGGCGCTGCGTTGACGGCGGTGCTCGCGAGGCCGTAGCCTGAGACGAGGCCCGCGACGTCGGTCTTGACGGTGTACTGGGCAAACAGGGAGCCATCGGCATTTGCTCGTGCGGTCGCTTCCGCGCTGACGGCGGCTGTTTGAGCCGTGTTGTTGCTGTTGACCGTGGCCGTGAGGGCGGTCACTTGGGTGGAAAGCGCGGAGTCGGCATTGGTCCGCGCGGTGACCTCGGCGCTGATGGCGGCGACGTTGTTCGCGGTCGCGGTGGACACCGTGTTGATCTGGGTGGCCAGTGCAGCGTCACCGTTGATGCGCGCCGTGACTTCCGCCGTCACCGCGGCTGCGGTACTGGCAATGCGCTGGTCGGTCGTCTCAACCCATGCAGATCCAGAGTAGCGGTACACCCGGTTGTTGTCATCCGAGTCAAACCACAGATCCCCGGAGGCCATGCCGGTGATTGGCGCGTTGGTCTGGTTGTAGGTCTTGACTTTGGAGTTCGCCACCGCTGAGACGGCGCTGATCGTCGTTGAAAGCGCCCCAGTTTCCCCCGCGCGAGTCGACGCCTCGCTGCTGATGGCTGCGGTGTTCGCGTCAACTGTGGACGCCAGCACCGTGCGGGCAGCGGCTTCCGCCACCAAGCCGGCCTCGGTGGCCACAATGCGCGCCTGATGGTCCTCCAGCTGCACGGCGTGGGCCGCCACAGCGTCACCCAGGCTGGCGTAGTCGCCGATCTTTTGCCAGTACGTGGCGTTGGTGGGCAGGTTGCCCGTGGTGGTGCTCAAGGCCCGGTACAGCCCGCCGTCGTACTGCACGATGTCGTCGGTGTCGTAGGTGACGCCAGCCTCGTAGTCGGGCGTGCCGGACAGTGCCGCCACCTCGGTCTGAAGCGTGCCGATGATGGTCGTCTGGGCGTCCAGGCGCGAGACGATGCCCGTCGTGGGCTGGTTGATGAGGGCGATGGGCGTGGCCAGGCTGCTTGCCAGTTCGCTTGATGTGATCTGACCGGCCAGCGCTTCGAGCAGCTGGGGCACATATTCGCCCGTGGTAACCAGCAGACCGTTGGTGCCGCCGGCCGGCGTGGCGCTCAGCACGCCGTCGTTGGACTCCCACTTGATCCACAGGCGCCACGTTGTGGACGAGGTGCTTGGGTGCGCGTGGATGGTGCCGGCGAACTGGGTGATTTCCACCGCATCGGTGAACACCGGCATCGGCAGGGCATCGCTGACGATGGCGCCGTAGACCCGCGTTCGCAGGTGGCCGTGCCCCTGGGTGTATGTGGGCGGGTTGTGCTCGATGAACACATGCCGGATGGCGGCGAACACCGCAAAGCCGTCGGGCTGGGGTGGTGGCGTCAGGTCCGCCTCGTAGACGGGGATGTTCACCGGGATGGGCGCAATCGGCGGAGTCGAAGACCCAAGGCCCAGCGTTGCACCGTCGCGCAGCTTGGCCAGCCCTGTCTCCAGCAGGTCGCGCAGCGTGATGCCTCGGTCCAGCGGGTCGCCTTGGCGGCCCATGTAGGTCTGGATCGTCTCGCGCAGGCGCTGCTGGAAGTTTGTGGCGCCGGGTTGCGGCAGGTCTTTGCGCTTCTGGGTCATTGGCCGGTCACCAGTTCGTCCATGTCGGAAGCCACAGAGAAGGCCTGCACCGGGTTGACGCCCTCGGATTCGATCTGCCACTTGGCAGCGACGAGAGAAGGCAGGCGGAACGGCTCTTCACTGGTCACGGTGACCGTGCGGCGCAGGGTGGTCGCATCCGGCGCGGTGAAGACGCCCGGGCGCTTGGCCATGGTGCGCGTCACGAGCTCGGGCTTCAGATCCATCGCGTCCAGGCGCAAGGTGACCGGGAACTGCTTGGCAATGACCTCGCCCACGGAGAACGAGTCTTCGACCGGCAGGCGAAAGACGCGCGATCGGGCCTTGCACGTCAGGAAGGTGGCGCCGGCATCCCAGCGCTTCACGCTGGTGCCATCCAGCACGTACAGCTGGTCCTGCAAGTCATCGAAGTGCATGGCCTCGAAGCCCACGTCGAGGAAGTACATGCCGGTGGGGTTGCGCGGGTCGATCACGAATCCCTTGCGCACGCCGCCGCTCGTGTAGCTGCCGAAGTAGAAGCCCTCGTACAGCCGCCCGGTGATGGTCGAGGGGTTCAGCGCCAGCCAGTCCTCACGCAGCATGATCTGCTCGGTCAGGATGCGGGCGCCGCCGGCGCCGTACCAGCACAGGCCGTCGTTGCTCGCCCAGGCCACGCCCGAACCCATGCTCACAACGGACTGGGGCGCCACGCAGGCCTGCGCAAACGCCAGCGGCTGCTGGTCCAGGCTGTCCGGGCTGGTGCCGGCCACCACCACGGGGCGCGCGGTGGTCAGTACGATCATGGTCTGCTCGAAGACGCCCAGCGCCACAGCTTTGCCCTCGGGTGGCACGATGTCGTTCTCGACCTTCCATGCGTACTCCGCGTACTGCTCGCAGACCCGGCCCACACCCTCGCTGATGCCGGCGGCCATGCCGTTCCACATGGGCGTGAGGAAAGACAGGTCGTCCGGTGGCGGGAACCAGCCCAGCGTCACCAGTGCGCGGCCCAGCTGGCGCTGGTCGTCTGCTGTCGTTGCGGTGCCGATGGAGATTTCGCGCAGGAAGAAGAAGTCTGCGCTGCCCGCGCCGTCGGCTTGGGTGCGGTAGACCCGGATGGTGGTGATGTAGTACAGGCCCGATGGCGGCGCGGCAAACGAGCCGATCGAGGCGGTTGCATCGGTCGGGCGGGTGTTGAGCAGGCTCACGGGACTCGGTGCACTCTCCCAGCCCCAGTCGTTCACGTAGGTGTAGACGTAGTAGTAGTCCGTCGGGTCACCGGTGAAGGTTCCCGTGTCGGTGGCCACCACGCAGGGAGTCGCAGGCACTGGCAGGCCCATGGGGCGGCTGGTCGTGGGGTACGGCGTGCTCGAGAGCGCCATGGTGTTGTCGGTGACCTTGGGCGGCCCGTCGCCTGTGAAGAATGTGCGCTCGGTGGTGTCGGTCGTGCTGAAGCTGCGCATGGCGTGCACGTAGGTGGGCCACGAGAGCCAGTACACAGAGTCGCTGGCCACGTCGCGGCCCATGCGGTAGATCGTCTTGCGACCGGCGGGCACAGAAGCCACTGCGAGCGGCGCGCGCCACGGCCGCAGGTCGCCGCGCCCGGGCTTTTGGTTCAGCGAGACGGTGCACAGCCCTTCCTTGAGCAGGAGAGGTTCGACGGCGCGGTTCTCGCCCAGAAAGCCGGTCCACTGGATGCGTGACATAGGGATTCCCGGGTTACTCAGGCAGCAGGGCGGGCTCTTCTTCGAGCTCCACTACCTCGGGGGCAGGTGGGTTGCGGGCCAGCCAGAGGTCGTGGATCTCGTCGCCTGGCACTGGGTCGGGCAACAGGTCAGGTACATCCAGCAGCTGCGACTCGTCCAGTTCGGCAATCACTTCGCCCGTTTCGGGGTCGAGGGTTGCTGCCACCAGGGCTTTGTTCCAGGCCAGAGCCAACGCGTGCGCCTGCTTTGCGATGGCTGCGGCTTGCTCGTGGGCCAGCACCTTGCCCAGCAGCGCCATGTCGGTGCGGGCCTCGCGCCCCTGCTGCACGCACTCGGCGATCCAGCCGTCCACGGCGGCCACGAAGTCGGGGTTGTCACCCGTGCGAGCCAGGCGCGCGGCCTTGAGTTCGTCTTGCTCGCTGTAGCGGCTGCGGATCAGGGCCTGCACCTTGTTGTCGATGTCGGCGCTGGACCAGACATCGCTGGCCATCAGGTTGACGAAGCTCATGCGGCACTCCTTGCTGCTTGGATCTGGATGGCGGCAGCGAAGCCCGGGGCCGTGCCGAAGCGGATGGTTTCCTTGAATCCGTCGAAGAGGCGGGTGAAGTCCTTGGTGGCGCCCTCCACCCGGTTCGCACCGCCAGACAGCACCGAGCGAGCCTCCATGCCCGGGGGCAGGATGAAGTCGGTGAAGCTGATCTGCACGGCCGATGCGCTTGCCGTGGCCGCCTTGGTCAGGTAGGCCGTGGTGCCGACCAGCGCTGCAACGAAGGTGTCTGCCGGGATGCCTGCACCCGTCACGCGCGCGCCGACTGGACTCACCGGGTAGGTCAACGAGGCCACGCTGGTGATAGCCGTGGAGCCGCTGGCGGTGGTGGCCGTGAAGCCGCCCACGTAGTCGAAGGTCGCCAGCTGGGCATTGAGCCGCGCGGCCGCCTCACCGCGCTTGATGAGTTCCTCGCGCAAGTTCTGCGCTGGCGCGCTGATGTCCACGCCCGGGCTGGTGGTGGTGCGCGCCAGCAGCTGCACACCAGAGGCCGCAGACACCCGGGTGTAGCTGCCAGCAGGAACCGGTGTGACGCTGGTGCGAACCAGGCCACTCCACTCCGACTCGTTGGCGGCACTCACGGCGATCCACTTGTCGGTGAGATCGTCGTAGGCCAAGTCCACCACGGCACCTGCATCCGGCAGCGTGACCTGGGCGCCTTCGCGGAACATCTGCTTTTCCTGCTCGTACATCCACACCGACTGCTCGGCGGTGGGCACCGTGGCACCCAGCTTGAGCAGGGCGATCGAACCGGGGAACGGTGCGTCGAGGGCGAACGAGTTGCCTATGGTTAGCACCGCGTTGCTGTTGTTCAGGGTCAGCAGCGGTGCACCACGGGTTGCCGCCACTTCCACGCCGTTGACCGAAATCGACAGGGTGCCGTCGGTGGTGTAGTCCGCCTCGGCTTTGAGCAAAGTGGCGGTGTTGTGTTGGGCCGGGGTGGTGACTGTGCGCGTGGTGGTGCCGTCGAAGGCTGTGGCGAACAGTCTGCCAAAGCGCGTGCAACCAACTTTCACCGACGGGCCTGACGAGAACCCTCTGTCTGCGATCTGGGCTGGCAACAAGTCATCGATGACAAGCGTTCCGGAGCAAGTTTGCCCGGCGGCATTCATGCGCAGAATGGCTGTGCCCCAGTTTGAAAGCACATCGCCATATCCGTAATACGTTCCCGGCGTGGTGATGGCAATTGGCGATCCATTGCTTGGGTATACGACGAGAATGCCATTGACGGCAGTAACCGTGATAGTCCACCGACGAACTGCAGCCGGGTTAGATGGAACTCTGTTTGCACTATTCCAGGAAAGATCTGACGCCGCGGCTTGAGAGCCATCGGACGAAAAGCCAAAGGCGCCTGGCGTCGACCAGCCCACCCCCTTTGTCCACTCTGCGGTGTTCATGGTCATTGGCACCGACACCGCGGGGAAGTTCGCGTCGGTCAACACCACCGGCACATTCACCCAAGCCCCCGCACTCCACTCACCAACCCCAAAGTCAAGGTCAGCCGAGTAAGGCTCACGAAGGTAGTTGGCGTTGCTGAAGCCGCTGTAGGCCACCAGCTGGGCGGCGCTGGCTACCGGGGATTTGGTCAGGGTGCCGATGATGTTGGCGCCTTGGGCTTTGTAGCTGCGATCTGGGATGGCTTCGCGGACGCTGATGTTGTCAAATTCGATGGAATTGCCTACACCTGAATTCACAAGGAGAGTGATTCCAGTAGTGGTCGCAGCTGCGACAAAACTGACGCGGAAGGCTCCACTTCTGATTGCGCTGGCAAGAACAGTTGCTCCACCCACCTGCACGCTTGTGCTAAAGGTGCCAGATATGTCCAGCGTCAGTGTGTAAGTTTTACCGACAACCGTGACAACGCCAGTTTGTGCGGCACCGTAATTTGCGGCCTGCGATGTGAGGCGAAGTTTTCCATCTACAGCAGCCAGGGTTGCGCCATTCAGGGTGGACCAGCCAGAGGCGTCCGTATCAAACCCACCATTCACCACCAACTCAGGCCCACTCACACTCCCTACATCCACGTCCGAGAGGTAGGCGCGGCGAATGTCGCCGGATTTATAACCTGTGTTGAAGGTGCTGGTCAGCCTAACTGCAATACTGCGCGCTGATTGCGAATAATGCTCAACAAGCATTGCAACACCACCGTCGCCCGGTCGGCTAAACAAAAGATTCTTTTGAGGAGCAAAAACAATATCCGGCGCTTCATTTACACCGGTCATGGAAAATTGGGGAAGTCCAAACCATGAAAAGTAATTTGCAGCGGTGATTGAGGTCGAATTGATTCCATTGGTCGAAAAGATCCCAAGATTTGTACCCGGGACGCCCGACACATAGAGTCGGTCACCCTTGAAAACAACGTCTCGATTAGTGTTTGCTGCGATGCTGAGATTGCGCACCGTACCATCATGCCGAATCACGCTAACCCCACCGTTCGTAGCCACCGCAATAGTCGGCACCTTCAACCCAGTCACAGGGTCTGTAGGCGCGTCTGGTAGCACGGTCATGGCTACTGCGTTGACGCCGAAGTTGGCAATGGGGTAACCATCACCACCTGTCACGAACAGGCCGCCGATGTTGTGGCGAGCGCTGATGCTTCGGTTGCGCAAAAAATGGGCCGACGACCCCGAGTAGGCCAAGCGCATGTCATCGCGAGCAAAGTCGGCCTGCACGTTGTTGCCACTGGTTGAGCCTACAAACAGCTTGCCACTCAAGGCGGCCAGCGACCCAACTGTCGATCCGCTGTTTGCCCAGCCAAGAGCAAATGTGGTGTTGACACCAGAAACGAACCGCATCCACATAGGACGCCCAGGCTCGGCAAGGTCGTACAGGGTCACACTGCCCGCCTCAGCCACAATCCCCGCCAGCTTGGGAAACCGGCGCTTGTTGCCGCGGAAAGTTTCGGTGATGCTGCCGTCTGTGGTTTTGGCTTCGTAGGTGGTTGCGGTGGATCCGTATTCCCATTGTGAATTTCTCACATCAATCCCGGAAACTCCATCACCTTGATAGGTGTCGTTTCCAGCAGCGTCACACAAATGAATAACCGGGCCGCTTGAGGTGGACTGAACTACGCCCAGCACAGAAACTCGCCAAAATCCTGAGTCTGTTGCTACCACAGAGTAGGAAACGGTGGGCGTATTTAATACTGCTCCGGTTGTCAGATTGACCTTGATGTGCTTAGGAAGACCACCGCCAAAACCCACCCAAGCAATGTTTCGCTCGCCGGCTTTCAACTCGACGGAGAAGCTGCACAAAGACCCGTTGGCAACTCCATAAGACTGGTAAGTACAGTGTGCAGAATTTGCAGAGTTTTCGACCAGACGAGTGGTGCCTGCAGTTCCTGTTGCCCCCAGTGAGGTCCATACACCGGCCACGAAATTACCGGTGTGACGGAGCAGGTTCTTGTTGAGCCGGTAAAACTTCCCATCCACCGTGCTCTGGTAGTAATCGCCGGACTGCGTGGTCAGGACGGTGACTTCCCGGATGGAGATGTTGTCAGCAGTAACTGTTTGATTGGCCCCAACTCGGATGCGCAAGAACGCAGAAGTGGTTGTTGCGGTAAAGACCGCCGAGGCACCCATTGATCTCACCAGATATACGCTGTTAAGACCTGTGCTCACATCAAAATATAACGAAGTGTGAGTGGCGGATACTCTATAAGTCTTTCCAACAACAACTGGCACTATTTGGTAAAAGGATTCAAATGCTGCCGTACCTCCGGTGACTATGGCAACGCCGCCAGTGACGGATACCGAAAGAGGGGACTGAATTTCCCACCCAGTCGCGCTCACTGAGAAATCCCCGTTCGTCACCAACTCTGGACCCAGCGCAGCATTTTCGTTGCGCGCCTCAAGCTCGCTCCCCCGTGCCCCCAGCCACTTGCCCATGACAGGCTCGTTGTACCAACTGGTGCCCTCACAACGCTCAGTCCAGGCACCACCATCCGAGTCCTTGCTGGTGTCGTACACGAACATGGCCGTGACAGCATTCGGGCTGCGGTGCAGGGCTTGTGCAGTTACTCCGGAGAGGTCTTGCTGAGCCACTGAGCCAGCACTGAGGGCATACCCTGCTGCCAGGCTGGCTTGGGCTGCTGCGGTGGCAATAGCGGTTTGCTGGGCTGCTGCGGTGCCGTAGATGGCAAGAGCTTGCGCGGCAGATCCTGCGGCTTCACCGGCCTTGGCGTTGGCTGTGGCGGCGCTGGCCGTGATTTCGTTGGCTTTGGTGGTGGCGATGGCAGCACCGGTTGTCGCGGTGGTGGCACTTTGGACAGCCAGGGCCCGGTCGGCTGCGGCGTTCGATGCGCTGGTCGATGCTGCACCTGCGCTGGCGTTCGATGCGTCACGGGCCGCTACGGCTTCTGCGGCTTTGGTGGTAGCCGTCGCTGCGCTGGTGGAAGCGGCCGACGCACTGGATGACGCTGAGAGAGCGCTGACGTTGGCGGCCGATGCCAGGGTGGCGGCCGTCGAGGCCGAAGATCCTGCGGCGCTCGCTTGCGTGACGGCGGTGGCGGCAGACCCTGCGGCATTGGTGGCCGAGGTCGCTGCGCTGACAGCGGCTGCTGCGGACGTGTTGGCCGAGCCCTGCGCACTCGCGGCGCTCGTTGCAGCTGCAGTGGCAGAGACGCCGGATGCGACCCGGCTGGCTTCCGACGCGTTGGCGCTGGTCACAGCTGCTGCGGCCTGGGTGGTGGCCGTGGTGGCCGACGTGGCGGCAGCGCTCTGCGATCCAGCTGCAGCGGTGGCGCTGGTCTGAGCCGAGGTGGCAGCACTGGTGGCGGCGGTTGCACTGCCTGCAGCGGCCGTGGCGCGCTCGGTGGCCAGGGTGGCCTGTGCTGTGGCGGTCGTGGCGGATCCTGCCGCGGCCGTGGCGCTCGTGCCGGCGGCCACGCGGGAGGATTCGGATGCGTTGGCGCTGGCCAGGGCTTCGGCGGCCTTCGTGGTTGCGATGCTGGCTTGGGCCGTCACCGGTGCAAGTGCGACCTGCGCAGCGGTCAGCGCCTGCTGTGCCGCGTCGATGGCTGGAAAAGGCTCCTGCACCAGAATCTGATGCAAGTTGCACGGACTATTGGGCACCGACACGAGCACATCGAGGAAGCGCCGGCCGGTGTCGGGGTTGCGCGCCTGGATGCGGTAGCGCGAACTGTTCACGCCCAGCGCGTTCGGCCAGAGGTTGAGCACCACCTCGCCCAGTTCGTTGGCCACAACCTCGACCTTTTCGGGGACGATGAAGCCGTCGTCAATCTCAGTGACATCCAGTGCGGCCGTGATGGTGGCGCCTGCAACGGGGTCGCCGTTCTGGTCGGCGGCGATGAAAGTGACGGGTACGGTGGTCGCGCTCATGTGGCGTCCTTATGTGGGCGTGAAGAGGCAGCGCGTTTACGCTTCGGTGTTTGGGTTGCCCGGGCGGCCTTTGGGACCGATGGCGACCGTGCCGCGCAGGTCGATGCCCAGCGTGGCGGCGTAGGCTTGGTACCGGGCCATCGAGCGGGCGTCGTTGGCGGTGTACTTCGCGTCCTTGAGGTAAAGGCGGTACACGATGTAGTCGCGCAGGGCGTTGGCGAACTCATCGGGCAGGCTCATGTCGCCTTCGGCGTCCTCCCACGTCTCGCCAGCGGTGGGCATGGCAATGTCGGTCGGCTTGGCGGATGCCACCAGCTGCACGTTGGCGCCCACGGCCGCAGGCGGGTACACCTCGAACACCGTGGCCTCCTTCACGTCGAACATGAAGTGCTTGATCGTGGTCGAGGGCGTCATGCCGCGCCACGCCGGGATCTGCGCGTCCAGAATCTCGCGGTCGGTCTGGCGGATGGCGCGCTTGGTGCCGGTGGTGTTGGCCACCACGTCGATCAGCTTGGTGTAGTCGTCGGGCAGCGCCTGGGTGGCGCCGGCAATGAGCGGGTGATTGAAGCGGACATCAAGCGCATCGGGGCGGTGCAGCAGGATGTCGCGCTGGCCGTCGTTGAACGCGTCCACGAGCTCGGGCAGCGTCCAGCGGATGGAACTGTCGTCTTGCACCTCAACGGTGACGCGGCGGAAGATGTCTTTGGCTGCAATGGGCATGGCGCTCTCGCGTTAGAAGGTGCGCACCCGCGCGCGCGGGCGAAAGCTGCTGTGACCGCGGGCCACCTGAATGGCGGTCGTGGCGATGCGGGCTTTGAACTTGTCGCCGTGCACCGTGGCCAGCGCGGGATTGAGGAATGCCGGGAGCATCAGGATGATTTCCAACGCCCCGGCTGCGATGTCGCGCTTGTAGAGGCTGGCGAGCTCGTCCGAGAGCCCGTCTGCCGCCTCCGATGGCTTGAGCGACACCTCCATGGACAACACGCGGGTGACCTCGTAGGCCGGCACGGCAAACACTTCTTTGCGGTCCAGCGTGAAGACGCAATCGCGGATGGTGTTGGGGTACTGGCGCCAGTCGGTGGGCAGCGCGTCAGCGGGCATCACGTCGATGGGGCGCCCGTCCATGGTGGCGCGCTCGATGCGCACAATTTCGGAGTCGTCGGGCAACTCCATGAAGTGCGGGCCGATGCCGCGCGCGGGCAAGGCTTTGATGTTCGGCAGCGTCTCGCGCCAGACGCGGGTGCGAGCGCAAAACTCCTGCGCAGCCAGGCGCAGGTTGAACTCGGCCACCGGATCGGGACAACCTGGGGCAGATGGCAGCACGTAGGGCAGAAAATCGCTCCAGGGGGTCATGCGATCAGTCCTCCATGGCGGCGAAGATCATGGCCTTGCAGTTCTGGCGCAGGCGGTCTTCGGACAGGCCGTCGATGTCGCGCTGCATCACGCCCACCTGCTTGGCGTAGCGCTTGAGCTTGTCGCCGGCCATGTCGTCCACCGAACCGCGGATGGGCGAGGTGTCCAGTGGCACGGCGGCCGGGGGCGTGTTTGCCACCGGCGAAATGGGGGGCGCCAAAGGCACATCGGCCTCTGGCGAGTGGGTGAGCACCAGCGCATCCTGCGCCAGCGGCTCGGAAGACTGTTCGGCAGGGCTTGTGGCCTTGCTCGATGCCTTCTTGACCGCAGGCACAGCTGCGTCGGCGCTCTTGCGCTGGTACACACCACGGGGCATGGTCAGACGCCGTTCAGGGCAGGACGGACCCAAGCGATGAAGCGCAGCTTGGCGCCCACAATCGGGGTGCCGATGGCGGCGAACTTGATGCCCAGGCCACGGGTGTTCTCCGTGGGGGCGATCATGAAGCCCTGCTGCTTGCTGGCGCGCGCCACACCGCCGGCTTGGCCGATGGTGGAGGCGGCGAAGAACTCGCTGCCCATGGTGCGCGCGTTGTCGACCACACCAAAGTCGCCGGAGAGCACGCCAGCGTCGATGGTCATGCCGGCGGCCGAATCGCAGTCTTCGGCGGCCAAGGTGAGGTCAGCCACCACGTAGCCGGAGGGCAGCGGGGCCATTTCCACGATGTCACCGATGGCCAGGCCAGCGGGCACCACGTAGTCGCCGGTGATGGCGATGGGCTCGTTGGCCGAAGAGGTTTGCACGGCCAGCAGGGCCGCGATCTGGAGAGCTTGCTTGTAAGCCATGGTTGGCTCCTTTCAAGGGGGTGAAGCGAGGGAGTGCGGCAGAGCCCAGCGCCCGAAGGCGCCGGGTTCGTTCAACTGGTGGTCAGTTGATGGCGGTGAAGGCGGTGTCCACCGACTGCAGGCCGAAGTCCATGCCCTTGTAGCGGGTCTTGGACAGGCCGGCGATCATGCGGGTGATGACCACTTCTTCTTCGCCGTGGTCGAGGTCGGAGTCCGACAACTCGTAGCGCACGCCGCCGCGCTGGCTCTTCATGCCGTGCGCGATGGCAACCGCGTGGGCACCGAAGAACAGGTTGCGCAGCGCCTCGGTGGTGCCGCCAGCGCCGTAGTCGTTGAACTTGACGCAGGTTTCGTGCTCCATGATGAGCGTGCCGTTGTAGTAGGCATCGCCACCCTGGAAGATGGGCGACTTGGCACCCACTGCGCCGGCCTTGGCCTTCTCCAGCGTGAGCCAACCAGCGTCACCGACTTCGCGGCGCAGGTCGTACATGCCTTCGGGGCCCGTCAGGAACACGAAGTGCTTGCCGCCGTCCACTGCGATCGGCTCCATGCGCGCGCCCTTGCCGGCTTCGAGGGCCAGCATCTTCTTGGCGCGAACGATGGCGCGGTCAATCACGGCGGTGCCCAGCTTGTCGGTCAGCGTGGCCTTGGTCTGGCCGTTGCCCACGATCCAGTGAGCCGCGTCGGGCGCATCGAAGGCGTTGGGGAAACCAGCGTAACCCACGGGGTAGTGCATGATTTCGTCACCGGTGCCACGGCCGCCGGCGGCGTACATGATGCCGAGCTCGTCGTTCACCTCGGCCATGTAGTCGGACAGGCGAGCCTTCACCTGGGTGGCCACGTTGTAGCCCACACGCTTCTGGGTCATCACGTCGCCGACGTTGACCAGCTGGCGCATCTTGTCGATGCGCATCTTGTGGGTGTAGTGCGAGAGCTTCTGCTCGCGGCCTTCGCCTTTTTCGGCGCCTTCGATAGGCTTGCCGCGCAGCTTGGCGATCAGCGTGGTGGTGACTTCATCGCCAGGGCCCGACTCGAGGTCGGTCTTGGCCACAAAGGGCATCGCGTCCGCTTCGGAGCCGGTCATCTTGGCGACGAACGACTTCTTGACGGCATCGATGGCCACTTTGCCGGACCAGACCTTGCGGGCGGCCGGATCGGTAGGGAGAACTTGCGTGCGTGCCATGCGTTGATCCTTTCAAAGCACACGACACACTCCTGCGCGTCTATCTACAAACCGGCTTGTGCCGGCAACTTACCCGACGGATGCCGGGATTCTTTTCGGCCACTCGATGGAAACATCCCTCGGGGCCACGATTCTGATGCGGGCTTTCTGCCCGCTTTTTTGCTCAACCACCAGCGTGATGCGGCCGCCGTCGATCCGAACTCTGTCTCCGACGTGCACATCCATCGCCACGCCGGTTCGTTGAGCGTCGGTGCTCATGCGTTGCTGGCCATTTCAAGGCGCTTGAGGTCCGCGGGCGAAAGGGAGGCCAGATACAACTCCAGATCCTCACCTTCGAGCGTCGAAACCTTGGCAAGCGGGCTCTCGTCGGTCAGCACCCTATCTGCCGCCGGGATATTACTGAGAGTTTGCAAGCTGTGGCGCACTGAATTGGCCTCTGCAATGGCTTTTTCTGCGGCTGTCTGCGTTTTTGCGCCAGGCGCTGCTGCCGCTTTGAAGCCATGGCGCGCATTCATCACCAACTGAGCCTGCTCCAGCGCGTATTTCGAAGCCTTGAGCCCAACGTCCGACATGCCCTTGGCGGCCGCTTCAGCGGCGAACACCTTGAGCAGGCCGTCGAACTCTTCGTGCAGCTTGGGGTTGGCTTTGTAGTCCGCGCCGATGGCCTTGGCAGCGTCGAAGTGGGACGCAACCGCCTTCTTCCACTCGCGAGCGGTCTGCTGCTCGTTCATGGCCGTGGCCAACTCGGCCTTGGACACCTGGGCGGCCAGCGTCTCGAGGTCATCGGCCACACGCGTCTCGATGGCGTTGTATTCCTCGGTCGTGATGGTGCCGTCCATCAGCTTGGTGAAGGCCTCGGAGCGTTCAGTGCGCAGCGCGGTGCGGCGCTGGGCGGCATCAGCGGGGGCTTCGAAGCGGAAGACGCCTTCGTCGTCAATGGTGGGCTCTTCTTCGGTCGTTGCAGCTGCTGCAGCGTCGGTCGGGTCGGCTTCGGTGGTAGTGGCGGCCGCGCTGTCGTCGGCGTCGGCGTCGGTGCCTGGGTCGGCTTCGCCTTCGCCCGCGATGGCGGCAATTTCGTCAGCGTCCGTGCTGTCGTCTGCCTCGATGGCGCTGCGCTCGTCAGGCGTGAGGATGGCGAGTTCTTCGGGGGTGTAGCCTTGGATGCCCATGTGTAGCTCCTGCAATGGTTGGGGTGGGTTGGGGGGAAAGGGTTTAGGCGTTCTTGTCGCCGTTGGCCAGTGCCTTGAGGTGGGCCATTTCGCCCAGCTTCTCCTTGGCGGCGCGCTTCACGTCGGCCATGCGCTTCTTGTCCTTGCGGATCTGCGCGGCCGTGGTGAGCGTGCGCAGGTCATCTTCGGCGCGCCACTTGTCGTAGCTGTCGGCCTTGGGTGCAGATGCAATGGCTCCGTTCATGGGTTACTCCTCGTTGGGTTTGAAAGGCTGGGCGGCCAGCGCCATGCCGGTGGCGGGGTCGATCATGGTCACGCCGTCGGTCTTGTGCTGCAGGTCGCGCGCCCAGGCCAGCACGAGCTCCATGTTCTCGCCCTCGGCGCTCTTGAACACGGTGATGGAGCCCGGCGCCATGGGTGCAGGCTGCGTCTGAGCGTCCACCGACACCGCGGGCAGGCGGTGGGCCACGTCCAGGCGCTCCAGCGTGAAGACGATGACCGACTCATCGGGGCCGCTCGCGAAGTCGATGCCCACGGCCGGGCTGTCGGGGCCAGCTTCCAACTCGGCCATGAGCTCGGCCAGTTCGTTGTCGGCCAGTGGCGGGGGCGTTTCGCTCAAGGCGCTGGGCGCGCTGGCGCCGGTGTACGGCTCGCCATTGGTGGTGATGGTTTGGTCGAGGGATTCCATGGGGTTCCTTACTGCGGGAGCACGCCGTCAGGCGCTTGGGTTTCAATTCCAGACATGGCGCCGTCAGCGCCCGCTGGTGCGGTGGGTTGGTCGGTGGGCATCAGCGCTGGGTCTGCTGCCATGGGGTCGGGCTGCATGGGGTCCACGGGCTGTGCCATCGGGTCCACGGGTGCCATTTCTGGCACCGCGGGCATACCGGGGTTCTTGTCCTGAAAGCCCGCGCTCTTGAGCAGTTCGTCGGCCACCGGTGTGACGCCGGGCGCCTGGGTGATGACCTGCGCGGACTGCATGGCGACGTACAGCGCTTCGAGCGTCGTCTTGAGCGTCTCGGCGTCCAGCTTGGTGCCCTTGGCCTGCGACTCGCGGATGGTTGCGTCCAGCTGGGCCAGCTGCGCCTCCATCTGTTTGCGTGCGAGGGCGGTCTGCTCTTCGCGCGCTGCAACCTGCTCGGGCGTCTCTTCTTCGTCCGGGTCGGGCTGGTTGACGGCCTGACGGATGTTGCGAACGATTTCCGCCTTGTTGGGGATGTCGGCCAGTTCGAACAGACTTGGCAGCACGGCCATGACCACCTGCGGGGCGGCCGGCGCCATCTGCGTCATGAGCTCCATCAGCGACTCAAACGCAGCCTGGTTGAGCGTCTGGCGCCATGCTTGCTCGCCGATGTGGAAGTCTGCCTTGAAGCGGGTCACGTCATTCAGGCGCTCGCCGGTCACCGGGTCTGGCTGGTTGATGCGGGTGTACTCACGCTTGGAGCGCTCGCCGGTGATAGCGAACACCTTGGGCTGGGTGTAGTACTGCTCGATCAGCGCTACCTCGAGTTCACCCTCCAGCTGGCGGGCAAACAGTTGGTTGTCGAAGATTTCGGCGGTCAGCTGCGAGCCCTGCTCGGCCTTGCGCTGCAGGGCAATGCCGGACTGCTTCACGCCAGTGTCGCGGCCCAGCGTGTCCATAGTGGCGCCCACGCTGTTGCGGATGGCGGCGCTGTCGGCCTGCGCCAGCTGCAGGTGTCCTTGCGCCACCTCGGTTTCGCGGTTGGTCTTGATCTTCTGCAGGCCACCCTTGGCCAGCAGGACAAAACCATCGGGCGCTTGGAGCTCGTCGCGCGCCTCGTCGGAGGTCATCACCTCGTCGTCAAACGCATCGGCCTCTGCGATCGTCTGGTTGGTCGAGAGGATGAACAGGGCTTTGCTGTGGCGCTTGTTCAGCGAGTCCTGCGGGCCGCGCACGGGGCGGATGGGGCCGTAGGGCGCGTTGTCCTTCTTGCGGCGGTAGCACCAGTACGGAACGAACGGGAACTTGTTGTGGTTGTAGGGGCTGGGCGAGTCGGCGATCAGATCCTGCTCGGTCATGATGGCGCAGCGCATCTTCATGCGCACGCGGTCGACTGCGGCGGCGCCCTGCCCAGTCGTCTCGGTGGTGGGCTCGGTGTACCAGCACTCGATGAGCAGCACGCGCTCGCGCAGGTTGCGGCTCCAGGCGTCGGAGTCGTACATAGTCCACTTTCCCGTCATGGGCGTGACCTGCGTCTCCATCTCCTCGATGCGCTTGTTGTTCCACCACTCCATGTAGTGGGCGTCATCGCCGGAGACGGCCGCCTTGCGGAGCTCCTTCTCTTTATCGGGGAAGTACGCGATGGCCAGATCGAGGTCGACCGGGCGGAAGCGGAACAGGTAGCGGCTGTCGCTCAAGTCCTTCTTGGTGCCCAGGCTGTCGTACAGCATGTTGCGCCACGACTCGGAGCGTTTGTAGATCGGCTCGTCTTCGGGGTCGGGGGAGATTCCGATTTCGATCCAGCCCAGACCGGCCTTGAAGGTGTCGTCGGCCGCGTTGGACTGCTCAAAGCCCGAACGGTTGGCGTCGTGGATGTACTTCAGCAGCTTGGTCTTGATCTTGGCGTCGGCCTCGGCCTCTTTGCTGTCCTCGCGCGCCTGCACGTTGAAGTCCTGGCGGGTGCGGCGCTCGATCCCAATCAGCCAGTCCACGGTGGTCTTGACCTCGTTGTAGACGACGGGGTTCTGCCCGCGGGCGCGCACCTCGGCGGCCTCTTCGTAGGTCCACTGCTCGCTGTCGTAGTAGTCCTCGTCCATGGACATCTGGAAGCGGTTGGCCTGCTGGCGGCGCATCTCACTTTGAAACCAATGGAGCATCCGGGCGTGCTTGTCCTCGGGGGACAGCTTGCGCACGGGCTTGTTCTTGACGGTAGGGCGGTTGATTGCAAGAGCCATGGTCAGACAGTCGCCTCGCTGATGGTTTTGCCGTTCTGGTCTTGCTGGGTGATTTCCCACAGCGCCTCGCCCTTGTCGGCGGCCCGCACAGCGCGCGGCGCCGGGGGCATGGCCAGCAGGTCGGGCATGAACTGCATCACCACGTCCACCAAGGCGTTGAGCTCGATGTGCAGCATGGCCTTGCCCATGTCGGGCAGCGCCATGGCGCAGCGGATGAAGCACTCCTCGGTGGGCTTGCCGCTGGGGTCGGCGTAGACGGCGGCCGAAGACAGGCAGATGGCGAAGGCGCCGATGTCCATGTCACCGCCGGCGCGGCTGGGCCAGATGACCATGGCCGGCTCGCCCTCGATCCATTCGAGCGAGACGTGGTAGCCGCGGCTTTCGTGCTGGCGGTAGCTGCGGGTGCCGCCCAGGCCGAAGAGCTCGCGCCCGTTGGCTCCGAGCACGCGCTGGTGGAGGTTCTGTAGTTGCATGGGGATGTCTTTCAGGCGGTGCGCCAGTTGCGCTCGCGGCGCTTTTCTCGGGGTTTCTTCTCGCCCGGGGCCTCGTAGCCTTGGGCGAACTGTCGAAATGCGTCTGCGCCTTCGCGGTGCACGTCCTTGTAGGGCTCGTCGCTCCAGCAGCCTCGGGCCTTGTTCCACGTCTTGCGGTACATGGTCAGGTGGGTGAGTCCCTCCTTGCAGCCCGTCTCGTCAAACCAGCAGTCGCCGAAGGCCTGGCGCGTGAGTTGAATGCCGTGGGAGAGGTCGGACACCCGGTCCACGATGTCCCACTTGCCGCCCAGCTTGAAGGCCTGCAGCTTCTCCATGGGTGTGCTGACGTTCTCGCTGTCTTGGCGCTTGTGGTCGGCGTCGTGAGGCAGGTAGTGCGTGCCCCACACGATGTCGGGGTGCACCTTCTGGAGTGCGGCGATGTAGTGGCCGTAGCCCTCGCCCCATCCCTCGATGTATTTGAAGAAGCGGTTGCGCAGGCCTTGGCGCTGGTGCAGCCAGATCCCGGTACCGTCGCCAGCGCCGATGTCCCAAAAGGTGTTGACGGGCACGCCCTCGAGGTAGGGCACGGTGGCGATGCGGCCCTGCTTGCGCGCGGCGGTGATCTGGGTGGCGTAGTAGGTGCCCTCGGTGGACACCTTGAACGGCTCGGTGGGCGTTGACGGGTATTCCCGCCACATCTTGGTGGGGTCGCCGCCGAAGTCGGTGTCGCGGGTAGCCACGTACCAGCTGCGCTGGCCATCGGTGAGCACCGTTTCCATCTCCACTTCAACCTTGTCGAAGTATTCGATGTCGGCGTCGGTCAGCGGCAGAGCGGTGGCCAGCGTGTAGCCAGGCTCTTGCCACCATGGGAAGAAGTGGAAGCGGTAGTCGCGCTGGGTGAGCTCTTTGCCGCTGTCGTGGTTGGCGCGGGCCAACTCGGTCATGGTGAAGAACTCGCCCTCTTGGCCCTCGGCGGTGCTCTCGATGATGGCAATGCCGTCCAGGGGCACGGCGGGCAGCGATCCGGTGGAGACTTCAACCGCCTTGTCCTTGAACTTCGCGCAGATCTTGCCGAACTCGGAGACGTGCAGGCGGTGAATCGTCCCCGACCGCATGGAGGTGGCTACGCGCACGCTGCTGTTGTTGTGCGCGAACAGGATCTCGTCGGCGTTGCTGGCCTCGGTGGGGAAGCCGGCCAGTATCTCGGGGGGCAGGTTCTTGTAGGCCAGCTGCACTTTGTCGCGGAAGATGTACTTCGCCGCGTCCCGGTCCTGCGCGATGATGCCGCAGCGCTGGTCGGCATTGAACAGCGCGTGGTCCAGCCACATGATGCAGATGAGGGTGGTGAAGCCCAGCTGGCGCGCCTTGAGGATGATGTTGCGGTGCCACAGCCTGTCCATGAACCGGCGCTGCGCACGGTTGGGCTTGAACGGAACCACGGAGCCCTCGTCCTCCTCGGACTTCTTCACCATGATCTTGTAGAGGAAGCCGGAGCACACGCGCCAGAAGGGGTCAGACAGCGCGCGCTCGAGCTCTTCCTCACTGGAAGGCACGAAGTCGAGCGGCACGGTCTTGTAGGCCATGGCTTACTTCTGGACGGGGATGGCCGACTTGCCGCCCACGCGGGCCAGCAGCGAGGCGATGGGGTCGACCTTTTGCTCGTTGTCGACCTTGTAGCCGCCCAGGTGCTTCATGAGCATGTCGAGCGCGCCCTTCTTGTCGGCCAGCTTCCACTTTTTCACGTAGCCCACGAGGCGGCGGTCCTCGCCGGAGCCTTCCCACTCTTCGAGCACGTCGAGGCCGGCAATGACGGCGGCCGTGTCGTCATCGAGCTCGGTGATGGGCAGCGGCTCGCCCTTGGCGTCGAACAGCTTGCGGGGGTCGAAGTAGCCGATGCGGGCAATCTCGCGCAGGGTTCGCTCCAGGCTGATGCCGGTTTCCTGCTTCACCTGCTCGATGAGTTCGTTGTGCCCTTGGTCAATCAGGGCCCGGATGGCAGCATTCGTCAGCAAACGCGAGCCCTGCTGCTTCGCCGTGTCGGGTGAATACCCCGCGCGAATGGCGGCCTGCGTGGCGTTGCGGCATTTCAGGTACTCCGCAACAAAGGCAGCATTTCGGCGCGTCAGCGGCTTGGTTTCGGGTGCGGCTGGGGCCTCTTTGGGCTTCTTTTGCGCGCTGGTGTTGACCTTGGGCGCTGTTTTGTTGACTGGGGTCTTCTTTGGTGCGGTCTTCTTCACGGGTGCGGCTCCTGCCTTCTTGGTCATGGTCGATTCCCTGGCCACGCCTGCTGGAACATCAGGGAGTCATTTGCGTGTCCGTCAGCTTCTGCCGCCACTCCTTGATACGCGCGCTGGCAGTCGTCGAATACGGCGTTTGCGGTTGCGGCGTAGAGGCGGACGGCTTCAACGGGAGCCGTGGCGAGGCGGGTGTTGGCTTGGGCAAGCTCGCCTGACAGGCGCTCAGACTCAGTGCGAGCAGCAGCAGCAGCGGCGCGAAGGCCCTGCTCACGGTGTTTGGCTTCATTGGCGGCTTTCGTGGCGACGGTCTGGCGCTCTCGCTCCAATGCGAGGTCGATGGCGTCTTGGGTTTTCTGGGCAGCTGCGCGGTCGAGCTCGGCGCGGTCCCACTGGGCGAGCACTTCGAGGGCGCCGCGGTTGCGGCCCTCTTCGATCAGCTGGCCCTTGTGGTGCTGGTACGCCCATGCGCCAGCAGCGAGCAGGCCGAAGCACAGGGCCCCGGCGATCAGGATGCGAACGGCAAGGGCGTTCATGCCTCGGTCACGCTCTTGGCGGCCTCGATGGTCGGCATGGGCATGGCGGCGATGGCCCAGGCCTCGGGCCAGCGGTAGCCCAGCACCCGGTCGGTGGGGAAGGTGCGGATGTTCACGGCGTCGGACTGGTTGCCGCCCAGCACGCCCAGATTGCCCATGTGGTCGCGGCCCACGACAAAGCCGATGTGTCCACCGCCATCACGCTGGAAGACGACGATGCAGCCGGGAATGGGCTCTTTGATCGGAACGCCCCACTTCAGGTAGGCGCGCGAAGAGTCGGAGCGCGCGGAGCGCACGCCCGCGGTTTCGAGCATGGCGCCGACGAACCCGGCACACCATGGAACCTCATCGTTCTTGATGCCGGCAAGGCGGGCGGCTTTCCAAAAGCCCACGATGACGGGGTTGTGTGCGTGGCCTTTGATTTCCTTGACGCCGATGTGCTTGTAGGCCTCGGTCAGCCAGGCGGGGGGATTTGGGCTGCTCATGTCGGTGGCCAGCCTTCCATTTCCGGGATCTGGATACCCGGTGTTCGATGGATGAAGAGCTCCAGCTGGTAGATCCGGCGCAGGTACAGGCCCTTCTCTGCGCGCAGGGTGGCGATTTCCATGCGCATGACCTGCATATCGGCCTGCATGGACTCGGCCAGCGCGCGGCGGGCTTCGGCTTCCTGCTCTTCGGCGGCCTTTGCCTTGGCGTCCACGCGGTTGAGCAGCCAGGCGCCGCCCACGCCCAGGATGGAGAGGAAAGACCCGAAGGCCCCCAGAATCAAAACGAGGTTTTCAGCTGTCATGGGGAGCCTTGGTGGTTTGGTGTGGGGGTGGCCGCGCCTGCTGCTCTTGCCCGGAAGACCGCCGGGTTCAACGGCAGGCGGATGCGCTGTCCAGCCGCATCGAGCGCTCCGCATCGCGTCCTGCCGGGGTTACGAGGCCACTGGGCCCGGCGATGGCTCACCCCTCGGGCTGGCGGGGGTTTGGTTGCGCAGGCTGGGCACGATCCAGCGACCTCCGGCGGATGGCTTCCGGCGCTCTTCCACTGAGCTACTGCGCGAATGGCGGCCCGTTGCGCTCCACCGGGAAACCCCAGCGGACGGGCCAGAAACGACAAAACCCGCACGCGGCGGGTTCTTGAAGTGGAATTTTGGAGGCACCTATCCCGTCAGGGTTCTTCGGCCGTGCACTGGGCGCGGCAGACGGGTATGGGCTTGGTGCCGAAGGGTCGGGCACGACGGAGCCAGCGCCCCGTGCAATCCCTGCCGCTCTCGCGGGTGCGCGATATTACTCAGCTTTCCCGGTGCTGTGCAGCCTTCTGGCGGTCTGGCTGCGCCAGTTGTTCACAGCCTCTTCCATCCGGTCGGTGATGCGGTCCCCTGCCCTGCCGTATGGCACGGGCTTCGTGCGGGTGCCGTGGCAGGCGGGGCAGCGGCGCAGGCCGCGAACGAACTTCCCCATGGGCTGCGCGCCATTGCCACCGCAGGCTGGGCATCCCGGATCCAGCCACCACAGCAGCACCTCGGGCGCAAAGGCCGGGTTGATGCCATCGCGGATGGCCAGCGCCTGGACGGACACCATCGCCTCTGGCAGGCTGTGCAGGCGGCGCATGAGCGCGCGGAGCTCGGACTCGCCAGCGTGGGCGTGAGGCTTGACGGCTGCGTCCCATTCGCCTTGCAGGCGCTGCAAGGTGGCGCCCACCGGTGAACGGCTCATGCCGCTGGCGCCCAGCACGTCGGCCTGCGTCTGGTGCTCCGGTGTGCTGGTCAGGTTGTGCGAGTTGCCGGCGGCCGAATACCGCTCGTCCAGCGTGGCCCGCGTGGGGTCGATGGTGTTCATGCGGCGGACCCTTCAGCGCAAGCCTCGTCACGATCGCTCGCTTTCAAGGTGGCTCCCAGGTCGATCGTGGCGTGCCCGCTCTTGATCCGTGCACCCGTGAGCCGGATGGCTTCCTCGTATTTGCTGCGCGGGATGGCGCTGCGCTGCAGGGTGTGCCACTCGATGACGTTGCGCAGGGCTTCGATGCCGGGGCCGGTCAATCCCATGCGCTGGGTGCGCTCGAACCGTGCTGCAGCTTCAATCAGGGCTTGCTCTGCCTTGCGGCAGTCGGGCAGCGCCTCTCTCCCTACGCCCATGCCCGCCAGCGTTTGGGTGAGGTTGTTCATGTTCACAAGGTCGGAATACTCGTGGAGCCGGGCGGCGCCGCGCGTGAAGGCGTCCAGGCTTGCGAGCTCGCGCACCAGCAGCTGGTCAAGGCTCTTGGTGTCGGTAATGCGGGCACCCGAAATCGCGTGCGCGATGGGGTTCACCAGCGCCCACACGCGGCGCACAGTGCGTTTGCGGCTCATCGCGCGCCCAGTCCGGTGAACATGCCGGCGTAGTCGATCCACATCCGGTTGTTTTTGATAAGCGACACCGTTTGATGGCTCACGCCAACCTCGGCAGCAATCACCGTGATGGGTCGGCCATCCAGACGGATGGCGTTGGCGTGCTCCATGTCGCGAATCTTGGTGTTCTTGGCGCGCTGAGTGGCGGCGATCTTGATTCGCATGGAGCGCGTGTGAATCTTTCCGGCCTGGGCGGTGCGCGCGAGGATGAAGCTGGGCGGGCGGGTCACGGCCAGTTCGGGGTTCATGCACCGGTCGTTGTGGCAAAGGGTCGTGATGACGTGGCCTTTGCGCACCGGGCGGCCGTCGGTGATGCGGTAGACCACGCTGCGCACACTGAGCATCTTGCCGTTCACATTGATGAGCAGGTTGGAGTGGCCGTAGCGCTTGGCCGTCCAGTGCCACTGCTCGCCGCAGTCATCGCATTCGATGCACTGGCTTTGGATACGGTTGAGCAGGTAGGGCCCAGAGAGGCGCACTGGCGGGCCCTCGATCACGGGCTTGCGGGGGCGGTAGTTCTTCTTCGCGGCGGTCATTCTTCAATCCAGAGGGGGAGGTTTTTGGGCCAAAGGCCGGCGAGTTGAATGGCGGTGCGGGTCTGCGCGGCCCACTGCCGCTCCACAGCAGCGCGCTCGGAGCGCGGAAAAAGCTGGTGCTGGTCGAACAGGTAGTGGCAACCGGGCGCGTTGAACCGCACAGCGCACAACGGAAAGCAAAGGCGGTCGTCGGCCTTCATGCCCTTCGCCTTGTTGGTGTTCGGGTGCGCGGCCTGAGAGTTGTCGTTGATGCCGCAGTTCATGCAGGGCATGGCAGCGACCAACCGGCGGTATCCCTCGTGCTCGATCGCGTTCTGCTTGGCGATGGCCGATGCCGGAATCCCGGCCACGGGCGTCATGCTTGCGTTCACCAGCGCCACTGGCGTCAGCCTGGGCGGCAGCGGTTCGCGGTCGCGCAGGCGGACGGTGTTCGCCACGGGCGCGCGCTTGAAGCCGGATCGAATCACGCGGCCACCTCTTCCTGCTTCTCGGCTGTCTTCTTCACGGGCGGTCGGGCGCGCTCGAAGTCGCGGTGCCAGTGGTCGATGCACTGGTACTGATGCTCATGGGACAGGTGCGGCCACAGGTACGCCATGGCGTGCGGCGTCCACAGGAAGTCGTTGATTTCCCGGTGCACCTCGATGAATTCCTGCTCTTCGAGGTTGTGCCAGGCGATCGACTTCGGCATCGCGATGAGCTCGCCGCGGGCGCCGGGCATGAAGTCGACGTGGCCGGATCCAACCTTGAGCCATTCCAGCAGCTGCTCCAGCGTGACGAACTGCTCTTGACGCTCGAGCAGGCCGGTCAGCTTCACGAAGAAGAACTTGTGGTGCTGGGGCGAGCGTGGCAGGGCGTAGGAGAACTTGAGCATTTCCCCGACTTCGAGCTCGGCCACCCGCTTCTCGAACTTGGCCATGGCCCGGCGGCCCTTCTCGCCCAGGCCTACCATGCGGCCCGTCTCGTCTTTGTAGATCACGAGGTCAGCCACGCGGACCCCAATGCGCCCATACCGCGCGCAGGTACACCAGCGTGTAGGCCACGCACAGCGCCACCATGCCCCATTGCTCGGTGGGGATAGTGGCCATAAACCAGAAGGGCTGGCCGGCGAGGCCGATGACGGGCGCCCACTTGCGGCCGCGCGGGCTGGAGCCCAGCGCCAGCGTGAGGGCGGTCAGGCCGAACAGGGCGATCAGCAACTGGGTCATTTCGCACCCCGGTACGGCCAAGCCACCATGCAGGCGTCACGCTGGTGCTCGTTGGACGCGCCATCCCAGCCGGTCGCGGCCTGGAACTGCTCGGCGTTGAGCTTCTTGCCCTTGCCTTTCGGGCTGACGCCGTGAGCAGGGATGCCCAAGCGCTCGCAGGCAATCACGATGAAGCTGCACACCATGTCGACCTGCCCCACCTTGCGGGCCATGCTCTTGGCCACGGCTGCGCGGGCGTTGGTGGTGAAGAGGTGTGTTGTCAGCCGCGAGTCCTCGAAGATCACGCGGTCTGGCGACCACTGCGCCAGCATCGTCGGGATGTCCAGCGGGTAGACGGTCTGCAACTGGAACAGCTTGCCGTCTTGGATGATGGCCAGGCCGGTGTTGACGCCGGGGTCAATGCCTACGATGGTTTTCACAGAATGCCTTGTGGCCAGATGGTTGATGGGGCGCTCACCGCTTCTTCGCGGTCTTCGCAGGTGTGGCATCCGACGGCTTGCGCTCGTTCATCGGCGGCTGGATCAAAGATCCACTTGCGCATAGCGTTCGCAGCTGCTGCTCGTCGTGCCCGTGGTCCATCCAGACCTTGAGCGCAGCCGAAGCCCGGGTTGAAAGTTCCTTTGCCGGCCGGAATCCCTTGAGGGCGAGGATTCGGGACAGGATTCGCGCGCCGCACCACAGGCAGGTGGGGCAGTGGCGAGGCCAGTTCGGCGCCTCCCGCGTGGCTGCGCAGTCGGGGCATGGGGTCATTCATCACACCGCCCCTGCTGACTCGCCGCGCAGCGCCTGGTGGGCCATGCGAGCGACCGTCATGTTCAAGACTTCGCCGGCCTTCTCGCGAGCGATGAGGTTGCGGGCCCACGCCTTGTGATCGATGCGGTTCGGCGACGTCATGCCCTTGCCAGTGATGGCCGTGAGTTTTTTGAGCTCGGCCGCGATACGTTCAGGGTTGGCCGCCGGGACTGGCAAGGCGACCAACTCCTTGCGCGGAGCCTTGCGCGCCAGTTCGCGAAACTCCATCACGGTCGGCGGCTTGCCGGACGGCAGAGTGGCCAGCGCGTGAGCAATTGCTTCGGGCCAGTTCTCAAAACCGCTGAGTTCATGCCCCCAGTCGGTTTTGACGTCGGCGAGCTCCAGACCCTCCCAACGGCCGATGAAATCGCGGCCGTAAAGCAACGTGAGCTTGTGAAAAATCTTGTCGACCCAGGCGATAGGCAGGCTCATGAAATCCGCTCCACGGTGCGCGCTGGCACCTCAATGGCATTGAAAAAGTCGGCGGCGTGCGCCGGGTGTGATGGGTCTTTGCGGGCTGAGTCCGGGGCGGCCTCCTGCATCCGTTCGCGCATGGAGCGCTGATAGGCGGTTTCGGCGGCGGGCAGCACCCCGCGGTGGACCTGCTGAGCCAAAGTGGCGGCGCGCTTGCGCTCGTTGGCCACGATGCCGATGGCGTAGGCAAAGCCCTTTTGCTCGGCGACGGCCTTCTTCGCGGCTGCGATGAACTCGCCCTCGGTTGCCCCGGCTTCGAGCAGGGTCCGCAGCGACTGGTGGCTCGGGTTCACGTCGGCCACACCCTCGGCCTTCATGGCTTTGCAAATTCGTCCTGCGTCTGTCCCGTGGGACAACTCGCCCTCTCGCGCAGAGGGTGGTTGATAACTACTATCTAAACCGGTTCCGGTTCCGGTTCCGGTTCCGGTAGCGTCACTCCCATGGGACTCACACGTCCGTCCCGCGTCTGTCCCATGGGACATTGACGGGACATCGCTTCTGTCTTTTGCGCTGGCGTTCGCCTCGGCCAGGCGCAACTCGGCCTCCTTGCGGGCTCGGTAGTCGGCCTTGCGCTGGCGCTCTCCATCCTTGCGGCCCAGCATGTCGAGAACACGCTGAGTGATGGTTGGGTGGTACAGGCGGCCGTCATCAGCTACCCACCAGCCGCGCATCAGCACCCCGCGCATTCGTGCCCAGTCCTTGGGTGGCACCTTGCACTTGGCGCGGATCACCGTCTCGTCGTTGGGAAAGCTGCCGCACGGGATCTGTGCCCAGGCGGTGAACCACATCATCAGCAGCGCAGGTTGCGCCATGGGCACCTCGTCGGCCAGCGCCCAGGTGTCGGATTGCTGAATCGCCTCGTAGTCGAGCTCAAAGCGCCAGCCTTTGGCCTTCGTGTCTGCGGGGTATGGCGCTGGGCGCTGCAGATCGCTCATGAGTCCACGCCCTCAACCAACTCCCACACGCGCCCGCCGGCCGTCCCGTGGCCCTTGCTGCGCAGGCAGAAGTCCACCACCCGGATGACCTTGCGGCGCGACAGGGAGCCGAATACCGAGCCGAAGGCCCGGTCGTCATGGGGGCGTGCACCGTGGGCGCGCGCGATGTTGGTCAGGTCTTCGCCAGACGCCCGGCGGACCACGCGCAGGTGATTCAGGATGGCCGCCTCGGCCTTGAGCGCAAACAGTGGGTCGGCCACGCGGCGGGCCTTGTCCAGGCAGCGCTGCGCGGCGGCTTCACCGGCGGCGCGCGGAGCGTCGAACGAAATGGCAAGCTGCTCCATTTCAGATCGACGCCATGCGCTTCTTGCGGGCGCGCTCGTGGTCGCCCCGGGGGGCGATGGTGATGGCGTTGCGCGCGGGCTTGAGCACATCCGCTGCGCGTTCTTTGGCGCCCTTGCCCTTCGCGACGACAAACTGGCCCGGGCGATGGCGCTCCGGCGGCACTTTGTCGGTCAGGCCGTGGATATGACCAACATCCACGCCAGCCGAGCGCTGGCTGTCAACGTAGTCCGTCGATGCCTGCGCGCTCTTCGCATTGCGCTGCCACTCAGCGGCGAATGACTTGCCCGGCGCGTAGCGCTCGCGCCAGCGGAAGGGAGACAGCGGCGAGCAGGCGCAGCCGGGCGTGTGGTTCTTCACGGTCATTTCATTTCTCAATCACTGTTCAAAAAACCATCGACAAAAGGTGTGGGACAACCCCGATCGATGCGCGCATACTTAAAGCATGGTTTACAAGACGCCCGTAAAAAAGAGCACGCAGTTAGGCGGCTACGCCCTTGCGCTGGGCCTTCTTGGCTCTGCGCGCGAGAGCCGCGATCACGCGGTCCTCAATGGCGGGCGTCAGCGTCTCCGGCCACTGAGAAACGGCCTGCGTTGTGATGCCGATGGCGGCAGCGGCAAGGGTGGGGGTACCACCCAGTTTTTTGATGGCTTGGGTCTTGGTCATACCGGCATTAAAGCATTCTTTACTTTTGGAAGTCAATATGCCAAATGCCAATAAATCATGCTTTAAGGCATTTTCGGTAAAATTACCATGATGGACTACTCAGAAAGGCTTCTTCTCGCGCTTGAAGATGCCAAAACCACCAGAGAGAGCCTGGCCCGCGCGATCGGCGTGTCTGCTCAGGCCATCGGGCAGGTCATCAATCGGGGGACCAAGGCGCTGACGGCAGAGAACAGCGCGCGCGCGGCGCGCCACCTTGGGGTGGATGTGTACTGGCTGGCGACCGGCGAGGGTCAAATGAAGCCAGCAATGTCACCCTTGGCCGAAGATGCCGCCCGAATGATTGACTCGATCACTGATCTGCAGCAGCGCAAGCGGGTGCACGCCATGCTTGTGCAGATGATTGAGTTTGGAGCGCCTGTTCAGAGAAAAACTGACGGCGAGCCTTGATCCAACTGCGGGCGAGATTACCGTCCGAAAAGATGCCGCGCACCACCCCGCGCAGCGCCATCTGCCAGGCGAGCTCTTTGTAGATGTCGACCTTGGCTTCTGGCACGACGAGCGCCCCCGGCTTCATGCACACGGCCGCGGGATGAACCCCCTCCTGCGGAAGCAGGGGCACCCACTCCCGATCGATGCGCGCGTCTGAGTAGTCCACCAAGATGCAGGCGGCATCCTCAACAATGCGCACGCCCGGCCCTTGGTGGAAATACTCGTGGGACTCTTCGGCAGTCAGGTGACCCCTGATGCTCAAGCGGGCGACGCCATCCTCGACGGTCATCCAAGCCTCCGAACTTCTGTTGCTCCAAACCTTCATCAATTCCTCCTGAAGTTGCACAAGCCACATGGCGGGGTGAGGGCAAAAGATGGCCGGCACGGCCGCTTACCCCCTCCCGCTAAATATGACAAAAGCGATCTTTCGTCATATTCGATATTTTTACCGATTTTATAAAGCATACTTGCTTTAACGGATAAAGAATGCTTTAATTGTGGCTCCAACCAAGGAGAGCCACATGGAAAGCATGTTTTCGAGCGAGGGCATAGAGAAGATCTTTGTGCCAGCAGCGCGGGTGCACGTCGGTGACACCCTGTATTTCGGTGATGAGCGCTATGACGTGCAGATCGAGCGCGTGAGCGTGTCGGACTACGACGGCGCTATCGGCCTGCACGCCAAGGCTGGCGCATGGTCCAGCTGGTACGAGCCGGGCAACAGCGTTTGCATCTACGCCAATTTGGAGCGCGCCAGCATTGAGAGCGCAGCGAAGCGCGAAGAAGAGGCGGCACGCGTGCGCGCCGACCTGCGCATCAACGAAATGAAGAGCGACGGCTCGCTGGAGCGCATGGCGCTGGAGCGCGATCTGGCCGAGCAGGTCAAGTGGGGTGTCGCATGAACTGCGAGCAAGGAGAACTCGCCGTCATCGTCGGCGCATCCCACCCCGGAACGGTTCGGGCCCTTGGCCACATCTGTGTGTGTGTTGAGCTCGTCAAACACCCCATCACCGGCGAGCCTGGCTGGCGCATTGACCCGCCCGTTCAGACGGACATCGGGCTCTGCGAGAACTGCCTCGATCGCGTGATGCGCCCTATCCGTCCCCAGTCCGATGACGCATTTGACGAAATGCTGCTGATTGCAGGCCTGCCAGCACAGGTGATCGCATGAGCGAGCAACTTCCAGAGGACCGCCTGCAGCAAATCAAGATGCGGCGACTTGAAATCGATGCAACGCTGGCCGAGTGGAAGCGGGCTTGGTTCGTTGACGGCACCGAGCGCCCGTTCGCCGACCGCCTGACGCTGGAGGCCGAGGCCGCACAACTCGCATTGGAGCGGCGCGTCATCGAGGACGCGGCATTCAAGGCAAAGCTGGCGCGGCGCGAGCAGGAGCGGCGCACCCTGTCATTCCAGTTGATCGCCGTCCTGAAAGAGCGCGGCATGGAAGACCTCATTGCCGAAGCCCAGGCTCGTGCAGACCTGGCGGAGGTGATCGCGCCATGAAGGAAGTTCTCGCATTCCTCGTGCTCATGGGCGCCCTGCTGTTCATGGGCCCGTTTCTGGAGGCGCCCAGCGAGCAGCAGGCCCCGGTCGACTCCATGGCGCAGCTTGCCGCACTGGAGGCCCAGCTTGAGCATCACGCATCGCGCCTGTGCGTGCGCCTCAAAGGCCCGGGTGCCACCCACGAATGGGACGAGCAATACCGCCTCGTCTGCCACCCCTCCCCTGTCACCCAAACCAAAGGATCGATGTGATGACCGAAGACTCCATCGTGGACGCAGCGCCCGTCGCTGCAGCCGCACCCCCAGCCGCACCAGAGGCGCCACCACCGGCGCGAGAGCTCACCGTGAGTCAGCGCAGCATGGCGCTGGTGAAGTCCTCGCTGAAGGAGTTCGACGCTGTTGAAGCTGGCCTGGCAAAGCTGCGCAAGAAGTACGAGAACGTCGTCTTCGATGTGTCCACCACCAAGGGCATGAAGCAGGCCACCGAAGCCCGCATGGCCATCCGTGAGCCGCGCTACGCCGTCAAGGCCGCACTGGACGCCGCCAAGAAGCCGCTGAACGAGCTCAAGGCAGACGTGACCGCACGCGCCGAGGCCATCACGGCCGAAATCATGAAGCTGGAGACGCCCATCCACGAGCAGATCCAAGCCGAAGAGAAGCGCAAGGCCGACGAGAAGGAAGCCCGCGAGGCCGCGAACCGCGCCCGGGTGCTGGCCATCACCGAGCGCATCAGCGCCATGCGCCAGATGGTGGCGCGCGCTGGCGAATGCCGCACCGCCGAGCGCGTCAGCGTCATTCTGGAAGCCCTGAAAGCCGCCAGCCTGGAAGGCTTGGACGAGTTCGAAGGCGATGCCCTGCGCGTTCACACCGAAGGCGTGGCATCGATCGAATCCATCCTGGCTGTGAAGCAGGCCGACGAGCGCGAGCGCGAAGAGCGCCGGCAGGCCCAAGCGGCCGAAGAGCAGCGTCTGGCCAACGAGCGCGCCGAGCTCGAGCGCCAGCGGCAGGAGCAGGCCGAGCGCGAGCGTGTTGCAGCCCTTGCGCTGGCCGAGCAGCAGGCAGCACTGGCCCGCGAGCGCGAGGCCTTCGAGGCCCTGCAGCGCGCGGCAGCGCCGGCCCCGGCACCCGCACCGGCCGAGGCAACTGCCCCCACCGAAAACGCCCGAAGCGAAGAAAACGGCGATTTCCGGGGATCTGTGATCGAGCCCGCGCCCACCGCGCGCACATGCCATGAAGGCGCACAAGGCGCAGGAGGCGTGCCCGCCCATGACGACATCGTGGACGCCGAAGTCACCGCCGAGGTGCTGGCCGGCTTCGATGCCGCCATGAAAGGGCCGCCCGCGTTCGTCCCGCTGCTGGCCGGCACCGAGCCCACCGACGACGAAATCATGGAAGTCGCCATCGACGCGGTGGCTGGCTACTTCGGCATCACCGAGGCCGAGGCCATGAACCGCCTGTCCTCCATCGAGACGTGGCTGTACCGCGGCCAGGCGCTTGCCGCCTGAGAACCCCATCAACCCCAAGGAGAAGACTCAATGAGCAACGAACTGACACCCCAGCCCAAGCCGGGCACCCCTGCCGTGACCAACCACAACACCAGCGTCATGGCGCTGATGATGGACGGCGCAAACATGGATCGCATGATCCGCCTGGCCGAACTGATGGCATCCGGCAAGACCACCATCCCGCAGCACCTGCGGGGCAATCCCGGTGACTGCATGGCAGTGACGATGCAGGCGATGCAGTTCGGCATGAACCCCTTCGCCGTGGCGCAGAAGACCCACCTCGTCAACGGCACGCTGGGCTACGAGGGCCAGCTGGTGGCGGCCGTGGTCAACAACAGCCCATTGATGGCTGATCGCCTGCAGCTGGAGTGGTTCGGCGACTGGGACAAGATCATCGGCAAGTTCAAGGAGGTCACGTCCACCAAGAAGATGGACGACAACGGCAACCCGAAGAAGTACATCGTTCCTGACTGGAACCTCAACGACGAGAAGGGCCTGGGCATCCGCGTGAGCGGGACCATCAAGGGCGAGCCCGGCGCCCGCGTGCTGGAACTGCTGATGACGCAGTGCCGCACCCGCAATAGCGGCCTGTGGACGGAAGACCCAAAGCAGCAGATCGCTTACCTTGCGCAGCGCCGCTGGGCCCGCTTGCACACCCCGGACGTCCTGCTGGGCGTCTACACGCCCGACGAGCTCGAAGAGCAGGCGCCGCGCGACATGGGCGCCGTGGTCCTAGCCGACGAGCCGGCCAACGAATGGAGCCCCGAGGTGCTGGCGCAGGCCACAGCTGCCGCCGCCAAGGGCGCCAGCGCCTACGGTGCATTCTGGAAGTCCCTGTCTGCCGCAGAGCAGGCTCGACTCGTGAAGACGCCCGAGCACGCCGCCAACAAGGCGGCCGCACTCAAGGCCGACAGCGCGCGCACGTTCGACACCAACAGCACCGCAGCAGCGCCAGCACCAGCAACCGGCGGCCCCGTGGTGACGTTTGCCCAAGTCATGCAGAAGCTGGTCGCAGCGGCCAACGCCGACGCGCTGGACGATGCCGCCGACTGGATTGGCGAGGTGCAGGACGAGGTGCAGCGCGATGAACTGCGCGCGAAGTACCGCGAGCTCAAGGAACAGATGGGCGGTGCAGCATGAATCGGGCCGAGGCTGCGGTGCTGGCGCGCGCTGCCCTAGCGTCCAAGGCGCCATCACTGGAAGACCGTTTTTGGTCAAAGGTGGAAGTGCGCGGCCCTGACGAGTGCTGGCCATGGAAAGCGTGCGCGCGCAGCCAAAAACAAGGCTACGGAGCGTTCTGGATGAATGGGCGGCACCACCCCGCGCACAAGGTTGCATCTGTTCTGTCTGGCGTCGTGGTGCCTGACGGAATGGAGGTCTGCCACCACTGCGACAACCCACCCTGCTGCAACCCAAAGCATCACTTCGTGGGCACAACGCAGGTGAACACAGCGGACAAAGTGAGCAAGGGTCGTCAGGCCAAAGGGCTCATGTTTCCACGCGCCAAGTTGTCCGAAGCCGACATCGCCTTTATCCGATCGCACAAGCCGCCGGGCGTCAAGCGCATGGCTGTGGGCGTTCCTGCACTCCTCGCCGCCCAGTTCGGAATTTCCACGCAGTACGTCTCTGAAATCTGCTCACCATCGAAAGGAGCATCGCTTTGAAAATCTATACCGACCCCCAAGGCTCCGATGCCTGGAAAGAATCGCGGCGCGGTGTCATCACTGGTAGCCGCTTCAAGGACGCCCGCGACAAAACGGCCAAGGGCCAGCCATCAGCCAAGTGCGCGCTCTACGCCAAAGACGTGGCCCGCCAGCGCGCCGGCGGCAAGGTGCTCGAGACGTACCAGAACGGCGCGATGCGGTTCGGCACTGAGCAGGAGCCATTTGCCCGCACAGCCTACGAACTGTTGACCGGCAACCTTGTGTTCGAGGCGGGTTTCATCACCGACGACGAAGGCATCTTCGGCGTGTCGGTTGACGGCTTCATTGGTGACGACGGCGTGCTCGAAATCAAGACGATGGTGAGCAGCGACACGCTATTCAAGGCCTTGATCGAAGGTGACATCAGCGAATACATCGACCAGATCAACGGCTACCTGTGGCTGTTGAACCGCCAGTGGGTTGACCTTGTGCTTTGGGCTCCGGACCTTGCAGACCTGGGCCTGCAAATAAAGGTCATCCGCATCAACCGCGTGGAGAGCGACATCGAAGCCCTCGAGGCCGACTTGATCGCTTTCTCTCGTGTCGTGCGCGAGAACGAATCGAAGCTGCGCCTTGCTGCCGCCGCCAACTCCAGCCAAGTCCGCTTGGCGGCCTGAGTTTCAGCGGCCCAGGTGCACCCCCTCCCGCCGGAACAACCAAAACACCTGGGCCGCCTTTTTATCCCCCCACCAGAGAAAGAGAGCCATGAAAGCCTTTTCAGTTTTCCTCAACGACATCAACGAGGGCACGACGCACGCGGCTATCACCGCTGACTTCGCCACGCTGCTGCAAACGGTGCAAAACACCGGACGCGGCGGCGCGCTCAAGTTGACCCTGAAGGTGCAGCCCGCCGTCAAAGGCACCAGCGGCAACGTGGACCGCGTTGTCATTTCCATCGAACACGCGCTCACGCTGCCCAAGCCCGAGCAGCCGACGGACTTCTTCTATTTGAGCGAAGACGGCGAGCCGGTGCGCAACCACCCCCGCCAGCAATCGCTTGAACTGCGCGACATCGCAGAGCAGCGCCCAACCATCCTCAAAAACGCCAGCTAAACCATGAACACCGACATCGACACCGCCAACCTGATTCAAACGCTCACGGCCGCCGGCCTGAAGGCCCAACTGACCGGCACGACCGCACATCTGATGGTCCCACCCGGCTACAACGTCCACAGCCTGGATGCCGCGATCGAGAAAGCGCTGCCCGCGCCCAGCCGCAAGACTGGCACCACCACCCTGCTGGATCTGGACAGCTTCATCACCTACGCCAACGATCAGAAGGGCGAGAAAACCGGCTACCTGCTGGCCGACCCGGACAAGTGCGCCATCGTGGCCATCTTCAACGGCGACAAGGCCGACACCGGCTGGAAGGACCACAAGGCCCAGTTCGTGGCCGAGAAGACGCCCGAGTTCATGCGCTGGATGTCGCTCAACGGCAAGCAGTTCACGCAGACGGAGTTCGCCGAGTTCATCGAAGACAACCTGGCCGACATCCCGGGCTCCGAAGGCGAGTTGCTGCTCAAGGTGGCCACCACTATCGCGGCATCCAGCGGCATCAACTTCAGCAGCGCCAAGCGGCTGCAGGACGGCCAGACGCAGCTGGTCTACAACGAGACGATCAACGCCACCGCGGGCGCCGACGGCTCTTTGAAGATCCCTCAGACCTTCAACCTGGGCCTGCGCATCTTCAAGAACGGCGCCGGCTACAAGCTGGTGGCGCGCCTGAAGTACCGCCTCAACAGCGGCAATGTGAAGTTCTGGTACGAGCTCGACCGCCCGGAGCGCGCGCTGGAAGACGCCTTCAGCGGGTCCATCGCCACCCTGCGCGAGAAGACGAAGTACACGGTCCTGCTGGGCCGCGCGTAACCCCACGGCGCCCCCACGCGGGGCGCCTACCCCCCTATTCCCCATCGAACGCAGGAGCGTCCATGCAAACCACCATCGTGCTGGTCATTGACCACAAGAAGCCCATCCCCGATCTGGCCAAGTTGGTCGAACTGCGGGCCTACACCATTGACGGCGTACAGGACGCCAATGTCCAGCCGGTGGACCTGAAGACGCTCAAGGTCATCGACCTGCGCGAGGTTCAGACGACATGATGAGCGAGCGCCGCTTTGACCAGATCTTTCAAGGCATGTCAGGTGTTGCCAAGAAGGTCTATTCCGTCATCCCGATCGCCGAGCCTTGGACCACCAGCCAGATCGCCGCCGAAATCGTGCGCCTTGGCCTGTCGATCGAGTTTTCCATCATGGTGGGCTGCATCAACACCCTCATCAAGGCCAAGCTGGTGCAGGAGCCAGTGCAGCGTACCTTCATCCGTACCCCCATCCGAATGCGCGCCGTCCAAGAAATGGTCGCGGCCGCAGGCTCATTCAACGAAACAGAGGAAGACGAACCAATGCCCGCAGCACCCCAGTCCATCGCCAAGCCCAAAGCCAGCCCGGTCAACCGCCTGGGCGACATCGCTTCGCGCCTGCGGCGCATGGGCTCCGAGCTCAACACCGAGCTCAACAAGCTGGCCGGCGACGTCGAAAACGCGGCCATCGAGTCGGCCGACGAAATCGCCGCGCTGGAGTCCAGCCTGGAGCGCTTCAAGCAACTCAAGACCCTTTTGAAAGACCTCGCGTGAAAGAGCACCCGATTCTTTTCACCGATGAAGAGCTCGGCGCCATCTACAAGCGGGCCAACGGCGAAGACGTGGGCAAGGCCCAGCCCATCACCACCGCGCGGGTGTTCAAGGCCATGCGCGCAGCCCTTGCCGCCCAGCCTGGATCGGTGGGGGAGCCGATGGTAGTGCTGCACGACGATGGCCATTGGACGCCTTGCAAGACCGAAGCGGGCCGAGCGTTGAACGACCGACTGAACCCAGCCGGAAGCCGTGAAGTCATCCATGCAGGCGCACCCACAGAGGAAAAGCCAGCGCAGCAAGACGCTGTGGATGCGTGGACCGAGGAAGACATGGACAACCTGTGCTGGTCGGCCTTTGAAAACGCTATGGCGGGCGGCGTATCCGTTGACAGCTTTCGATGGCTGGCCAACTCTCTGCGATCAAAACAACTCCCACAGCGCGCAGCCATCAGCGCAAAGAAAGGCGGTGCAGCATGACCCCCGCCCAAATCGCGAAAATCATGGCGCTGGTGGACTACTACGGCACTGTTTGCGCAAGTTCCGACATTTGCGAAATCACACCAGCCCGCGCCGCAGTCGAAGCAGCACAGCGCGATGCACCACAGCAGGCCGCACCAAGTGCAGAGGCGCGCAAGGCTGACGATGTAGACCGACTGCTGCACCAAGTGTTTTTGCTTTGTGAAGCCGTCGAAGACCTTCCTGAGATAGATCCCAAGAACGAGCACGAACGCGGTTTCGACAAAGGTCGCAGGTTTCAGGCCAAACAAATTCGCCGAGACATTGGCGATTGGTTTCAATGGACGTTCTGCGGAAGCTCGTTCATGGGCGAGCCAGTGCTCGCAGCCGCACCCACAGCGGCAGAGCCGACCATTGAGTACAAGCCGGGCGAGTGGTTTGATGCAACGACCGTTGACCTGATGGAAGCGTTCTACCTGTCACGCCTGCCAGCCATCCGTGAGGCAGCGAAGGAACACGGCTACGCCATCGGCGTGCATGGCTCGATGCGCCGCGATCTGGACTTGATCGCCGCTCCGTGGCGCGATGGTGCGTCGAATGCCGATACGCTGGTGGAAGCCATTCAGAAGGCCGCGTGCGGCTTCACGCAGAGCAAGTACCAATGGGAGCAAAAGCCTGCTGGCCGGGTCTCCATCAGCGTGCCGATCTGCTGGACTTACCGCCACGGCGTGCTCAGTGACGGCCACATTGACCTGTCGGTGCTCGCAGCACGTCCCAGCGCACCAACAGCGGTAGAGCCTGATGAGCGGGACGATCCGCTGCAAGGTGCAGTCGATTGGTTTTTACAGGCCGATGGCGAATTCTTCTGCGTAGCGACCGTGCAGAGAACGCTTCGCATTGGCTACAACCGAGCAAAACGCCTGAGTGAAGTGGCAAAAGAGCGCGCAGCCATCAGCGCAAATAAAGGCGACCAATCGTGAGCGACAGTCACCAAGCAATTTACGACGCTGTGCGCAGCCGCATCCACGGCGGGGACGTTGGGGAGGCAGTTTCGGTTGCGGTGCGCGAAGCCTTCAGCATGGCTGACCACCACATGCGCTGCATTGCCGAGGGGTATGCGGCAGCAGCCTACGAGCAACAGCGCCCGAGCGCGATCTACCGACCTGCCATCAGCAAGGACGGAAACCAGTGGTGTGCTCTGTACGGCGAAGACCTGCAAAGAGGTGTGTCGGGGTTCGGCGACACGCCGGAACTTGCCATGGCCGATTTTGACAAGCACTGGAGCCTGCCATGACCCCCGCCCAGGTAGCGCACATCATGTCGATGGTGGAGGAATACGCGGTTCTGCGCGAGCATGGATCAGCCGCTCAATATGACGCAGCCGGACGAGCAGTCGAAGCCGCACTGCGCGACGCACCACAGGCCGAGCCGGTAGCGTGGCATGTCAATTTTCGGGGTAGCTCTCACTTGCTGACAAGCCTTGAATCGGTTGATTTGACAGACTGCATCGTTACGCCTCTCTACCCAGAACCGCGCGCGCCTGACAACACCCTGAAAGACAGACTGCTGGCCGCCCTAGAGAGAGCCGCAGGGGCGGAGTCTGCTTTGCGTAGGTTGGCAGATAAGACCGAGCCACTGACGCAAACAAGGGGATACCACGCGCTTGTACAAGTCATCTATGAGTTGCAACAAGACGGCAACTACTCCGACGAAGAGGGCGAAGAAACAAGCGCCTTGGTCGAACTGTTGCGCGCTATTGAAGCCACTCCCAGCGCACCAACAGCGGTAGAGCCAACAGCCGAGCAATCCTCGGTAGTTGAGCCTCAGGATGAGGACCGCTATCAGCTTCTGAGACGCGGCCAACATTGGAGCGTGATCGACGGCGTTGGAGACGTTCTGCGAGGCGATGACCTTGACGCTGCTATCGATTCGATTCTTGCAGCCCGCGCATCGAAAGGAACACCGCTATGAGCATCAAGCAAGCAATCGAAGCGCTGGAAGTTGCACAGGATGCGCTGGACATTTCCCAGTCGCTGCAAGAGTCGGCAAAGAGCAATCACCACCCCAAAACATTGGCCGCTTATGAGCGAGTCAGCGCCGCCCTCGCTGCTCTGCGATCAATGCCACAAGGAGAGCCGGACGTTGCCGACATCATTGCGGGAGCTTTGCCTACAAGTCGGGCGCACGCTTACGAACTGATGCGGCAAGCATTGAAGGACGCCACCCCACACACAGAGGCTGTGCGGATGAGCGAGGCGGAGATTCTGGACATACTGTGCGGCGTTGATGCTGACACCAAGCGACTGCCGCCGGGCTTCGCGCAGTTCGCCCGAGCAGTCGAGCAAGCAACAGCAGCGCGGCTGGGTGTGAAGATGGGGGATGTATGACCTGCATCAACTTCGGCAATGCAATCGTGTGCGTGCCCCCATGGGGCCGCCTGAGGCTGGGCAACCGCTATGTGTGGGTGGACTTCCACGAATACTGCGGGCCTTCGTTTTCATGGGACTCAGCAGGTCGCAAGCCCTATGACCCGGTGGACGAGAACGACCCGATCTGGCCGCTGTTCGGCGCATGGCTGGAAAAGTACCGGGCCAAGAAAGACAAGGCCGCGAAGGTTCGTGCTGCTGCACGGGCTGGCGACACTGGTGGAGAGGCATGATGACCGACGTTCAAGAGCTCGCCCGCGAAATCGCCATGCGCATGGACCCGGAGGCCCTGCTGGACACCGCCGACGTGGCCAGCTTCATCAAGTGCGAGCCGCGCTACGTCAGCGAGCAGTTCGCCCGTGCGCCAGGCTTCCCCAAGGCCATCCACTTGCCCGGCCCCGACGGGCGCCGCGGCAAGCCGCGCTGGCGCCGCTCCGACATCCTTGCGTGGGTTCAAAGCTGCGAGGAAGGGAAGAAGTCTCAGGGGGGCCGACCCCGGAAAACAGTAATATTTTAAATTTTGGGGACAGAGCGTCCCCAAACCGGCCGGAAAACCGCATAAACACTGGCCTCCAAGTCCTCTCCTGGGCACCAATCATAAGGGCTTGCAAACGTGATGTTTGCAAGCCCTTTTCTTTTGTCTCAGCGCAAACGAGCGGATGACCGCTTGATGACGCGCTGATCACATGCTGCAAAATTTGCAGCATGTGCGGCTGGGCGTTTGCCACGCTGCCTGGGGTCACCAAGAGGTGGACCTCCGACATCAAATCGGGACCGCCAGCAAATCGTGTCCCTGCGCTGCGACGATGCGCGCCTTGGTGAATTCACCGACCTTCAAGGTTTTGCTGATCTTCTCGGGCGGGAGCAAACGCACCACACCATCGATCTCGGGCGCATCTGCGTAACTGCGACCGATACCGCCCTTTTTCCCCAGGCCGGGTGCGGAATCCACCAGCACCTGCATGGTTGCGCCCACACGCTGCTGCAGCTTGTCGGCCGACACAGCTTCGGCCACCGCCATGAAACGGGCTCGTCGCTCTTCGCGCACGGCGTCGGGTACCGCGTCGGGCAAGTCGTTGGCCACAGCACCCGCCACGGGCGAGTAGGCAAAACAACCCGCGCGGTCGATACGCGCTTCGCGCAGGAATTCGAGCAGGTGATCGAACTCGGCTTCGGTCTCGCCCGGAAAGCCGGCAATGAAAGTGCTGCGCACCACGATCTCCGGGCACAGCTCGCGCCAGCGCGCGATGCGCTCCAGATTCTTTTCGCCACTGGCCGGCCGCTTCATGCGGCGCAGCACATCGGGATGGCTGTGCTGCAGCGGCACATCCAGGTACGGCAGACACAAACCTTCGGCCATGAGCGGAATGATCTCGTCCACGTGCGGGTATGGGTACACGTAATGCAAACGCACCCACGCGCCATAGCCCTTGGCCAGTTCACCCAGCGAGCGAACCAGATCCAGCATGCGGGTCTTGACCGGCTTGCCATCCCAGAAGCCGGTGCGGTACTTCACATCCACACCGTAGGCGGAGGTGTCCTGGCTGACCACGAGCAGCTCCTTGACGCCGGCTTCGAACAACTTGCGCGCTTCGGTCAGCACATCACCGATCGGTCGGCTGACCAGGTCGCCACGCATCGACGGAATGATGCAGAAGGTGCAGCGGTGGTTGCAACCCTCGCTGATTTTCAGATAAGCATAGTGACGGGGCGTGAGCTTGATGCCTTGCGGCGGCACAAGGTCCACGAACGGATCGTGCGGCTTGGGCAGGTGCAGGTGCACCGCGGTCATCACCTCGTGCGTGGCGTGTGGACCGGTCACGGCAAGCACACTGGGGTGCATCTGGCGCACCAGGTTGCCGCCGCCCTCGCCTTCGCGCGCACCCAGACAACCCGTGACGATGACCTTGCCGTTCTCGGCCAGGGCTTCGCCGATGGTGTCCAGGCTTTCGCGCACGGCATCGTCGATGAAGCCGCAGGTGTTGACGATCACCAGATCGGCACCGGCGAAGGTCTTGGAGGTTTGGTAGCCCTCAGCGCTGAGCTGCGTGAGGATGAGTTCGGAGTCGGTCAGCGCCTTGGGGCAACCCAGGCTGACAAATCCGACTTTGGGGGCCGCGTTGGCGACCGGGGCAAGCGTTTCAGACATCCCCCGATTGTCTCAGACCTGCTGCAAGGCCGCAGATCCCGGATTCAGCGCTTGAGCCCCAGCGCAGCGAGCATCTGCTCGCTGTTTTTCTGCATCTGCTCCTGCATCTGCGTGAACGCACTGCGCGATTGCTCCAGGTAGGTCCCCATCATCCCCTGCATCATGGGCGACTGCACGTTCATGAACTGCTTCCAGGCTTCAGGATTCGCGCCGCTGGACTGCTCGGTCATCTTGTGCTGCAGGTCCATGAAGATCTGCACGTTCTTCTCAAGATAGGCCCCCATGAAGTCCTGCATGGCGTGGCCATAAAAGCGAATGATGTTGGCCAGCACCTGCTCCGTGAAGATGGGCACACCGGCGGTCTCTTCTTCCAGAATGATCTGCAACAGGATGCTGCGCGTGAGGTCGTCGTTGGTCTTGGCATCGCGCACCACGAAGCGCTCGTTGTCCATCACCAGCGTCTTGACCTCGGCGAGCGTGATGTACGACGAAGTGTCGGTGTCGTACAGACGCCGGTTCGGGTACTTCTTGATGACGCGCACCGCGGGCTGACTGCCACTCTCGGCCTTGTTTTTTTGCACTGATGGATCTTTCGGCGAAGGAGAAAACGAAACCCCGACGAAGGCCGGGATTTCATGAAGCATTCTAGAAACGCTTGAACCACCCCGCAGCATGGGTTTTCCCTGTGCATGCTAACGATCTGACGACATTTGACGAGGCTGTTTAAAAACGGCCACAAAAAAGCCCGACTCAGGGTCGGGCTTGATTGCGGGATGCTTGGCATCCGGAGAAAGTTTGGTAGGCGCGATTGGACTCGAACCAACGACCCCCACCATGTCAAGGTGGTGCTCTAACCAGCTGAGCTACGCGCCTACAAACGATTCGAAGCTGCGAAGTATAGCAGCACTGCGAGACCGTTTTTCAGCGCCGACGAACTTCACGCACACCGGAGACGTCGCCCACCACCGCCATGGCCCTGGCGACCTGCCTCGCGTCGGCCACTTCGATGGTGAAGGTCATCCAGGCCACGCCTTTCACCGACTGTGTTTGCACCCCGATCACATTCATTTTTTCTCGCGCGAACACATCGGAGATATCGCGCAGCAGACCCTGGCGGTCTTGCGCCTCGATACCCACATCCACCGGATACACGGCAGCCTGGCCATCGCGCCCTGCCCCACCCTGACCACTCCACTGCACGTCGATCACGCGATCCGGGCTCTTGCGTTGGAGATGCGCGAAGTCGGTGCAATCCGCACGGTGGATGCTCACGCCCTTGCCGCGCGTCACGAAACCACCGATCTCGTCGGGTGGCGCCGGCTTGCAGCACTTGGCCAGCTGCGTCATGAGTGAATCGACGCCCACCACCAGCACGCCACCGGCCGAAGCGTCGGCATTCTTGCGCGGCTTCTTGAGCCAACCGGGCATCTCGTCCGGTGCAGCGACCTCGGGCGGGCGCAGGTGCGATTCGATCGCGCGCAGCGACAACTCGTCCTTGCCAACCTGCTCGAACAGCGCCTGTGCGGAGGTCATGCCCATGGCGACCGCGAGGTCGTCAAATTTCAGCGCGGTCTTGCCTTCACGCTGCAGCAGTTTCTCCACAGCCTCGCGCCCACGCGCCATGGTCTCTTCCATGGCTTGCGCGTTGAACCAAGCCCGGACCTTGCTCTTGGCGCGGTGACTGACCAGGTAGCCCAACTCGCCATTGAGCCAGTCGCGGGATGGTCCACCTTCCTTGGCGGCCGTGATCTCCACGGTCTGACCGTTCTGCAGCGGCGTGTTGAGCGTGACCATGGCGCCGTCCACCCGTGCACCACGGCACCGATGACCCAGGCTGGTGTGGACGGTGTAGGCAAAATCCACCGCCGTGGCGCCTTGCGGCAGTTCAACAATCGCAGCGTCCGGCGTGAGCACATAAATGCGGTCATCAAACAGGCCTTGTGCGGCCCCGCTGAGGTCGCGCTCCCAGGCCAGCAGCTGTCGCAAAACGGCAATCTTCGCGTCGTAGTCGGAACTGGCCGACACACCGGCATAGCCTTTGGCCCCCGCCTCCTTGTAAGCCCAGTGTGCGGCCACGCCGTGCTCGGCGTGGTCGTGCATGGCCTGGGTGCGAATCTGGATTTCAAACGCCCTGCCTTGGTCGTCGCGCACCACCGTGTGCAGTGACTGGTAGCCGTTGGGCTTGGGCTTGGCGATGTAGTCATCGAACTCGTCGGTCACCGGCACGAACTGCGCGTGCACATGGGCCAACACGGCATAGCAGTCGTTCACCTGCGGGACGATGACGCGCAACGCACGGATGTCGAACACCTGATCGAAATCCAGTGACTTGCCGCGCATCTTTTTGACGATGCTGTAGATGTGCTTGGGCCGCCCTTGCACGGAGGCCGGCACGCCTTGCCGCTGCAGATCGGCCTCCAGCTGCTGACGCACCTGCTCCACATGGGCCTCGCGCTCGGCGCGCTTCTCGTCCAGCAGACGTGCGACGTCCTTGTATGTTTGCGGCTCCAGGAAACGGAACGCAAGGTCTTCCATCTCCCACTTGATCTGCCAGATGCCCAGGCGGTTGGCCAACGGCGCGAACACATGGAGCGACTCGCTGGCCAACGCGTGTCCGGGATCACCCTTGCTGGCGGCAAAGTAACGCAGGGTCTGCAAGCGCGAGGCCAGGCGCAGCATGACCACTCGCAAGTCCCGAGAAAACGCCAGCAGCATCTTGCGCACGTTTTCGGTCTGGCTGGCAGCCAGCTCAGACACCGGGCCCTTGTTGGTGGACGCCGCCGGGTCCAGCGCCGCCAGCCTTTCCTCTTCTTTTTTGGCCTGCACTTCAGCGGTCTTGATGCGCGCCTGTCGCTGCAGTTGCACCAGCTTGGTGGTCTCCAGCGCGAGCGCTGCAAAGTTCTCGCCGAAGGCCTTGGTGATCACCTCCTGGGGCCGATTCAGGTGTTGGCAGGCATAGACCAGATAGGCCGCGGCCTGCATGGCCTCGGAGCCGCCGATATCGGCCAGAACGTCGGCCACTGCATTGGCGTGTGCCAGGATGTTCTCGCCCGTGTCGAGCTCCTCATGGGCCAGCAGCGGCTCTGCAAAGGCGCGCGCGCGCACCAGCGCCTGCGCCTGGTGCGGCAGGCTGTCTGCTGTGGCCGCGACGATGGCCGAGGACACCTGGACTGCGTCGGCCGTACCCGGAGGTGATGAACGTTTCATGCCGATCGCGAGCTCAGTCCGACCGCAGGAAATCCCGCACCGCCGCCACCTGGTCGTCGGCCACCAGCGTGGGCGCGTGCCCCACACCTTCAAACGAGACCAACCGCGCTTTCGGGCCGCGTTGCGTCATCTGCAAGGCCGTCTCGGGGGTGAGCAGATCGGATTGCGCACCACGCACCAGCAAGGTGGGTGTCTGGATGGCGTCGTAGAGACCCCAGAGCGCGGCCTCGCCCGCCTGCACCATCTGACGCGCGGCCTGCTCGTCGGCCGCAGCGGTCATGGCCTTGAAAGGTGCACCGATCGCGGGGTCGTAATGCAACCACCAACGGCCTTCACGTTCGCGCAACAGAGGCAGCGAAAGCGCGCGCCACTGCTCGGGCGTGTGCGGACCAAAACCGGCGGAAATGGACGCCAGGTACGCCACCGCGGCCGTCGCGCTGTCGAACGAGGGGTTCAGACCGATGTAGGAGCCGATGCGCTGCAGCGCCTCCCATTGGATCACCGGCCCCACATCGTTGAGCACGAGCCGGCGCAGTGCGGTCTGTGGGTGTGCGGCCAACGCCATGCCGATGAGCCCCCCCATGCTGGTGCCGACCCAGTCGATCGGAACACCGGGCGACTGTGCGCGCAGGTGCGCCAGCACCGCGGCCAGATCGGCAGCGTAGGTCGCGATCTGGTACTGCATGGGGTCGGCCAGCCAGTCGCTGTGACCGCGCCCCGCCACGTCCACCGCAACCACACGCGCGTGTTGGCGCAGGCTTTGCGCGAGGGTCTCAAAGTCCATGCCCTGACGCGACAGGCCGTGCACACACACCACCACACGGTGTTGACCGGCAGTCTGGCAGGACCATTCCCAGTAAGCCAGCCGACGCGGCAAGCCGGTCGTCGCGGTCGCGCCGCCCACGGTGAGGAAGTGGAGTTGAGGAGCTTGCATGGTGCGCAGTGTTAGAGGTGCGGAAAGTGTCCGTGATAATGACCCGCACACCGTTCAATCAATCGTAATGGAAGTGGAGATTTCACATGCTTGCCAACAAAACCGCCCTTGTCACCGGCTCCACCAGCGGCATCGGCCTGGGCATCGCCAAGGCCCTGGCGCGCCAGGGCGCGAACATCGTGCTCAACGGATTTGGTGATGCCGAAGGCCCCCAGGCCGAGATCGCCGCGCTGGGTGTGAAGGTGGCCTACCACGGCGCCGACATGAGCAAGCCCGCCGAGATCGAAGCCATGATGGCGTTTGCCGCCAAGACCTTCGGACAGGTCGACATCCTGGTGAACAACGCCGGCATCCAGCACGTGGCGCGCATTGAAGACTTTCCGGTCGAGCGGTGGGACGCCATCATCGCCATCAACCTCACCAGCGCCTTCCACGCCAGCCGGCTCGCGCTGCCCGCGATGCAGAAGGCCAACTGGGGCCGCATCATCAACGTGGCTTCGGTGCACGGCCTGGTCGGCTCGGCCGAGAAGTCGGCCTACGTGGCGGCCAAACACGGCATCGTGGGCCTGACCAAGGTGACAGCGCTGGAGAACGCCACCACCGGTGTGACCTGCAACGCCATCTGCCCCGGCTGGGTGCTCACGCCCCTGGTGCAGAAACAGGTGGACGCCAAAGCCGCTGCGCTGGGGATCTCCAACGAAGACGCCAAGAAACAGCTGCTGGGGGAGAAAGAGCCGTCGATGCAGTTCACCACGCCCGACGAGCTGGGCCAACTGGCGGTGTTCTTCTGCTCTTCGGCGGCCAACAACGTGCGCGGTGTCGCATGGAACATGGACGGCGGCTGGGCGGCGCAGTAGTCAGCTCTTTCGCGCTTCGCGCGCCCTCCCCGGTGGGTGGCGCACGAGGCCCGGCGTCGTGGGGCTGGGTTGCGCCAGGCGAGACGGTTCTTCACTTCAACTGAACCGACCCGGACACCGAGACGTTGACGGTGGACTTGCCCGGCTCCACCGGCACCGCCGCGTCCGACATGGCGGCCTTGGCTTCCATGGCCATGGCGCGCGGCTGGAAAGGACGGCCCTCCTGATCGGCCGAACTCACCGAAACCTCGCGCAAGCTGTAGCCGGCAAAGCCAAAGCCCTTGGCCACTTCGCCGGCCTTGACCTTGAAGCGCTCGATGGCCATGGCCTGCACATCGGACTCCAGCTTCTGGCGCGCTTCGCGCGACAGTGAGAAACCCATGTTGCTCATGGTCAGCGTCTGGATCTTGCCCGCGGTGGTGCTGATCCGGGCGAAATCGCGCCCTTCGAGAACCAGCTCGGTGCTGCCTTGCCAGCCGCTGATCTTGCCCTTGTCCGAATAACGCGGATACAGGCTGAACTGGCCCGTGCGCACCTCGAGTTGCTGGGGCTGGGCACTGGCACGTGCCACGGCCAGCGCGGCTTCAAGGGCGGTCTTGAGCTGGTTTTGCACCGTGACCGCATCAGGCCCTTCGCGGGTGGTGCTCAAACTCATGCTCAACCAGTCTTGCGGAGCTTCGAGAAAGCCACTCGCCGACAGATTCACAACATTGAGGGGGGGTGGCTGCACGCTCTGGGCCTGGGCCAGGGTGCCGATGGCGAGGAGAGAAGAGAGAAGGAGGGTGCGCAATCTGGACGGGTGAACGGTGCGGTGTGCTGACAAGGTCATGGTTTGAATTTGTTTTCGTGATGTGACTGACCGCGAAGTTGTTCGCGCAGTCGCTGACGCTCTTCAACGGACAAGCGGTAAGGCTTGGCGTTGTCTTCCATGTCGTCAAAGGGTTGCCTGAGCACTTCGCGCAAGCGCATGCCGCCACCCCGAGGCTCGCTCTCATCCACCGAGATGGGCATGACCATCACCGAACCGTTGGACGGCAGCGGCTGGGTTCGCCGATCACCCGGGCCGGCGTGTGCCGAGCCGAGCGTCAACAGGATCAAGCCCACAGGCAAATACGTTTTCATGGTCGCTCGAGTATCAACAATTCGTTCATTGTGGGATGTGCGTGCGATGAAGGGATCGCCGTCGCGGGCAACATCTGTAACAGCATGTCAGAAAAATAAAAATCCAGTGCTGACAAGCACTTGGCGCTGCCACAATCGCGTTTGTTACATATTCAGGAAGTTGCCTACATGCCACAAAACAACGCTCGCCCCAACAAGATCCTGGTGGTCGATGACGATGTCCGCATTCGGGACCTGCTGCGCCGCTACCTCATGCAGGAAGGATTTGAAGTGATGTTGGCCGAAGATGGCAAATCACTCAACCGGGTTCTGCAGCGCGATTCGGTGGATTTGATCGTGCTTGACCTGATGATGCCGGGCGAAGACGGCCTGTCCATCTGCCGCCGCCTGCGCGCCAATGGAGACCGAACGCCGATCATCATGCTCACCGCCAAAAGCGAAGACGTCGACCGCATCGTGGGCCTGGAAGTCGGTGCTGACGATTACTTGGGCAAACCGTTCAATCCGCGCGAATTGCTGGCCCGCATCCACGCGGTGCTGCGCCGCCGCCCGCCCACCGAGGTGCCCGGCGCGCCGTCGCAAGACCAGGAGGTGGTGAATTTCGGCCCGTTTGAGTTCGACCTGAGCTTGCGCACGCTGCGCAAGGAAGGCGCCGACCTGCCTCTCACCACCGGCGAGTTCGCCATGCTCAAGGCCCTGGTACGCCATCCCCGTCAGCCGCTGTCGCGCGAGAAACTGGCGCAGCTGGCGCGGGGGCGTGAGTTCGAACCGTTCGATCGCAGCCTGGACGTGCAGGTTTCGCGCCTGCGCAAGCTGATCGAAGAAGATGCCGCTTCACCCCGCTACCTGCAGACCGTGTGGGGCGTGGGCTATGTGTTCGTGCCAGACGGCAACGCCTGATGTCGGAAGAATCGCGGCTTCCCTTCGAAACCCAGCCCACGTCGCTGGAGACCGCACCGGCCCCGCTGGAGCTGAGGCCCAACCGGGGCTTCAGTCTGTTCTGGCGAACCTTTTTCTTCCTGGCGCTTCTGCTGGTGGGCTGCATCGTGGCGTGGCTGCAAACCTTTCGAGCGCTCGAGTACGAACCGCGGGCGCTTCAAAGCGCCAACCAGCTCGCCTCGCTGGTCAACCTGAGCCGGGCGGCTCTGGTTCATTCGGATTCGATCGCCCGGGTCTCACTGATCAAGACCCTGGCCGACGAAGAGGGCCTGCGGATTGCACCGCGGGAGCCCAACGACACCTACCGCCTCTACAACACCGACGTGCTCAGCCGCAACGTGGCCGAGCGCCTGAGTGGGCGCCTGGGGCCCGACACCCTGGTGGCACGCGAGGTGAATGGCACGCCAGGCCTGTGGATCGGCTTCACCATCGACGGCGACCCCTATTGGTTGCTCACCGACCCTTCTCGCATTGGTCCGGTGGCCGGCACCACCTGGTTGATCTGGCTGGGCACAGCCGCCCTGCTTTCGCTCACCGGGGCTGCGCTGATTGCCCGCCTGATCAACCGCCCGCTGAAAAAACTCTCGTTCGCCGCCAGCCGCGTGCGCGAAGGCGACTTCAATGCCAGCCAGCTCAATGAGACCGTGGCGACCAGCGAGATCCGCGAAGTCAACATCGGCTTCAACCGCATGGCGCAGCGGCTGTCCAAGATCGAGCAGGACCGTGCGCTGATGCTGGCCGGTATCTCGCACGACCTGCGCACGCCGCTGTCGCGCCTGAGACTGGAAACCGAGATGAGCGTGGCCGACCCACAGGCGCGCGAACACATGGCCGCCGACATCGAGCAGGTCAATTCGATCATCGACAAGTTCCTCGACTACGCGCGGCCCGACCACATCACACCCGAACGGGTGAGCTTGAACCAGGTGGTGGACGCGGCGGTGTTTGCGCTGGGCGACGACGAACGCAACGTGTTCACCACCAGCATCCCGCCCGATACCGTGGTGATGGGCGACGCGGTGGAATTGCAGCGCGTGTTCGCCAACCTGCTGGAGAACGCCTGCCGGTACGGACGCGATCCCGCCACGGGCGTGGCGCGGGTGGAGATCGCCGCCAAGCCCAAGGACGACTGGGTGTTGATCAAACTGCGCGACCACGGTCAGGGCGTGGACCCCGAGATCCTGGAGCAGCTGACCCAGCCGTTTTTTCGGGGGGATGTCTCCCGGACATCGGCCACCGGCACGGGTTTGGGACTGGCCATCGTTGACCGCGCGGTTGCCCGCATGGGTGGCCGCTTTGCGCTGGCCAACAGCAGCACGGGCGGCTTGTCGGCCCACCTGAAGCTGCAACGCGCTCCCGGCTGACGCCGGGGTTCAGGCCGGCTTGAACAGCAAGGCCGCCGCGCGCGCTTCGATCGACAGGCCCTGCCCGACCGGCCCGATTTTCTCGGCGGTCTTGGCTTTCACATTCACCTGACCCACCGCGACACCCAGCGTGCGGGCGATGCCCTCCACCATGGCCGGGATGTGTGGTGCGAGTTTGGGGGCTTGCGCGATCACGGTGCTGTCGACGTTGCCGATCTCGAAACCCGCCTCGCGCACCCGCCGGGCCGCCTCCTGGAGCAGCACGCTCGAATCGGCGCCCTTGAAGCGCTGGTCGGTGTCGGGGAAATGGCGCCCGATGTCACCCAGCGCGGCGGCACCGAGCAAGGCGTCGGTGATGGCGTGCAACAGCACGTCGGCATCGGAATGACCCAGCAGGCCTTGGGTGTGCGGAATGTGCACACCACCGATGATGAGTTGGCGGCCCGGCACGAGCGCGTGCACGTCCCAGCCCTCGCCGATGCGAAACATGGGGGCGGTGTTCATGCGCGGCTCCTGAAAATGGCTTCGGCCAGCGCGAAGTCATCGGGGTAGGTGATCTTGAAATTGCGCGCACTGCCTTGCACGAGCAGCGGGCGGTGACCGGCCATTTCCATGGCGCTGGCCTCGTCGGTGACACCGGCAAAGCGCTCTGGCACCGTCGCTTTCAGTGCGGCGTGCAATGCGCCGAGACGAAACATCTGCGGCGTCTGCGCCAGCCACTTGCCCGCGCGGTCCACCGTGGCGCTCACACGGCCATCGGTCTCGGCCTTGAGCGTGTCGGGCAAAGGGATGGCCAGCAGGCCGCCCACGGCGTCGTGTTGGCAGGCGTCGATCAGCGCATCGACCATGGGCGCGGTCACCAGGCAGCGCGCAGCGTCGTGCACCAGCACCCAGTCGGCCGGATCGGTCCCCTCGTCCAGCAAGGCCTGCAAGCCGTTGAAGACGCTTTCAGCGCGGGTGCTGCCGCCGCAGCGCAGCGCCGCGACCCCGGGATAGCCGGTGTTCCAGAAATCGTCACCGGGCGCCGCGACCACCACCAGGCGGTCCAGCCGCGTCACCGCGCGCAGGGCCACCAGGGTGTGCAACACCATGGGCAGGCCGAGGATGGGTTGGTACTGCTTGGGGACTTCGGTGCCGGCACGCGAGCCGGTGCCGGCGCAGGGCAACAAGGCGTGGCAACGGATGCCGGCCTCTGGAGTGGTGTGGGGGGTCAATTCGTGGGCGGCATCGGGCATGGGTGGCTGCATTCTAAAATCAGGGCTCACACACCCCCTGTTCGCTCGGACCGGGGGTGTTCGTCATGGAAACACCGCCCGTCATGGACCTCCCCAAACTCACCCCCGGCAAACGCTTCACCCTGCCCCACCCTGGCGGCTCGGCCGACGCGCTGCTGCTGGCCAAACTCGCGGCGCGCGACAAGGCCGCGGGCCGACTCACGGCCATCATCACGTCGGACGCCAACGACGCGCAGCGCCTCATCGACGAGATGGCGTTCTTCGCGCCGGAGCTGCGCTGCGCGTTGTTTCCCGACTGGGAAACCCTGCCCTACGACACCTTCTCGCCGCACCAGGACCTGATCAGCGAACGCCTGGCCACCCTTTGGAGAATCTCGCAGCGCGACAAGGACACCGGCGCCGACGTTGTGCTGGTGCCCGCCACCACCGCGCTGTACCGCGTGGCGCCACCGGCGTTCCTGGCCGGCTACACCTTCCAGTTCAAGGTCAAACAAAAGCTCGATGAAGCGCGCCTGAAGAGCCAGCTCACGCTCGCGGGCTACCAGCACGTGACGCAGGTGGTGAGCCCGGGCGAATACGCGGTGCGCGGCGGCCTGATCGACCTCTTCCCCATGGGCAGCCTCGTGCCCTACCGCGTGGACCTGTTCGACGACGAGATCGACAGCATCCGCACCTTCGACCCCGACAGCCAGCGCAGCTTGTACCCGGTGCCCGAAGTTCGGCTGCTGCCCGGGCGTGAGTTCCCCATGGACGACGGCGCCCGCGCGAAATTTCGCAGCCGCTGGCGCGAGCTGCTCGACGGCGACCCGACCAAGAGCCGCATCTACAAGGACATGGGCAACGGCGTGGCCACCGCCGGCATCGAGTACTACCTGCCGCTGTTCTTCGACGACACCGCCACGGTGTTCGACTACCTCGGCGCGGACGCCACGGTGGTGCTGCACGGTGACCTGGAGCCGGCCTTCCAGCGCTTCTGGCAAGACACGAAGGACCGCTACCGCCTGGTGCACGGCGATCCGGAGCGCCCGGTGCTGCCGCCCGACTCGCTGTTCCTGAGCACTGAACAGTTTTATGCGCGCGCCAACGAGCACGCGCAGCTCTCGGTGCGCCCGGCCAACGCGGACCGGGCCGAGCAGGAGCACAGCGCCTTCGCCCAAAAGCTGGGCGACCTCTCCGTGGTGCGCGGCGCCGAAGACCCGCTCTCGCGCCTGCAGGGCCACATCCGCAACACCGCGCAGCGCGTGCTGCTGCTGGCCGAGAGCGACGGGCGTCGCGAGAGCCTGCTCGACTTTTTGCGTGCGAGCGGCGTGAATCCGCCGGCTTTCGACTCCCTGCTGGAATTCCAGACCAGCAGCGAAAAGCTGGGCATCGCCACCGCTGCGCTCTCGACCGGTTTTTCCTGGCTCGAAGACGGCATCGACTTCGTCACTGAGACCGAGCTGTTTGCCGCCAGCCCCACCACGCGCCGGCGCAAAAAGCAGGAACAGGTCAGCGATGTCGATGCGCTGATCAAGGACCTCTCCGAGCTCAACCTGGGCGACCCGGTGGTGCACATTGCGCACGGCATCGGCCGCTACCGCGGCCTGGTCAACCTGGACATGGGCGAGAAGAACGCCGACGGCACGCCCGCGCTGATGGAGTTCCTGCACCTGGAGTACGCCGACAAGGCCGTGCTCTACGTGCCGGTGAGCCAGTTGCAGCTGATCGGCCGCTACACCGGCGTGGGTGCCGACGAGGCGCCCTTGCACCGCCTGGGCAGCGGCCAGTGGGAAAAGGCCAAGCGCAAGGCCGCCGAGCAGGTGCGCGATGCCGCGGCCGAGCTGCTCAACATCTACGCCCGGCGCGCTGCGCGCCAGGGCCACGCCTTCCGCTACTCGGCGCAGGACTACGAGGTGTTCGCGAACGACTTCGGCTTCGAGGAAACCGCCGACCAGCGCGCCGCCATCCATGCGGTGATTCAGGACATGATCAGCCCTCGCCCCATGGACCGGCTGGTGTGCGGCGACGTGGGTTTCGGCAAGACCGAGGTGGCCCTGCGCGCCGCCTTCGTGGCCGTGACCGGCGGGCGCCAGGTGGCCCTGCTGGCACCCACCACGCTCTTGGCAGAACAGCACTACCAGACGCTGGTGGACCGCTTCGCCAAGTGGCCGGTGAAGATCGCCGAGATGAGCCGCTTCCGCTCGGCGAAAGAAATCACCGCCGCTGCCAAGGGCCTGGCCGACGGCTCGGTGGACATCGTGGTCGGCACGCACAAGCTGCTGAGCGAGAGCGTGAAGTTCAAGGACCTCGGCCTGCTCATCATCGACGAGGAGCACCGCTTCGGCGTTCGCCACAAGGAACAGATGAAGGCGCTGCGCGCCGAGGTGGATGTGCTCACGCTGACCGCCACCCCGATCCCGCGCACGCTGGGCATGGCGCTCGAAGGCCTGCGCGATCTCAGCGTGATCGCCACCGCGCCGCAGCGCCGCCTGGCCATCAAGACCTTCGTGCGCAACGAAGGCAGTGGCGTGATCCGCGAAGCCGTGCTGCGCGAGCTCAAACGCGGCGGGCAGGTGTACTTTCTGCACAACGAGGTCGACACGATCGAGAACCGCCGGCAGAAGCTCGAAGAGATCCTGCCCGAGGCACGCATTGCCATCGCCCACGGCCAGATGCCCGAGCGCGAGCTCGAGCGCGTGATGCGGGACTTCGTGGCCCAGCGCTTCAACGTGCTGCTGTGCTCCACCATCATCGAGACCGGCATCGACGTGCCCACCGCCAACACCATCGTGATGGCGCGCGCCGACAAGTTCGGCCTGGCGCAGCTGCACCAGCTGCGCGGGCGCGTGGGCCGCAGCCACCACCAGGCCTACGCCTACCTCATGGTCCCGGACATCGAAGGCCTCACCAAACAGGCCGCGCAGCGGCTGGACGCCATTCAACAGATGGAGGAGCTCGGCAGCGGCTTTTACCTCGCCATGCACGACCTGGAGATCCGCGGTGCGGGCGAGGTGCTGGGCGAGAACCAGAGCGGCAACATGCTGGAGGTGGGCTTTCAACTCTACAACGAGATGCTGAGCGAAGCCGTGCGCTCGCTCAAAGCCGGGCGTGAACCCGACCTGCTCTCACCGCTCTCGGTCACGACCGACATCAACCTGCACGCCCCCGCCCTGCTGCCCAGCGACTATTGCGGCGACGTGCACCTGCGCCTGTCGTTCTACAAGAAGCTGGCCACCGCGCAGACCACCGACCAGGTGGACAGCCTGCTCGAAGAGATCGTGGACCGCTTCGGCAAACTGCCGCCGCAGGCCCAGACGCTGGTGGACGTGCACCGCCTGCGCGTGCTCAGCGCGCCGTATGGCGTGGTCAAGGTGGACGCGGCACCCGGTGTGATCCAGATCACCTTCCGCCCCAACCCGCCGTTCGACTCGATGCGCATCATCGAGCTGATCCAGAAGAACCGCCACATCAAGCTGGCCGGCAACGAGAAGCTTCGCATCGAGCGCGCCCTGCCCGAGGTGAAAGACCGCGTGCAGCTGGTGCGCGACGTGCTCCGATCGCTCGGCCAACCGACAAAACAACCCGCCACTGTTTGATCCCCATCTCATGATCACCCCCACCGAATTCGCCCCCGGCCTCACCGTCCAAGGCTTCACGCCTCCGCTCCAGCTCACCGACTTCAAGCTGATCGCCTTCGACATGGACTCCACGCTCATCAGCATCGAGTGCGTGGACGAGATCGCCGACGCGGTGGGCAAGAAGGCCGAGGTGGCCGCGATCACCGAAGCCGCGATGCGGGGCGAGATCGCCGACTACAAGGACAGCCTGCGCCAGCGCGTGGCCCTGTTGCGCGGCGTGACCATCGCCGACATGGAGCAGGTCTACACCGAGCGCCTGCGCATCAATCCCGGTGCGGCCGAACTCATCGCCGCCTGCAAGGCCGCTGGCCTCAAGGTGCTGCTGGTCTCGGGTGGGTTCACCTTCTTCAGCGAGCGCGTGCGGGAACGCCTGGGCATCGACTTCACGCGCGCCAACGTGCTCGAAGTGGAGAGCGGCCCCCACTGCGGCCAACTCACCGGCCGCATGGTCGACCAACCCTGGGGCGACATCTGCGACGGCGCCGAAAAGCGCCGCACCCTGCTCGAAGTGGCGTCGCTGCTGGGCATCGAGCCGTCCCAGTGCATCGCCATGGGTGACGGCGCCAACGACCTGCCCATGATGGGCGTGGCCGGTCTCTCGGTGGCCTACCACGCCAAGCCCGCGGTGCGGGCACAGGCCATGGTGGCCATCAACGAAGGCGGCCTGGACCGCCTGCTCGACGTCCTTCGCTGAGCCGGAACCACCCGGCCAGCCTCAATGACCGGGGCGCTGACGGTCGTGGCGTTGGCGTGCGATCGACCGGCTGGCGTGGTCTTGAGCGCGTTCCACCCGCGCGGCTTCGCGGTAGGTGACCTGACCATCGGCTTCGGTGCGCCGCTCCAGCCGCCCGATCTTGCGTTGCTGGTGCTCCAGCCGGGCCTGCTCGCGCGCGGTGAGCTGACCAGACGTCGCGCCCTGCGTGATGCGGTCCGACTGCAGATCCTGGCGCTGGTCCACATGCGCCGCCTGGCGCTCGGCCAAACCGTCGGGCAGGGGTGTGGCTGCGTGACTGGAGAAGGCCACGAGGCCACACGCCAAGGCAGCCGAAGCGAACAGGGATTTCTGGAGGTGGGTCATGACGGGTTCCTTGTGGATGAAACTGCACGCACCGACGTGGTCCATGCCCCCCTTGAACCAGCGTCCACCTGCCCCGCTTACGCGGGCCTGTGGTGACCCCACACAATGACGGGGTGATGTGGGCGGTCGCGTAAGAAACCCGCGCGAGCCGGGTTCAAGGAAAAAATCGCCTTCGCACGACACCCTGCCCGACGTTTCACACATGCCTTCACTCCTTCGCCCCGCTTGGCTTCGCTGGACACTGGCCGTGCTGCTGGCGTGCTCGACGCAGCTGGCCGTGGCCGACCTGACCGTGCCGGGCGCAGCCGAATGGGCGCGCATGACGCCCCAGCAGCAGGCCGAGCGGCGCGAGGCACTGCAACGGCAGTTGCAGCAGGCCAGTCCACCAGAGCGCCAACGCTTTCGGGAGACGTTGCGCGAGCGCCTCGAATCGCTCACACCCGATCAACGGCAGGGGCTGATCAACAACGCCCGCGAACGCTGGCGAGCCATGACGCCCGAGGAGCGGCGCGAGATCACCGAGGAGCGCCGGCGGCGGGTCGAAGGCATGTCTCCCCGGGAGCGCCGCGCCTTGTTGCGCGAACGCCGCGCGCTGCTGGACCGCATGACGCCGCCGGAACGCCGTGCGCTGCGCGAAAAACTCCAGGCCGACTGAGCGACCATGCCACCACCCCGATACGGCACCACCTGGGCAGGCGCGTTGGGCGCCGCCGCTCGCTGGGTCGGCGGCACCAGGACGCCGGCCAGCGACCCACTGGACGACTGGGCCTTGTGGCGAGCGGCCTGCAAGGGCAACCCCGACAGCGCCACGCTGCTGGTGCGCAGGCTCACGCCCCAGGCGCACGGCCTGGCGATGCAACTGGTGGGACGCCGGGAGGACGCGGAAGATCTCGTGCAGGAATCGTTTCTCCGCTTGTGGGGCAGTCAGCCCAGCGACACCCGCGGGGCCGGTCTCGCCACCTACTTCAACACCATCGTTATCAACCGCTGCAAGAGCTGGCTGGCCAGGCACCACGAGTTGAGCACCGAGCACGAGCAGTTGATCGAACTCGCCGATGCGGTGCAGGTGGCACAGCGTGCGCACGACAGCGACGGCGCTTCGCTGCAGCCCCACCAACTTCAATCGGCCATGGCGCGACTGCTGCCACGCCAGCGCATGGCGCTGGCCATGTGGGCCTATGCGGACGCCGATGTGGCCACGATCGCCCGCTCGCTGCAGATCGACAGCAATGCGGCGCACCAGCTGCTTCACCGCGCCAAGGTGGCACTGCGACAACAGCTTCAGGAGAACCTGCCATGAAAACGCCCGACGAGACCCCGGACACCGCCGCCGACCTTGCGCTGCGCACGGCCATGCGGCGATCGTTGGCCGATTCACCCGCACAAGGACTGGACGACCTGCAGGCGAAAGCCATGGCGCAGTGGCGCCAGCACGCTCAGGTGGACCCGGTGGTGGCCCTCGGCTCATCGGCCGGCTGGCACGCGCTGCCCCGGACCTGGGCGCTCGCTGCCCTGGCCTTGGCAGCGGCAGCGCTGCTGCTCCTGAACACCGCGCCGGATCCCGCGATGGACGAACTGATGCAGCCGGATGTGCTGTCCCTGATCAGCCTCGGCGAACTCTGAAGCGGCTCTCGCGCGAAGGTGCGTCAGCGCACAGACGGTCGCCAAATCTCCTTTTAGAGTCAACACATTGGCGCCGGGGCTTCATGCCCTGCACCATGCGGTGACCTTGCAAATGTGTTGGGCCACGCGACTCAACCACTCCAAGGAACACTCCATGAAAACACGCCAATTCTTCCCCATCGCCATGCTCGCCGTTGCCGCATCCGTCATGACCCTGGCGGGCTGCTCGTCCGGTCCCAAGCAGGCCAGCGCCGGCCAGTACATCGACGACACCGCCATCACCGGCAAGGTGAAGGCCGCCATCTTCAACGAGGCTTCGCTGAAGTCCGCTGAAATCAACGTCGAGACCTTCAAGGGCGCCGTTCAACTCAGCGGTTTTGTGAATTCTGCTGCCGACATCCAGCGCGCTGTGGCCGTGGCCCAAGGCGTGGCCGGTGTGAAGTCGGTCAAGAACGACATGCGCCTGAAGTAAGCCACCGGCTTGCCTCACACCTTCCATCACTTCAAGGACATCACCATGAAATCCATTCAAACCCGTTCGATCACCGTCGCCGCTTCCATCGCACTGCTGGTGGGCCTGACGGCTTGCAGCGGCATGTCACGCCAGGACCAGAACACGGCCGTCGGCGCCGGCGCTGGTGCCGTCGGTGGTGCGGTCCTGACCGGTGGCAGCACCATCGGCACGCTCGGTGGCGCAGCCATCGGCGGCCTGATCGGCAACCAGGTCGGCAAGTGATCGAGACCGGCTTCGGCCGGTCTTTTTTCTCCCGACAGCACCACGAAAGACGCTCATGATCACATCCGACAAATCCGTCCGAGACGAACTCTCAACCCTGGCACACACCGCCGAACGCGCCGCCAACACGGCCCGTGACGGCATCGGCCAAGGCTTGCACGACATGTCCAGCGGCCTGGAGCACGCTCGCTCGGAAACCGGCAATGCACTGCGCCAGCTCGCATCCGAATCGGATGCGCTGCTGCACCGCGGCCTGGACAAGGTGCGCGACGCCTCCGGTCAGCTGCGCGAGAAATCGCTGCACGCCAAGGACGCGGCCACCACCTACATCCAGCACGAGCCCATGAAGTCGGTGCTCCTGGCCGCTGCCGTGGGTGCCGGTCTGATGGCGCTGGTGGCGCTGTTCAGCCGCAACGGCCACAACGGCCGCTGAGCGCGGCCCCAGCACCATGCTGCACCCCGTGTTCCGCCTGGCGGCGTCACAACCGCAACTGCTGGCGGAGCACGCAGCTGGTTACGCCGGCTTGCTGGCCGAAGAAGTCACCAGCAGCGGTGCGCACATCAAACGGCGCATCGCACTGCAGATCGTCGGGCTGTTGAGCCTGATGGTGGCGGCCATCCTGTGCGGGGTGGCCGTTCTGTTGTGGGCGTCGCTGCCGGCAACCTCGCTGCAGCAACCCTGGCTGCTGTGGTTCACCCCATTGGTGCCCGCATTGGCCGGTGTGCTTGCCTTGCTGATCGCTGGCAGCCACAGCGCCCCACCCGCCTTTGCAACGCTTCGTGCGCAGTTCGCGCAGGACGCTGCCTTGCTCCGCCGGACCTCTGCGCCATGAATCCACCCGAATCGGCCCAACAGCGCCTGGAGCGCAGCCGCGCCCAGGTGGTGATGTGGCTTGAGCGAGATCAAACGCGTCGTGATGCGTTTGCGAACAGCGGCCTCGGCCAGCTCACCGCCTTGCCGTTGATCCGGCGGATCAGCGCGCATCCGCTGGCCAGCCTGGCACTCGGTGCCATCACCAAATGGTGGATGAGGCCACGTGAGAAACGCTCCTCAGGCACCGCCGTGTTGGCGCTGGGAACCGGTCTGGGTCTGCTCAGGCGCAGGCCCATGCTGACGCTGGCCACGCTGGTGACCGTCGGTGCGGTGACGTGGTGGACGCAGTTCCGCAAGCGCCCGACCGCTTCATCCCCCCACCATTTGAAATAAGGAAACCCATGCTTTACACCATCGCCGTCGTTCTGCTCGTCCTCTGGCTGCTCGGCCTGGTCACCTCCACCACGCTGGGCGGCTTCGTCCATGTGTTGCTGGTGATCGCTGTGGTCATGGTGCTGTTGCGCCTGATCAGCGGACGCAGGCCTTTCTGACCCGACCGCGGGCTCAGCCGCCCGCGCGTTTGACGGTGTGGCCCTGCGCCTGGAGCGCAGCCAGCACTTTGTCCACGTGATCGCCCTGGATCTCGATCACGCCGTCTTTGACGGTGCCCCCCGATCCACAAGCCGCCTTCAGCCGCTTGCCCAGCTCGGCCAGTTCAGGCCCTGCCAGCGCCACGCCCTTCACCAGCGTCACCGCCTTGCCGCCCCGGCCTTTGGTCTCGCGCGACACCCGCACCACCCCATCACCCGACGGCGCGGCCGCAGTCTGCTTGCAGACGCACTGCCCGACCGGCCGTCGACACGCCGGGCACATGCGGCCCGCTTCGGTGGAATACACCAGACCCCCGGTGGAAAGCTTGTTCTTCATGGGTCTGGATCGTAGCGCGACCCCACGGGGGCGCACGCGCCACCGGTACACTGGGCCGAACCCACCCAAGACCATGCCATTCCACGCCCTGGGCCTCGCGCCCGCCCTCGCCCAAGCCGCTGCCGAACTCGGCTTCACCACCCCCACGCCCATTCAGGCAGCGGCCGTGCCCGCCGTGTTTGGGGGGGGTGACGTGCTCGCCACCGCCCAGACCGGCTCGGGCAAGACCGCTGCCTACGTGCTGCCACTGCTGCAGCGCCTGATCGCCAGCCCCGGCCACACCCCACGCCGCGTGCGCGTGTTGGTGCTCGTGCCCACGCGCGAGCTGGCCGCGCAGGTCGGTGAAGTCGTGCGCAGCCTGGCGCAACACCTGCCCACGAAAACCAAGACCGCCGTGGTGTTCGGTGGCGTCTCCATCAACCCGCAAATGCTGGCGCTGCGCGGCGGTGCCGATGTGGTGGTGGCCACGCCCGGGCGGCTGCTCGATCTGGTGGAGCACAACGCCCTGAAACTCAACAGCGTGGACGTGCTGGTGCTCGACGAAGCCGACCGCCTGCTCGACCTCGGCTTTGCCGACGAACTGTCCCGCGTGCTCGCGTTGTTGCCCGAGGCTCGCCAAAACCTTTTTTTCTCGGCCACCTTCCCGAGCGCTGTGCAAGAGCTGGCCAACCGCTTGTTGCGCGAACCCCGACGCATCGACGTGCCCGGCATGCAAGTGGAAGAAGCGGTGGTCGTGCAGCAGGCCTACCTGGTGGACACCAACCGCCGCACGCAGCTGCTGCGCCAACTCATCAAGACACAAGGCTGGCAACGCGTGCTGGTGTTCGTGGCCACGCAATACCTGGCCGAGCGAGTGGCCGCCAAGTTGCACCAGGGTGACCTCTACGCCACCTCGTTCCACGGTGGCCTCAGCCAGGGCGCGCGCAAACAGGCGCTCGACGAATTCAAGGAAAAACGCTGGGACGTGGTGGTGACCACCGACCTGGCCGCGCGCGGCATCGACATCAGCCAGCTGCCGGTGGTGGTGAACTACGACCTGCCCCGCTCGGCCGTGGACTACGTGCACCGCATCGGCCGCACGGGGCGTGCTGGCGCCAGCGGCCTGGCCGTGAGCTTCGTGACACCAGCCTCCGAGGCGCATTGGCACCTCATTGAAAAACGCCAGGGCCTGAGCCTGCCACTGGAAGTCGTGCCCGGCCTGGAGCCCACGGAAGTGGTGCCGGTCGTCGAAGCGGGCGGCGGCGTGAAGGGAAAGCGCCCGAGCAAAAAAGACAAGCTGCGTGCCGCTGCGCTGCACGCCGGCGGCGACCCGCTCAAACCCTGACAAGCACCGCTTGGCGTTGGAGAGTCAGCGCCTGACAGCGCGCCGCAACGCGGCCGGGTTGGGAAAGTCGAAGCGCTTGAACGCGCGGGTGAGCGTGCTGGCGTTCTGGTAGCCCACAGCCTCCGCGATGTGCTGGAGCGGCTCGGCCGTCGTCTGCAACAGTTGGTGGGCGCGCTCAAGTCGGATCCGTTGAACGAAGTGGTAGGGCGGCGTCCCAATGGCCTCCACAAAACGCCGGGCCAGCGTGCGCGGTGTGAGGTGCAGGGCATCGGCGAGCTCGTCGATCGAAAACGCGCGCCCCACGTTCTGGTGAATCCACCGCTCAGCGCGCGTGACATCGGGGTGGGGCTGCGCCATCACACTGCTCACGGCGAAGTGCGCCTGCGTCTGTCGCTCGTCAGCGAGCATGAAAGACGCCGACCGTCGCGCGATTTCATCGCCAAACAGACGCCGCACGACACTGAGCGTCAGGTCGATCTGGGCCAGCGCAGCACCCGCCGTCAGGTACTTTCCCTCGTCCACCACGATCCGCTTCATGTCCAGCTTCACATCGGGGTAGAGACGCTGAAACTCCCGCGCCAGCCACCACGTTGTCGTGGCTGCACGGCCATTGAGCAGGCCCGCCGCGGCCATCACAAAGGTGCCCACGCATCCGGAAGCCATCAACCGCGTGGTGGGCACGATACCGACCAGCCAGTCTCGAACCGAGTGCACCTCCGGCTGGTTCAACCAGGCGGCCAGTTGTTCGGGTCGGCTCACGTTGCAGCCCGGCAGCAGAACCACGTCGGGTTGTCGCGCCCAAGCCTGCGGAGTCAGACCCGAGAGATGCAATCCAGAGCCCGTTCGTACGTGGGTTGCACGACCCGAACTGACCGGCTGGATCGAGAGCGTACCGCCCTGGGCAGACACCAGGTTGGCCGCTGCCCCCAGGGTGTCCAGCGTGATGCCCAGACTGGAATCCAGGACCCCCTCCATCACCACGACGGCGATGTGCGTCATCGTTGTTCTCGCTTATCAGATCGGCAGTGCATTGGCTCGACCCTCCCCTCATGAAATGTCGAATATTGTCCATTAATTGTCATTTTTGACTACTTTATTCGATATAAGGATCCATATCATTGACCGAATAGGAACCAAAGTGTTCCAACGGGATGGCAGGAGAGTGTCATGGGCTTCAAGTCCGCTGGGCGGGGGGAATGTGGTGTGCCGATCAATCCAGAGCGGCGCTTTCTGCTTCAACACATCCGCTTTGACAAGCCGATCGTTCGCGCCGCGGGCCACTACCTGTACGACGAGGCAGGCGTGGCTTACCTCGATGCGCTGGCACAGTACGGCGCCCTGCCGTTCGGCCACAACCCCTCAGTCATCTGGGACTCGGTGTTCAGGGCGCACCGCGCGTCGGAGCCTTCGTTTGTTCAACCCCTTCTGAGCCCCCGAGCTGACGAGCTCGGACACAAACTGTTGAGCCTCATGCCGGCGACGATGAAGTACGTCACGTACGTCAACAGCGGTGCAGAAGCCACCGAGGCGGCCATCAAGATGGTTCGGGCCAAGACGCTGAAACCGCTCATCCTGTCCTTCGCCGGCGGCTTTCATGGCAAAACAACCGGTGCGCTCATGTGCACGGGCAATCCGAAGTACCGCGAAGCGTTTTTGATCGACTACCCGGGCCACGAGGTGCTGCCCTTCGGCGATCTGGACGCCCTGCGCACCCGCTTGCAAACCGGTCAGGTGGCGGGCGTCTTCATCGAAGTCATCCAGGGTGAAGGTGGCATGCGCCGTCAACCCACCGGATTCCTTGGCGAAGTGTCGGCACTGTGTCATCGGCACGGCGCCTTGCTGGTCATCGATGAGGTCCAGAGCGGGCTCGGTCGGAGTGGAAGCCTGTTTGCTTTTGAGCAGGAACCCGGTCTCGAGCCCGACATCGTGTTGCTCGCCAAAGCGCTGGGGGGTGGCCTGCTTCCGCTGGGCGCCTTGATCTGCAACGCAGAGAGCTGGACGCCCGCCTTCGGTGCGTTGCACAGCTCCACCTTCGCCAACAGCAATCTGAGCTGCGCGGTGGGCTGCGCGGTCCTTGATGAGTTGACGCGTGACCAGGGAGCTGTGATTCGCCACGCCAAAGACATGGGGGACCGCTTGTCGTCAGGGCTGGCAGCGTTGGCGGAACGCCACCCCGAGGCGGTCGAGGTCACGAACGGACGCGGGCTGATGCAAGGCTTGCGCATCCTGCCCTGGGAGGGCGCTCAGAGCTACTTCGCTGCCCATGCGTCGCAACTGGGGTATGCCGTGCCCATCGTTGCGGGTCACCTCCTGAACGAGCACCACCTGCTGACAGCGCCCGTGTTCAACCACAACAATGTGTTGCGGATCCAACCCCCGCTCACGGTCACGGCCGGCGAAATCGACCGGATCCTCTGCGCACTGGAAGGCGTGGTCGGGCTGATCGCGCGCCGCCGGTATGCAGAACTGTTTGCGTACATGGCCGGTGCGGGACCCTCGCCACGGGCACCCGTCACCACGGCTTCGTCATCCACCATCACCGAGACGCCGTTTCCTGCAAGCGACACCGCTGGGCGACGCCGAGGCAGTTTCGCTTTTCTGATTCATCCAACAGATGAATCGGGTCTGATGAACACCTTGCCGGAAGAGCTTGCGCAGCTCGATGCACCGGGTCAAAAAGCCTGGCAAGGCTGGATGGCCAGCTGGTTCAGCAAGGTCCATGAGCCTGCGGTCGTGTTCCACCAGAAGAAGATCCTGTCGAGACAGGGCGGATATGTTGAAGGGTGGCTGATCGCCTGTCCGCTGACCCCCGCTCAGATGCTGCGCCTTGCCCGCGACAAACGCGAAGAGTTGCTGACGCAATTCACCGATCAAGCCCGGGCGCTGGGCGTGGACATCGTCGGCCTGGGCGCATTCACATCGGTCATCAGCCGTGGCGGCACGGACATCGCCGATTGCCGGCTGAACCTGACCACGGGCAACAGCCTCACGGCGCTCGCCAGCACGGACACCTTGCGCACGGCTGTCAAACACCGGGGCCTGGATCCGTTGGAAGTGCGTGCGGTCGTCCTTGGCGCAGCCGGCTCGGTCGGACGCCTGGCGGCGATCGACTTGGCAGAGCACTTTGGCAGGGTCGATCTGATCGGCAACGCTCACAACCCGCAGGCACTGGGCGTGCTCGAAGAGATCGCAGGCGAAATCTATGCCCACGCCATCCGCAACGCTGCGAACGGCACCGGTCGCGGCATCGTGGTGGCGATCGGTGGCAGCTTGTTGAAACGCCTGCGCTCTTTGGCAGAAGAGGCGGCCCGGGTGCCCATGGCGCAGCGGACCTTCCTGCACCGGCTGCTGTGTCAACAGATCGACGAAGCGCTTGGCGGCAAGGCGCCGCTTCGTGCAGATGTCGATGTGAAGACCGCCCTGGGTCATGCCGATGTCGTGCTGTCAGCGACCAGCGCGACCCGAGCGTTCACAGAACCCGGATGGCTGCGTCCGGGGGCGGTGGTGTGCGATGTGTCCCGCCCGCTGGACATGCTGCACCAGCTTCGCGAGCACCGCAGCGATGTCTGGGCATACGAGGGTGGCGTCATGCGGTTGCCCGAAGAGATCGCCTTCGGCCGCCAGAACGTTCTGGGCTACCCGAAGGGATTGAACCTGGCGTGCCTGTCCGAGACGATCACGCTGGCCATGGAGGGAGCACGGCACCACCACAGCCTGGGGTCGCGCATCGATATCAACGAAGCCCGTCGCATTGCAGTGGCCGCGCACACCCATGGCTTCATGCCTCACATCGAGCTGCCCGACGCATGGCGTGACGTGCCCACATCCAGAATCCCAAACGGCACAACAGAGGACCTGAGTCGGGCGCCTTTTGTGGTCTCGCAGCTGTGAGGACCCGATGATCGAACTGGAACGCGCCCTCCATGCCTTTTCTGCCCGTGCGAATGGCCATGCACACGTGCGGGACCTGGTTCGCCACTGGAAGACCGAGTTCTACGTCCAGAGCTCCGATTCGCTGAGTTGCTTTCGCCTGGTGCTGCGCGACGGCGAGATCATCGGCGTGGAAACCACCACGCCACCCATTCACGAAGTGCTGCTGTTGCGGGGCGAAACAGACGTTTTGCGGGCGGTTTTCTCCGGCAGCGAGCACCCATTGACCGCCTACAACGAGGGCCATCTCCAGATCTACGGGCCTCAGGCAGACCAGAACAAGCTGGATGCCATCAGTCTGCTGATATGGGGCGCTTGAGCATGTCCCGCTTCGCCCACAGACTGGCCTATGGGGTTGGCATGGCCTTTTCCGCCAGCTGCTTCACCGCGCTGGGCATGTTGGTCCAACACGGCGGGCGCCATGCGCTCGTGGCCTTGTGCGCGAGCTTCCTGCTGATGCTCGTGGTGATCGCGGCGGTGAGTGAACTGGCATCTTTGTTCCCGTCTGCTGTCGGCCTGCGCACCTACACCAAAGTCGGCATCGGAGAGTTCGCGTCTCTGATAGCGGTGGTTCTGTACCTGTGCCTGGTGGTCCTGGTCGCAGGCATCGAGATGCGCATGTTCCTCGCGGTCGCGACGCACGTCTGGCCCCAGCTTCCGCCTTGGGAAACGACCGTCGGTGTCTTTGCGGTGGTCGTGGTGGCTCACCTCTGCGGGTGGCGAACCGCGGCTTGGGTGCAGACCGGTCTTGTGCTGCTTCTGGTTGTGTCGGTGGTCTTTCTCGCGGGAGCCAACTTTTCCACTGCGCCCATGGAGATCCAGTCTCTGCCGGCGCTGGACCTGGCCAGCGCGATCGTCGTCGGTCTGTTCCTTTTCGCCAGCGTGGAGTGGATCACCACGCTGCAGGTGCGCAACCTCCAGGATGCCCAAGGCGTCCCTCGGGTGCTCCTCGCCGCATGTGCACTGCTGGCGCTCCTGTTCATGTGCCTGGTCGCCGCACTGGTGCAGATGCGGGAGCGTGGTCAGGCGGTTGACCTTTTCATCCCGCAGCGTGCCATGACCAACGTGTGGAGCGAGCCCTGGGCCAGCGCCGCACTGGTGTCGATCACGGCCCTGGCCATGCTCAGCACGTTCCATGCCGGCCTCGCCTGTGGGTCGCGCTTGATCCACATGCTGTCACGTGAAGGTTTCCTGCCCAGTGGCCTGGGTCGCACCAATGCGGCAGGCACTCCGGTCGCAGCCATCGCGGCTGTTGCCCTGGCTTGCCTGCTCGGTGTCGGCCTCGTGCAGCGGTTGCCATCGCTTGAGGGACTGGCCGAAGCCGGGGCCCTGGCCATCTCGAGCGTGTATGTGATGTACCTCGTCAGCGCCGCACGCTTGCGAGCGACCACGCGCAAGCGCGCATGGAGAACCACGCTGTTGCCGCGTTGGCTGCTCTGGTTCGTCGCCACGCTGTTGACGGGCGTCATGGCGGTGACTTGCTGGGAAGCGCATCGCCAAAGCCGGCTCGGGCTCGCCCTGCTGCCCTGGATGGTGGCCGCCGTCGCGGTCGGCCTGATGCGCATTCGACAGCTGCGAACACGGGCACAAGCCCTCACAGCAAAGCCTCTCATCGCTTCGGAGCAGAACACCTGATGCCAACAGAACACACCGCCCAGATGGCGTCCCACTCCGCCGCGACAGCTGACCGCCGTGCACTGATGCACGACGCACCGAGCGTCACCGCAGGCGACTGGTATGCGCCAGGGTTCTCGATCCAGACCTGGCTCGAACGCACCCCATGGCGCACCCTCAGGGGCACGCACTTCGGCATGGGCGGAGAAGAGCCCCACCCGGTCTTCTGGGACGACCCACTGATCCGGGAGATCTACAAAATCGATGTGGCCACCTTCCTGACCGCAGAACAAATCTCGGTTGAGGGCATTTCGAAGCTGGTGTCGATGGCACCCGACGAAGCGAGCCGGCTGTTTCTGGCCACCCAGACGGTCGACGAAGCGCGTCACTACGAAGTGTTCTGCCGTCGCATGGCCGATGTCGGTGTCACGCCTGCTGAGCGCCAGGCCATGGTCAGCCGCGTGACCACGCGCGAGTTGCAAACCTTCTACGACCTGATCCGTGAGCAGGTCGATCGAGGCGACCTGGTGTCCGCCATGGTGGCTCACAACATCGTGCTCGAGGGCATGGCATACCCGATCTACCGCTACGAGATCAAGTACTGGTCGAAGCTGGATCCGGGGCTCTCCCGAATGATCCAGGGGGGGCCTTTGCCGACGAGGTTCACCACGTGGGATTCGGTGAAGCGTTTGTGGCAGACGCCGTGCGTCTCTCGCCTGCGGTTCGCGCACGCGTCACGAAGCTGTGTCGTGAAGCCTCTGGCCTCATGAACAACGTGTTCGACAGCGTGGTGCGCAAGTACATCGGCCTCTACCAGACTGTGGCGGATCGGCACTGCGACCTGATGGGCGACATCCAGATCTTCCCCGGCAAGCTCATGGCCGACATCACCGAGGAAGAACAGGTTCGAACCTTGAACACGGAAATCCAGCGCGAGCTCTCCAGAAGGCTCGCCGCCATCAACATCAACATCGACTGACGGAGTCCACCCCATGACGGCCCACCACCTCCCCAAACGAATGAGAAGCCTGCAGGAACGTGTGCGCGGCGAGGTCGAGCGCTTTCTCGCTGCGCACCGGCCAGAGGATTCGATCCTGGTGTTGGACAGCACCGGCCCCATCGCCACCCGTCACTACCTGGTCTTGAGCGCGATCGGTCGTGAGCGCCTCTTGCGCTTCCGCGAGATCCACGCCTTCTCGGGAGGGGCCTTTGCGGTCTTTGGTTTTCTCGGTCTCACCGCCAACCGCGCCAAACTGAAGTTGCACGAGCTTCGATCCTCCGAGACCGAGCGGGCTTGCCGCAGCTTTCACCACCAGCGAGTGTTGTCGGTGCCGCGCGTCTTGTTCAACCTGGTGAGGCGCAGGTCCGCGTTCGAGTCGAACGCGCCGGTTCGGGACATGTTGTCCCACATCTTTCAGCCGGACTACATGAACCAGCCGTTCTCGAATTTCCCGAAGAACGTCGTGCTTCACCTCGGGCAGAAGTCCACACCCACCATCGTTCCACTGTCCAACGGCGAGCTGTGCGCCGACGAGTGCAAGCCCCTGCGCCACGGGCCTCTGGCCGAGGCCATCGTCGCAGCTGTGACGGTACCGCTGGTCTACGGACACAAAAGCGGCCACGACCGCTTCTTTGACGCGGTCTATGCCGGTGGCTACACCCAGGCGCTCAAGCAGACCTCGCAATCGGGCTGCCCAACCCTGGTGTCCACCCCATGGCGTTCTGGCGCCAAGGGACCGGTCTATTTCATCAATTGCTTTCCACAGGGCAACCAGAAAGTCGAGATGTTCAAGGACTTCGGGCGCTTGGTCCTCAACCTGCCGAACCGCGGCTGGGGGGATGACATTTACGCCGCATTCGAGAGCTAGGCGCACGTCCCCACGAACAACCTTCGGGCACTCCACATGACATTGCGTTTCGGCGGCGCCGTCTTCCTGCTCTACCCCATCACCTGGCTATGCATGCTGCTGGGCGGCATGGCCTTGTGGTGGCCTCCAGTCTGCATCTTTGCTGGACATCTTCTGTTCGACAACTGCACACCGAGGCTTCACGACAGCTTTGCAACCAGCGGGGGCCGATGGGCCGATCTGCTGCTGTATGCGCACGTCCCCTGCGCGATCGTGACCCTGACCATTCTGTTGTGGCAATCGAATCCGACAACCGATGTGGGTGGTATCGGAGCGCTGCTGTCCTGGGGCTTGGGCGACTGGGTGATGGAGAGCCATCGCCGCTACAGCCTTCTGCAACAGGTGGGCTGTGCCGCCGTGGCGGGGCTGATGATGAGCACAAACCACATCGTCGGACACGAGCTGGTGCACCGCCGCGCAAAGCCTGTGGCCATGGCGATCGGCCGCTGGCTGCTCGCAGGAAATGGCGACGCCCAGTTCTCCATCTCGCACGTCTTCGGTCACCACATGAACGTGGGCACACCAGAGGACCCGGCTACCGCCCGGCGCGGTGAAAACGTTTACCGCTTTGCGCTGCGCTCCGCGGTCGGACAGTTTCGAGAGGCCCTTGAGATCGAGCGCCGACGACTGGATCGACTGGGCCAGGGTTTCGTCAGCCACCACAACGCGTTGTTGACAGGCGTTCTCATGAGCCTTTTCATCTTGACCTTGGGTGGGGCCTTCTTTGGGGCTGCGGGCGTGTGGATGCTGGCCGGCGTCATGGTGATCGCCAAGTTCCTCTTTGAGGTGGTGAATTACATCCAGCACTACGGACTTGTGCGCGCACCGGGCAAACGGGTGGAGCCGCGTCATTCCTGGGACTGTGACCACCGCTGGGCAACGTTGACCTTCTACAACCTCGCCCGCCATGCACACCACCACGCCAAGCCGGTGCTGCCGTACTGGCAGCTCGAAACCACCGAGGGCACCCGGGAAGGCGTGGCCATCCGCTACGGCTACATCGCAGCGATGCTTCTGGCCGCGATCCCGCCCCTCTGGTACCGCCACACCGCACCGCTGTTGGCCCGCTGGGACGCCGAATTCGCCAGCGAGGAAGAACTTCAGTTGCTGCGGACGGGCAACAAAAAACGCTGTCACCCATCCACCTCCACAGGAGTACCCCATTGAACCCAGTGACGATCCGATTGACCACACCACTTCGGAAATTTGTGGGCGGAAAGGCCGAAGTTCAGGTGTCTGCAAACACCGTGAAGCAGGCGCTTGAACAACTCGACGAGATGTTTCCCGATCTTCGCGGCCGCCTCACCGAAGCCGATGGTCGCTTGCGCGACTTCATCCAGCTCCACATCGGCAAGGCGCCGATACGCAGCCTGGGCGGCGTCAACGCCACCCTGCGTGCCGGTGACGTGCTGTCGGTGAGTTCGCCATTTTCCGGGGGGTGACATGGGTGCCTCTCTTCAAGCACGCCTGAAGCAAATCCAAGAGCGCGTCCCCGAGCTGGAACCGGCCCAAGTCGCGGCGCAACTGGCGCAAGCCGGGCTCCTGGTTGACATCCGTGAAGAAGACGAGATCGCTCAGGGCATGGCCGAACAGGCCGTGCGCATTCCGCGAGGCCTGCTGGAATTGCAGATCGGTCAACACGTGCCTGGCGTTGACCAACCCATCGTTGTGATGTGTGCTGCAGGCACCCGATCGTTGCTGGCCGCCGATGCCTTGATGTCGATGGGCTACCGGCAGGTGTTTTCGGTCACCGGAGGCTTCGCCGCGTGGAAACAGCAGGGTCTTCCGGTGTGCGTGCCCCGTTTGCTGAGCCAGCAGGAAAGGGAACGCTTCGGTCGTCACCTGAAGATTCCGGAAATTGGCGAGGCGGGTCAATTGCGACTGCTGCAGAGTCGCGTCCTGTTGATCGGAGCAGGCGGCCTGGGTTCGCCAGCGGCGCTCTACCTCGCTGCCGCCGGCGTGGGCACGATCGGGATCGTTGACGATGACGTGGTGGATCGCAGCAACCTCCAGCGCCAGATTCTTCACAACGAGTCACGGGTCGGCATGAAGAAGGTGGAATCTGCGCGCATGACGCTCCTCGGTCTGAACCCCTCCCTTGAGGTCCAGTGCCATGACCTTCGCCTGGACGCATCCAATGTGTTGCAGACGATGCAGGGCTACGACGTTGTGGTGGACGGCACCGACAACTTCGGATCGCGTTACCTCATCAACGATGCGTGCGTGAAGACCGGCGTTCCCTGCGTGCACGCCGCCATCTTCCGTTTCGAGGGGTACCTGACCGTGCACTCCACGCGCCACCAGGGGCCCTGCTACCGCTGCAGCTTCCCTTCTGCGCCGCCGCCGGAACTCGCGCCGTCGTGTGCCGAGGCCGGCGTGCTGGGGGTGTTGCCGGGCGTGATCGGCGCCTTGCAGGCTGTCGAGGTCATCAAGTTGCTGCTCGGCATGGGCATGCCCCTCGTGGGGCGGGTTCTCAACTACGACGCGATGGCCAACGAGTTCACGGAACACGAGACGGTGGTGGATCCCATGTGCCCCGTGTGCAGCCTGGACCCCTCGGCCATCGCGCTCGCAGATGGTGCCGACGTTTGCGCGTTCTGAAAGCGAAGCGGCCTCAATCAACCACCATGAAAGGGAAACACGTGATCTTTCGTCTTGCGCGAGCGCTGCTCGCAATCGGAATCTCAGCAACGGTCGCGGGCACGGCTTTGGGCAACGACAGCGGGATCGAGTTCCGCGATGTGGCCAAGCAGCCGGACACCGGCCTCGGCTTTCGGCGCATCGCTTCGCCCAGTCTGAGTGTGTGGAACGAGCTGCGAAAGCAGAAGCTGCTGCCCGGTGTCACCTCCCCGGAGCTGTTTGCCATGTACCCACCCAAGCCCTACGGTGCGCCGGGCACTGCGGTGTTCGACTTTGACAACGACGGGGACCTCGACATGTTGGTGACCAACGGACCGGGTCGGGCCAACAGCCTCTTCAAGAACCTGCTGAAGGAAACCGGCCGCGTGGCGTTTCAGGACGTGGGCGCCGAGTCGGGCCTCGGGCTGACTTCGGCAGACGCCACGGGCGTGTGTGCCGGCGACATCGACAACGATGGTTGGACCGACGTCTATGTTCTGGTCACGGGTGGGCCCAACCACCTCATGCGCAACCAGGGCAACGGGAAATTTCTCGACATCACCGCCTGGAGCGGGACGGGTGGAGGCCGCAAACACCCGACGTCGTGCGCGCTGGGTGACGTGAACAACGACGGTCTGATCGACATCGTGGTGGCCAACAGCTGGGACGACTGGAACCACCGCTTGCCGCTGGCCAGCCTGAACTACCTCGAGCACAACGAGCACAACCTGTTGTTCGTCAACCGCGGCGGTCTGCGATTCGACGACCGCAGCCAGGCGTCAGGCATCCAGAACTTTCGCAGCTCCACCTGGGCGGTCGCGATGATCGATCACGACCGCGACGGCAACATCGATATCTTTTTTGCCGACGATCAGGCCATGAAGCGCCCACGGCGCTGGGGAGGTGAGGACCACGGCAAATTGCGACTCTACAAGGGCGACGGCAAGGGCCACTTCGTCGACCTCACCGACCAGATGGGCGCAACAGCCATTGCAGGCGACTTCATGGGCATTGTCTTCGCCGATTTCAACGCCGACGGCCGCACCGATGTGTTCACCACCAACATGGGCAACTACGGCGCGCGCGTCCAGACGGTGATCCCGATGGTGCGTTGGCCCGATCCTGAGCACCATGCCGAACTTGCCTCGCGCTGGTACCTGCAAGATGCGAGCGGCCGTTTCACCGACCCCGGCGTGGGAAAGATCGGGACGTCACCCTTTGGCTGGGGCATCTCGGCCTTTGACTACGACAACGACGGTTGTACCGACGTGGTTTTTTACGGCGCGCTGAACCTGGGCATCTACTACGACGCATCCAACCCGGGTGCTCTGATGCGCGGCGACTGTGCGGGCAATTTCGCCTGGGACGAAAAGGCCTTGCTACCTTCCACCAACCACTCGAGGCGAGCGGTCGAGGGTTTGGCCACGGCAGATCTCAACGATGACGGCTTCCCAGACATCGTTTCGGTATCGGGTGCCGACTGGCCCGATGCCTTTCCGCTGGTTCCGTATCCGTTGGGCAAGCTCGGCGGCGTCTTCGACAAGCGCGCCTTTATCTGGCCGACCTTCATGCTGATCGACCCCGCGGATCGCTCGAAGGGCGTTCGCTACACCGGCATGGATCCGGTGGAGGGCAGCCTTTCTGTCGAGGTCTCGAGCACCAACAGCAACGGCTGGGTCAAGGTCTCGCTGCTGGGCGGCAAAGACCTGACAAGCCGGGGCGCGGTCAACCGCGGCGGCATCGGTGCATTGCTGACCTTCACGCCCGAGGGCATGGGTCCCGCGCAGCGCTCCATTCCAGGCGGTGGTGGGTACGCGTCCAACGATCCGATGGAATCGATCTTCGGCTTGGGCGCCAAGGCGAGCGGTACGCTGGACATCTTCTGGCCGGGGGGGGTTCACAACCGCCTGTACGGCGTGAAGCCCGGCGAACGCCTGAACGTACCGGAACTGCCCTGTGACTTCGCCGACCGCCGCTGGGGCGCTGCGGCCTACCGGCAGTGCGTGGACGGGTCGCTGAAGGAATACCGGAACCGCGGCCTCTTGACACCCGAATTCGCCGCCCGTCTCCGCGCCAGTGCACTCAAGGCGTTCGAGGATCCCTCGAAGCCGGTGCCGGTCACGGTTGACCGCATGGTCAAAGCCCACCCCTAAGGAGCCCCACATGATCCACAGAAGAAAGTTGGTGATGGCAACCGCGCTCGCTGGCGCCGTGCCGCTCGCTGCCAAGGCACAGAAAAGCATCAAGGTTCGCTGGGACTCCTACGCGCCGGAAGTCCTCGAAAGCGATTCACTGGCCATGAAATGGAACCACGAGTTCCTCGTCGCGGTGCGCGTGATCGCCCCGCCGCCCACCGTGGCTTCCCGAAACCTGGCCATCCTGCACACGGCCATGTACAACGCCTGGGCGGCCTACGACGACCGCGCCCTGGACACCCAACTGGGCGCTGCCTTGCGCAGGCCGGCATCTGAACGAACGAAGGCCAATCGCGAGCGCGCCATCAGCTTCGCGGCCTACCTCGCAGCTGTCGACCAGTTCCCGAGCCAGGCTGCCCAGTTCGAGGCCTTCATGCGCAAGCTGGGCTACGACGTGGCCCGCCTCGGCAACGACCCCACCCGCCCGGAAGGCGTGGCGCTGCGCTCGGTGCAGGCCCTGCTGAGCTTTCGCCACCACGATGGCTCCAACCAGCTGGGAGACTTGAACCCGAAGGGGCTCTACACCGACGCGTCGGGCTACAAGTTGTACCAACCCGGCCCCCATGGCAAGGTCGATCCTGTGCAATGGACCCCCCTCACCACCGGCAATGGCCTGGGAGGCTTCCATGACATTCACGCCCACCTTCAAAGGATCGGCGCCAAGCCACGCCAACGGGTCACAGCCGAACTCGGTGGATTCGCCGTCCAACGCTACGTCACGCCGCACTGGGGTAACGTCTTGCCGTTCAGCATCGAGCGCAGCGTCGACGCGATGGCGGCACCGCCGCTGCCGTTTGCCGAGAGCGATCTCAAGCCCGCTGAAAACGAAGACAACGAGAACTACGCCGATCTCGACGCGCTGGACGACGACCAGTACCCAAGCAGTTTTCGTCAGCAGGTTCGCCAGGTGCTGCGCTACAGCTCGCGCTTGACCAACCGCGAGAAGGCCATTGCCGAGTACTGGGCCGATGGCCCGCTGTCCGAAGCCCCACCGGGGCACTGGAATGTGCTGGCGCACTACCTCGCGCGCCTGAACAGCCACGACATGGACCAGGACATCAAGATGTTCTTCGTCCTCAACAACGCCGTGATGGACGCCGGCATCGTGTCCTGGCATTCAAAACGCGTTTACCACTACGTGCGTCCCTTGCCCGCTGTCAAACACCTGTTCGGTGACACCGACATCCGGGCATGGTCTGGCCCGGTGGGCGGGGTGAGAGCCATCAAGGGCGCCGATTGGTGGCCTTACCAGGAAAAGTACTTCGTCACGCCCGCTTTTCCCGAGCACACCTCGGGGCACAGCACCTTCTCGTTCGCGGCGGCCACCGCACTGCGTCTTTTCCGCGACTCCGACGAATTTGGCGCATTTGCTGTCGTGCGACGAGGCTCGTCATCCATCGACATCGGGCGGATGCCAACAGAAGATGTGACGCTGCGTTGGGCAACACTGACAGATGCTGCACGCCAGGCTTCGTTGTCGCGCCGCTATGCCGGTCTGCATTTCGCGCACGGTGACCTCGAAGGCCGCAAGCTGGGAACGAAGGTGGGAGAGACCGCCTTTCGCACAGCGCTGGCGTGTATCGAGGGCCGTGGCATACCGAAGCCTGCGAAGTACACCAACCTGTACGCCACGTCGGCGTCTTGAGGTCCGTCGTGAACCCAGGTTTCGATGACCCGCTCCAGTTTTGGCACCCCGTGGTGCCGTCTCGCGAGTTGGGCTCACGCCCCATCGAGCTGCAACTCCACGACCGTGAAATCGTGCTTTACCGGGGAACCGACGGGCAGCCCCACGCGCTGAACAACCGCTGTCCACACCGCCAGATGCGCCTGGCGCTGGGCCATGTGGCGGGCAACAGGATCTTCTGTCCTTACCACGGATGGAACTTCGGGCCAGACGGCGTGGGCGTGTCACCTGCAAACCCCAACATGCGGGTGAACACCCCTTGCTACGCAGTTCAGGAGCACCTGGGCATGGTCTGGCTGCGTCACGGAGCGGGCGGGGACGCGTCCCCGCCACGCCTGTCGTTCAAAGACCACCTCCCGGTGACCCGGTTGTTTCATCGTTTCGCCGCACCACTCGACCTCATCCTGGACAACATGACGGAGCTGGAGCACACGGCCACCGTTCACTCGATCTTTGGCTTCGACACGCACCGCCTGCATGAGGTTCGCAGTGAGGTCACCGAAGTCGATGGTGGCATGGACATCTTCTACGAAGGCCCACAACGCAGGCTACCCGTGTACCTCGAATGGATCACGGGCATCGCGGCAGGCGACCGGTTCGTGCAACACGCCTGGGTACGCGACACCCCCCTTCAGGCAACCTACGACCTGCACTGGTTCGACAGCGCCACGGGCCGTCAGCGCCCCTTCTCGTTGAAGTTCGTCATCTTCTTCAACGACGACGGACCTCAAGCGGGCACCCAGACCACGTATGTCTTTGCGCGTGCAGGGAACCGTTTGGTCCGGGCGGTGGTTCGACGCTTCGGCTGGGTGCTGCATCACCACATCAACCGGGAGCTGCGTGCCGACATCCGCCTCGTGGAAAGCCTGCAAATTCCACCTGGTCCATCCCTTTCCGGACTGACCGACCGCTTTGATCGCCCACTCGTGCTGCGTCGGCGTCAACACGCACGGCGCAAGGCCGCTGACAACACAACCACCCCGCGGGACGTCCCAGTCACAGTCACCTTGAGGCCGCAGAAACAAGCCGCGATGCACGCCCATGAAAAATGACCTCCTGGCAGTGCTGCTGCTGCTCACCCATGCCCTGTCGCTCGCCGTGTGGATCGGCGTCATGTTGTTCAACCTGATCGTGAACTTTCCAGCCCAGCGGGCACGCGCTGGCGGCGCCATGCGCGAGCTCACCCTGTCGATGGGCTCCCAGGCGCGTCGAGCGGCTCCCTGGCTTTGCGTCCTGGTGGTGCTCACCGCGTTGTCGGGCTGGGGTCTTCAACAGGTTCTGGACCAGGCACTGGGCCCGACAGCCTGGGAAGTCTCTCTCATCAAGTGGGCGGGACTTGCCGCCATGGTGATGCTGCATGTCTGGGCATCCCTGCGCGTCTGGCCACGCATCTACTTCGCGCTGGACGCGGAGCGGCCTGGGCTGTTTCTGCAATACCAGCTGTCCATGGGCGGCAGCGCCCTGATCGGCATCCTGTTGATGACGCTGAGCTACGGAGCACGGTTCTGATGGGCCCGGACCAGCGTCCAGCGCGTGCAGTCCGCCGCAAGGCCTTTGCGACGCAGGCTCATACCGGTCTCACTGCCGTGGCGCGAGAGTTTCTTTCGCATCTCGACAACGCGCTCTACGTTGCTCTGTTGCTCTTGACCCTGGCACTGACCACGCAGGAGGGTTGGCGGTACCAGGACGTCCTGTGGTTCGCGCTGGGGTGGTTGTTTTTTTTGCCACAGGAATGGCTGACCCATGTCTACCTGCTCCATTGGATCTGTCCGGCGAGGGAGACGGTGTACCGCTGGATGTACCGACTTCACTACGGACATCACGACCTGCCAAACCGCCACGACCTCATGTTCATGCCGCTTTGGCTGACCTTGCCGATGACGCTTGCCAACTACCTGGTCTTTGCGCTGCTGTTGCCAGACCAGCGTGCCACCCAAGCGGCGTTTGGCGGTGCCCTGCTCGGCTACCTGGTGTTCGAGTGGACCCACCTGCTGTGCCATGCGCCCGTACCACTCGGGGGCTTGTGGTCGCGCATCAGGAGCCGTCACCTCGCGCACCACTTCATCGATGAGCGACGCTGCCATGCGGTCAGCCCACTCGCGCAGCCCATTGATCGGATGACCGGACACCGCACGCGCGGCGAAGGCGATCCCGGACACACACGGCGCAACGAGCGTTCACCGCTGTGCAGGGTCATCGTGCCGGGCCTGGACCGCGCGTGGACGGCGCGCGCACGCCAACGCTTTGCCCACCGCAGCAACGGGGACCTGCACCGCTCACGGCTGTGGCTGCCAGCCGGCGAGCGGCGTCATGGGTGAAGCGATGGCGATGCAGCTGCGGGGCCGCCAGGCCAGCCGAATGGCGTTGGCGCTGGACGCATCGGATCTCGAACAGCTGGAAGCCTTGAGTCAACCGGATGCACGCACGTTCTTGCTTGCCCTGGCCGCTCATCTGGCGGTGTGGGTGCTGGGCGTGTGGCTCATCGCTCTCGCGGAGAGTCGCCCAGCACTTCAAGCCTTGGTGGGGCTGATGATGGGCAGTCAGCTTCATGCGCTCACGGTGCTGCAGCACGACTGTGGACACCACAGCGCCTTCCGCTCGCGCAACGCCAACCTGTGGATCGGGCGGCTGCTGGCGTGGTTCATCGTCATGCCGTTCACGTCGTTCACCGAGCTCCATCGCCTGCACCACAGCCACCTTGGGGTCCAGGGGCGGGACCCCGACAGCTGGTTCTACGCAGCAGGGCCGCGCTGGTCTCACTGGCGTGAGTGCCTGTTCCTGCCGCGCTTCGTGTGGTTGTCGCTCGTCTGGCCCCTGTCAAAGCAAGCGCGCGTGCGTGTCTGCGTTGAACTCACTGCCAACCTGCTCGGACACGCGTTGCTGTTGATCGGCTTGTTCCAATGGGGTCGACTCGATGTGGCGGTGTTTGCAATTGCGCTGCCCATGGTGGCACTGGGTTGCATCTTCAACCCACTGGCCCGCGGCGCTGAACACGCGCCGCTGGCGCACCTGTCGGCAGACGACCCGCGCCGCCAGGACATCCGCTGCAACACCGTGACCGTGGCCAACCGCGTCTGGGGACTGGCCTGGGCCAACATCACCTACCACGTCGAGCACCACCTGTACCCGCGCGTCCCCTTCCACCGGCTGCCCCGGTTGCACGCGATGTTGAAAGCGCGCGACTACTTGCGCACCCCGTCTCTGCTCCCGTTTCTCCGGCCTCCCGATTGAACCCCACTCCGTCCAGCGGGAAACACCAGGATGGGATTCGGCTGACGAAATCGCGTTGAGCTACAGACAGTCAAAAAAAAGCCTCGCAAATGCATGATTTGCGAGGCTGATTCTGGTGGGCGGTGCAGGGTTCGAACCTGCGACCCCTGCCGTGTGAATGACGGGAAACGGAACTTTGCGGGACCATCTGGGACCCCGTTTGTCTATGAAGCTTGTCTCCCGAAATCCCAAGGTGTTGAATAGTGTTTGGCCCACTTTTGGCCCACTACTTCCTCACCCCAAGGACGAAATCATGGCAAGAATCGATACGGTCGACTCACGTAGCAAGCTCAAGCCACGAGCAGAACCCTACTGGATCAAGCTCTCGTCGGGCTGCATGCTCGGGTTCCGCAAGATGACTTCAACTTCAACAGGGACCTGGGTTGCCCGATACCGTTCTGCAGACACGGGAAAACGAGACAAACGCAGCTTGGGGGAGTTCGATGACAAGATCCCCTCTCAACGTTTTGACGAGGCAAAGAAGGCGGCAGAGACTTGGTTTTCGCATCTTGGCAAAGGCGGGTCCTCTGAAGCGGTGACGGTAAGCATGGCTTGCAAACGGTACGTCAAGCACGTCCGCGCCATTCGGGGGAACGAACCCGCCGACGATCTCGAAATGCGGTTCAGAAGATGGGTCTATGACGATCCAGTGCTCCGGCGCGTGTCAAGGTAGTTGTCGCCTGATTTATGCAGCCAAGGGCTGTTTAAGGTCTGCTTTCATGTGGTCCGCGACGACCGAGTCGCGTTCGGGGTTGAGGGTAACTGCGCCGATAGGCGACCAG